>Ga0194129_10004434_pt1 | contig 18658 bp, 22 predicted proteins | sample TA2KigCa35mmetaG_FD_150862 | JGI IMG/M metagenome (GOLD analysis project Ga0194129, IMG submission 150862) | Freshwater microbial communities from Lake Tanganyika, Tanzania - TA2015038 Kigoma Deep Cast 35m | ecosystem: Environmental > Aquatic > Freshwater > Lake | place: Tanzania: Lake...
TTTTTTCTCTACACGATTTACAGGTTTTGGACTGCTTTTAGTATAGATCGCAACCAATAAACTTAAAACAATAATTGTAATTGCTGTGTAATTTGCCAGCTTTGAGATTTGTGTGTTTGTCATTTTTAATGATCCTTTGGATTTGATTGGAAGGTATCTTTATTTATGACATAGTATTTTTAGTTATGCAAATAAAATATAAATGGATTGTTTGGGGCTCGAACCCAAGACCTGTGGATTAAAAGTCCAATGCTCTGCCAACTGAGCTAACAATCCATAGTCATAATGAATGGTCTTATGACTTGCGAAAAAACTTAAAGCTATATCTCACTACCTAAAAGAAAATGTGAGATTTGAACTCACATCACCTATATTGGCATTTTTACAATTTAAAATAATCTTCCCTTAAATTGTAAGACATAGCTTTTTCAGTATTTCTATTTTCATTATACATATCCATCTTTTTTTTCATTTTATTTTTTCATCTTATTTAAGAAAACATTTACAAAAAGGATTTTCACCTATGGACAACAGAGAACTCATGGCAATTAGAATTGCTAGTATTTATTTAGAAAGCAAAGATAAAGACAAAGGTTTACCTAAAAAATACCTGTCAGGTCTTAAAGGTAAAGATAGAAAAAAAAGAGTAAATGAAATCGACAAAAGAAAAAATGAAACTGATCCAAAGAAAAAGTTTAAACCTTTCAAATCAGATAAAGGTGAATCCACTTCCAAAAGCCAATACTCTAAAACTGACATAGCTAAAAAGATCAGAGAAAAAATTGAAGGTCAAGGCAAAGATGCTTTTATTGAAGCATCTTCTAAAGTATCAGGTGTATCTAAATCTATTTTAAGTGAAGTCTATGCAAGAGGTGCGGCGGCATGGGCAACAGGACATAGACCCGGTGCTACTCAACAGCAATGGTCTATTGCTCGTGTTTATAGTTTCTTATCAGGTGGCAAAACTCAATCCACTGCTGATAAAGACCTCGCTGAAAAAGCTGGACTATTGTAATTCTTTAAAAATTTGTAAATTCCATTTACATTTAACACAAACTCCACACATATTCTTATATGGTGGCTTTTGCTTATTATAATGTGCTTTAAAAAACATCTCTCTCATATAACAAGATGATGTGTATTCAAATAATCCCTTTTCTAATAAAACTTTCACTTTCTCTTTTCTAGGTACTGTTATATGACTAAACTTTAAAGCACCTACTTCTTTTCTTAAAACATCCTCAAATAAATGATATGCTTTAGGTGTATCTGAATACATTGTTATACTGCCATCATCTATATGATCATTAATGCAAATCACTGTACCTATCTTATGCTCTCTTATTAAATCTACCAATAACAATAAAGCATATTGGTTTTTCACTACACTTTCTTTATCTATCTTATCTGAAAGATATTGCTCTTTATGTAGTAGCCTTAACTCACTTGGATGATCAATCACTGTCAAATTGAGATTTAGCTTTTCTTTTAAAACATTCACTGCTTTTAATTCTTTAGATGAGATAGCTGGATTAAGCATCTTTATAAACACAGGATAAACTTCATATCCTAATTTAATATGTTCTAATAAAGACCATGTGCTATCTACACCACTTGAAAATAAGATCACTGCTTTCTTTTCATCTAAATCACCAATAGGTTCTTTAGAAATACTTTCTTCATCTATATATGAGATATTAACACCATGATGTTCTCTTAAACCATCTGCATATGCTTTAAGAGAATAAGGCACTGTGTGTTCAGGTTTTAAAGGTGTAAATAACTTATAGAACTCTTTTGCATTCATGTGAGTTTCCTTTGTTTTAATTTATTTAGTAAATCTGCATCCGTGTACAAGTCAAAAACTAAATGGATTCTTGTTTTGCCATTATTCACTACTCTATGTGGTTTTCTAGTATCTAAATACCAAAGTTCACCTTCTTTAAATTTAAATACCTCTTTACCTGTCATGCCATATACTTCAAACCAACAATCATCATGTGTATCTATTGGTATATGAAATCTTGGTACTTCACCTATGCCTATGCCACATTCACTATCTACTAAATCAGTATGTTGTTCAATAACTTTACCTGCCTCTAGTTTCATTATCCGAACACGATCTACTTTAGCTGTCTTAGATACCTGCTTAATAATATCTTTCACTTCAGGAAATAAATCATAAACACTTGTATCTTGAATATGGAAATCTTGACCTTTATGTTTTTCATGCCATTTGTCATTCATCTCTAAAGGTTTAATAATAAAGTTTGGATCAGCACTATATCCTCTTAATGATATAGCAGACCAACCACCATCTGCATTATAATTTGAATAATGATTGGCAAAGTTCAGTTGAGATACCTTTTCTTTTAATGCTGTTATATCATAATGAAAATCAGTAAATTTAAAAGCACAGGCTATTTCATGTGGATCAGTATATAGGCAAATAGGCTCTTGATCAAATAATGAAAAAGATGGTTTCTTTTCTAGGTAATAGACACCAAAGCAATCACCAAAGGAATTAATCTTGCTACCTATTCGTGTAAATCCTAATTTTGTGATAGGTGTGAGATCACCATCATCCAGCCATAAGAGCCAAAGGTTTTCTGTTAAGCTATTAAGATAAGATATAAAGACAGGTAAATCTCTGATTTGAACATAACTTAATTCTATGTCATTCGCTTGTTTTACTGCAAGTATATGATTTTTAGAAGAATAGACTTTGATTTTAGATGGCTTATTTGATTGGGAAACAAGTACATCATAAGCATCAGTTAAAATGAGTTCACCTGTAGAAAGATATTCTGCAATATTATTCTTTTTCATTTGCATGAAAGGTGAAATGATTTTCTCATTAAGAGTATCATATCTAGCTTGCAAGGATTTTAGATATTCTAAATCATATCCTTTTTGCCATTCTTTAAGATCTTCGGACATTTTACGATCTCCTTTATTTATTTATTCTTATATTGTTTGTATTATTCTTTACAAAATCCCAATGAAAGGTTTTAAAAAATGGATTTAAGAGATAATTTTAAGAGTAGGTGTCCTGTTAGATATAATTCTGATGGTACACATTGGTATTGCAAAAGACAGCTTAGTGAAAAGCAAGAGATTGAGAATAAGACTTGTAATTACTCAAGGTGTCCGGGCAGAGAATTAACAGAAGAAGAAGAAACTGCTCGCTTACTTGAAATTGAATCTAAGATGAAAGATACCAAGAAAAAAGAGGTTACGAAAGATCCTATGGATGCACTTATTAGAAGAATGAAAAGAGAACTCGAACGAATTGAGGCTGAAGAACATAACTTTAAGAAGTGTGATATTAAAGTAAACGATAAGAATAAATGGTTTTGTAAAAAGAATATGGATAGTGCTTTACCTATGGATAATAAAGAATGCTATCGAGATGGTTGCCCTGGGCGTAAAGCAACCTATGAAGAAGAAAAAGAAGAGAATATTAGAAAAGAAAAAGTTCAGAAAGAACTGACTGCATTACAAAAGAAAACTAAGAAACCTGTTGTTAATAAGCAACCACCTGTGGTTATTGAAGATTTACCTAAACCTATTACAATAGTAGAAGAGCCTATTGTAATAGAAGAACCTAAACCTGTTGTAATAGTAGAGCAGGTAGTAATTCAAGAGCAGACTTCACCTTTAGAAAATCCTATTGTAGAACCTGTATTAAAAAAGTGTGAATGGCATATCTGTCCAAACTACTTTGAGGCTGGTGGTAAAAAAGAAAAGTTTTGTAGTGAACGATGTAGGCGAAAAGACAACAGATTAAAATCAAGAAGAAGGTGTGCTTTAAGAAAGAAAGAGATCTCTGCCAAAGGATTGTAATTTTTTAGTCATTTTTTCTAAATGAAATCTCAATCTTCTTTCAGGCATATCTATTGCTTTTGACCATGCAGAAACACTTGGATATTTTTGATAAAGTTTATCAAGGTATAATTGATTGTAAAACTCATATTCATCAGGAAATTTAGTTTTTAAACACTCAAGTACCTTTTCATTTAATTGCTTTTCTCTAATAGTCAAATCAAAATCATCTACTTGATGTTCATCAAACATATCTAAAACTTGACCTTCATCATTTTTCACTTGTCTAGCTACTATAGGTGCTTCAAACACAGGCTCAATACCTAAATTTCTTTTAGCTAATTGTGCTTGTGTTCTTGATCCTTCTTTTTCTCTTGATAAAGCATCTTTACCTTGTTTATGACTTAACCTTACCAACCATTGTGTAAAGTGATGCCATACTGCACCTATTTGAATATCTTTATCTTGTTCTAATTGTGATCTTAAATGATCTACCTCTACCATCCACACCATGAAATCTCTTACTCTATCTAATTGATCATCTAATGGGATTTTAAAATAGGTAGCTGTTCTTAAATTCTTGCATAGTTCTTTTTCAATCTTCTCATATCTATGATAAGCTGGATGAAAAATCCATTGTTCTGTTAAATTGATATCTTCAACAACTTTTTTGGTAAATCTAGGTTTTTCTGATACTACTTCTTTATGGTGAGTAGCTGGAATATCATCTGATTGTATTTCTTGTGATAATCTTTCATTCAAGTTTGCTTTTCTTTGTTCAATCATTGAATAAAATTCATCATCACTGTCTTGACTTTGTTCAATTTGAACAGTTTCTTTTTCATCATTGGAAATTTCATCATCAAGTAAATTAAGATCAAAACAGTTTAAATCAGATAAAATAAGACTTCTTAGAGATAGCATAGTATTACTCCGTAAGGGTTATGTTTTTTGTAGATAGGCAATAATGACAAGTTTTTTTGTTTCAAAGGTCGTGCCTAATTTCTTTCAATAGTTTATCTATATTTTATCATTTTGTCAATAACAATTTGTTTTTAATGAAAGGTATTTTACCATGAGTCTTATTAAAAAAGCACATAGCTTGCTATTACAAGCTAGAGCAGAATCCAATCCTAGAAAAGCAATGCTTTTAAGAAAAGCATCTGTTTCAACATATAATGAAATGATTGCTTTTAGTTTCATCTATGGTGTAGTTACAGGTGATTCCGATTATGCCAATACTACTAAAAGTATGAATGAAGGTGGAAATGACTTTGCACATAAGGTAGCTTATCTCATTCAAAAAACACATGGTCTACGAATGGAAAGAACAATTTCAGGTATTAGAACTGATATTGCTTATCGTTTAGCTACTGAATTTTTTGGTGCAGATAAACTAGGAAAATTAAATTTCTATAATGCTATGCTCAAAGGTTTCCAATTCGCTCTTAAATCACAAGATAAGGCAGAAGATGCTATCCACAATGTTCTTACTGGTCGCAATCCTGTTACAGACCTTGAATATACAAGAGCAGAAGAAAGAAATCAATTCGCTTATGCTGGTAAAAACCACAGTAATTTAGGAAGTACTTTCCTATCTTCACTTGCATCTTTAACAGAAGATAAAAATGCACCTATTATTAATAAATTTGGTGATTGTAAAGCAAGTATCCTCTCTACTATTGGTTTACTCAAAGAACGATTGAAATATTATAGTGGTGGCAGTCATGGTATCCCTGTTGATTATGCAGAAGATATCCGAAGAAAAAGAAATCAAAACTCAGGTATTGAGAGATCTGTTGAAGATTATTTACCTTCTATTGTAGAAGATCAAGAGGTTGATCTTCTTTCAGTTCTTTCGGAATCTGCCATCAACACTATGATTCAACTTTTCCAAAAAGGTTATGGTTGGAAAGCTGAAAACTCACAAGCTAATAGAAAAGCACTTGCTTTTTATTTCTTTGTTATGAAAGTTTACTTTGAAGCAAATGAATTAAACGATATTGTTGAATTTGAAGATGAAAGAGAACTCTTAGAAAGTATTGCTCTTTCTCCTGCACATATCACAAGTAGTGGTGTCGCCGCTATTGGTAGAGAACTCTCTCTAAAACAAAAAGCTGTCATTAAAATGGTTAAAGAAAGAGCTAGTGATTTTTTAGAAGAACTTACATATATCTATGAAGACATCAATCCTTTAGATAGTATTACTGAAAGTGCTGGCGATAGATCTTTTACTACTGCTTGGACTATTTTCTTAAGTGAAATTGGTAAAGATATTCAAGCATTAAAGGCTGGATTACCTTTACCTATTAATCCATCTGCTGAAGCTACTTTAGAATCTGCATCTCATATTTTCAAACTAGGTTCTAAAAAGAAAGCATCTCTTAAATCAAGAGTAGCATCTTTACTTAGACGATATAATCAAATCTAATGGTGCATTAGATAATCCTATTAAAATTACCTGATTTAACTTTGATAACTTTTTCATTCGCTTATAATACTTATTAATCTTTCCCATATCACCTATTATTGAATGTGCATAATTTATTGCTTTGGCAGGACATGGCTTACTTGTATTGCCATAATTGTAATGACATAATAAATGCACCATGTTCTTCTTATATATATTAGCATATGTCTGTATTGCTATTATGCCTGCTTTCTCTAAATCACATTCCACATACTCACAATTTTCTGTATCACAGTAAATCTCTTGACACTGTTCATCATAATAGTGATTGGTCTTTAACTTCTTTTTCTTTTTACAAGTTCTTTGGATATTTGGAATAAATAACACATCTGTTTTACTTTGCCAATCCTCTCTACCTGATTGTAGCTTGCACCACCATTTAGGTATTACCTGCATGATACCTAAACTTGGACTACCTTTTATTTCTTCTTTATCCAGTCTTGCAATTTTATTTGCCATTGTCTGTTTAGATATTGGTGGTTTAGATATTTTACCTATGCCACCTACGATTTTACGAGCAAACTTGCTTTCATGTTTTGCTACTGCTATAGCTAATATAGGATCTACATTTTCTTTTAATGCTAAATTACCTATCTCAACACAAGCACGGATTCGATCTCTTCTTGCATCCTGTATATCCAAACTTATCTCTACTAAAGAATTATTATAAACACTAGGATAAGTTTTTTCTATACTCATACCATTAACAAGCATCACACAAGTTAAGATGATCTCATTTATGGTATTATATATCATTTCCTTGTACCTTCAACATTTATCCCCCTATGAGAATAATGGTTCTACTTTGAGTGCTGTCCTTTCTACATTTAGCTTTTCTAAAATATGAAAAAGCACAAGTTGATGGAAAGGTCGCACTGACTTCATTGTAAAGTTTTTAAATTCATACTGATTGATTTTAGTCTTGTTCGCTTGATCTAAAACAAGATCTTCAAAATCTTTCGTGTACACTATTCCTTTCTTTGAACAGTACTCTTGCACCATTTCTCTAAATGATACATCTTCATTATACATTGTCAAGACTACATCTCTATATACGATTTCACAAAAGCCTTTGCTTACATCTAAAGCATCCACTGATGTGAAACCTTTATCTTTCGTTGTAGCTGTCTTTGACACATACTCACTACCTATATTATACTTAATCAATAAATTATTGACTTCATCACTTAACTCAACAATGACTTCTTTAGGTAGCATCCAATTTTCAACTGTACCATTTCTTGTAATCGCACACTTGACATTCATCCATTCTTGGATTGTCATCATTTTTTGATCATGTGGTGTGTATTCCTTTAATAAATACTTTCTTAAACTTTCTAATAAAGCTACTACACAACTATTGCTCTTTTCAAAGACCTGTCTTGTGCTTGGTGAAATTGTTGTGATTGTAGATTGTGATGTACGATCATAACCTTTACCTAATAAGGTAGCTGAAATTGTGCCTGATGCTCCTCGCATTCTGCTGTTAGCTGAAGACCAATCTACACCTAAACACATTAGAAAATCTTCAATTTCTAATCCTTGTGGATAGCTTGGATTTTCATAAACACTGACAAACTTTTCAATATCAAAAGTAATGCCAAATCTTTCTTTTACTAATTGCCATAAATCTGTAGAAACTGTTTTTTCTTCAACAACAGAAACTTGTGGTACAATTTCATCTTTTTTATCAGATGATCCATTTAAATTGTTGAAAAGTGATTTCAAATCATTTAAGTTAAAACCTAATTCGGATGCCTCCAAAAGATAACTTAAGATTTCGTCTGCTTTTTCAATGCCATGTGTGGCAATGATACCTTGATATGAATCAAAACCCAGAACTTTTAATTGTCTGGCTTTCTGAATGAATTGGATCATGTCCATTTTCTCTTAATCCTTTTTTTATACGATAAAGAAAGTAGGTGCTACTTTGTTAGTAGAGCAATATACTTATATGAAATTAAATCATGGTGGACACAAAGTTGTAAAAAAAGATGATAAATTTATCATCGATTCTCTTGAACTCACTGCCAAAGAATTTAAAAAGAAATTTGGCAAAATCCCTGAACTCTATTTTGAAGTTAAATTGCCTGTCTATCTCAAAGGTCTTTCCTCTATCTTTGATATCATTAAAACTAAACCTGTTATTGAAGAAGATATTAAACCTAAACGAAAATTAGGTGTAGATGTTGATGCTAAAGCAAACGATATTAAATCTATCTTCTATAAACACTTTGCCAAAATGTGTATCCAATCTAAATATGATCCTGAAGAAATGCTACAGGAAATCTATTTAGGTATTCTACATCGTAATAAAGGTAACTGTCCTTTTGATCCAGCTAAATCTTCTTTATCTACATATATTGTTATGGTTAGCAGGTGTATTCTCTTTAATATCTTCAATAAAGAAAATAAGACAAGAGCAAGGATTTTTGATCCTAAAGAAAAAGAGGATTTGTTTAGACTTATTAAAGATAACCATGACTTTGACACTAAATTCCTAATAGAAGAAGCTAGAAATCTTTGTAAAACTGAAGATATGAAAAATGTTTTTGATCAAATGTTGCTTGGATATAATATATCCCAAATCTCTAGCAACCTTAAAATCGAAAACAGGAAAGTTAGTGAAATGACTTCCAAAATTAAGAAAACTATCTCACCTTTGTTTAACAAGGATATAGATTAAGAAATGCTTACCTTCTTTTACTCTACTATTAATGCAGGCAAAACTGCTAATCTTATTTTATCTGCTCATGCCTGCTCTCAAAGAAATATTAAATACTTGATCTTTGTACCTGCTGTTGCATCAGGTAGAGATGGTTTTAATAAAGTCAGTTCAAGAATTGGCATACATCAAGATGCCATCTCTATTGATGAAAATAATAACTTATATGAAATGGTATCTACACAGATCATTACAAAAAATATAGATAGCAATCCTTTACAGATTGTCTTTGTAGATGAAGCTCAATTTCTCACTACTAAACAAGTAGCACAACTCACTCAAATCTGTGATATATATAATGTGCAAGTTCATGCTTATGGTTTAAGAACTGATTTTAAAGGTGAGCCTTTTGAAGCAAGTAAATATCTTTTAGCTTGGTCGGATCATATTAGAGAAGTTGAAACATGGGCAGAAAATAGCAACACTGCTGAAAAAGCATTGATGAATATTAAAGTAGATGAACATGGTAAACGAATTACTAATGGTGATTCTGTGTCTGTTGGTTTTGCATATAAGGCTGTTTCTAGATCTGAATTTAATATCTATAAACATTGGAATAAGAAATAATGCTAACTTACATCTCTTTATTTAGTTGTGCTGGTATTGGTTGCTATGGTTTTAAGCAACAGGATTTTCAATGTATCGCAACCAACGAACTCATTCAAAAAAGATTAGATATTCAAAAAGCTAATGATAAATGTAAATATGAATCAGGTTATATTCAAGGCTCTATTTCAGAGCAACCTATTAAAGATGCTATTATGCAAGAAATAGAAATGTGGAAAGATAAAGAGAATTTAAAAGAAGTAGATGTTTTAATAGCAACACCACCTTGTCAAGGTATGTCTGTTGCGAATCAATATAAAAAAGATGAAACACCTAGAAATAGTTTAGTAATAGATGCCATCCAAATGGTTAAACAGATTAAACCTAAATTTTTCTTATTTGAAAATGTGCAAGCCTTTCCTAAAACACCTTGTTTAGATACAGATAATGTGAGTAAGCCTATTAATCTTGCTATCCATAATCATTTAAGTGAAATTTACGATATTACTTTTAAAATCATAAACTTTATTGACTATGGCTCTAATTCTTTAAGAACAAGATGTTTGACACTAGGTATTAGAAAAGACTTATTAAATACAGAGGATTTTCTTTTCAATATGAAAATAGAAGATTTCTTACCTAAGAAACAAAAACCTAAAACGATTAGACAATGCACTAGCCATTTGCCATCTATTAATGGTGGTGAATGGTATGAAAAAGACTTATTCCATTACAGTAATAAACTTTCAGATAATCATTTCTTTTGGATTGAAAAAGTAAAAGAAGGTGAATCTGCATTTAATCAAGAAGATTTAGATAGAAGACCTAAAGGCATACTCAACAAATTTGGCAACAAACTATTTAGGTGCTATTGGGATAAACCTGCATATTGTGTTCATAGTACAAATAGAAATTTAAATAGTCAATGTACAGGACATCCACAAGACCATCGTGTGTTCACTATGAGAGAAAACATGATTTTTCAAACTATACCTAATGAATTTAAATGGTTTAAAGAAGATATAACTAAAGAAAGTATCTTAAAACACCAACATAACATAAGAGATTGCATAGGTGAATCTGTACCTACTCGAATCTTTGAACAAATTGCCAATAACATTAAGTCTTTTTTAGGTGTTTAAATGTTAACTTATATCTCTTTATTCAGCTGTGCCGGTGTCGGTTGTTATGGTTTTAAGCAACAGGATTTTCAATGTATCGCAACCAACGAACTCATTCAAAAAAGATTAGATATTCAAAAAGCTAATGATAAATGTAAATATGAATCAGGTTATATTCAAGGTTCTATTTCAGAGCAACCTATTAAAGATGCTATCATGCAAGAAATAGAAATGTGGAAAGACAAAGAGAACTTAATAGATGTCGATGTCTTAATAGCGACACCACCTTGTCAAGGTATGTCAAATTCCAATAGGCTTTCAAAAAAAAATGCTGTGGATGAAACACCTAGAAATAGCTTAGTTATAGATGCCATCCAAATGGTAGAAAAAATTAAACCTAAATTTTTCTTATTTGAAAATGTACCTGCTTTCCCAAACACACCCTGTTTAGATACCGATAATACTTTCAAACCCATAAATGTTGCTATACATACCCACTTGAGTATGGATTATGACATATTATTTGAACCTATGGATTTTTTAGACTATGGGTCTAATTCGTCAAGAATGAGATGTTTAACATTAGGGATTAGAAAAGACTTAATCGGGGACAATTTTCTTTTTAATAGTGTAAATTTAAAAAGCATCCTGCCTAAAAAGAAAAAACCGAATACCATAAGACAATGTATTGGACACCTAAAAAGCCTTAATAGGGATGAATGGGACACAAAAGATTTATTACACTTTGCACCTGAATTACCCGACCGTCACATATATTGGATAGAGAAAGTAAAAGAGGGTGAATCTGCATCTAATCAAGAAGATTTAGACAGACGACCACCAACAACATCTATAGATGAATGGTCAAAAAGAAGATTTGTTAGAGCATATTGGGACAAACCAAGCACTACAATTCTTACAAATAGTAAAGGATTAAGTTCTCAAGGAAAAATACACCCCAAAGATAATAGGTCTTTCTCTATTCGAGAAATCATGATCTTTCAAACCATACCAAATGAATTTAAATGGTTTGAAGAAAGTATGACTAAAGAAAATATCATGAAAAAAGAAATCTTAATAAGAGAGTGCATTGGCGAGTCTGTACCGACAAGCATCTTTGAACAAATTGCTCAAAATATTAAATCTTTCCTAATAGAAAGAAAGGACACATAAAATGACAATATATAATAATAAAAGCAAAGGCATCAACTTTTGGATTAGACCAACAGGACAAAACACTTTAAAAGGTGTTGAGGATAATGAATTTAATCCACCTGTTTTACCTGCTACTCTTATTCAAGAATTACTCAGCGACTATCCTGATGCTCGTAAAGGTTTCTTAGAACTTTTACCTACCATGTTGCCTGAAGAACAAGAAAGACTACAAGCTATTGTAGATGATTGTCCTAATATCATGAAAGACAAACCTAATCACCAGCAACTTGAAGATAACTTTCAATCCAAATTAAACAAACCTGTGATTAGATTTCCAAAATGATTAAAATAGATAAGATGCCACTACAATCTAAAAAGTTTATCGCATACCTTATTAGTGAGATAGGCTGGAAGATTACTTTATTTTATTTGCTATGGAAAATTCAAGGTCAAATTGATCCATCAGATCTCACTCTTTTAATTACCATTGTCTTAACAAGTGGTTTTATTCAAATAGGTTATATACTTGGACAGACAGCTTTAGATAAATATGTGCAATTGTCTTTAAGAGATGATGATGATGATGATGATAAGAAACCTACTGCAAAATAGGCGATACACCTAAATCATAATGAACTAAACTTTTAAAGAATGGCGACATCATAGCATTTTCTAAAATCTCATCTTCTGTTCTTTTAATAACAAGTCCATCATCTGTCTTTTCAATATTGCCTAAAAACACTTTGGCAAAATTATCTACTGTCACAAATAAAACTACAACACCATTTCCGTGCTTTACTTCTTTGGTATCTAAATCCCTTCTTGTATATCCTGTTTCACAGACTACCATATATCCAATAGGTTTTCTATAATCCACGATTTTACGAATGATGCCACTCCAATCTTTCTTTGAATACTTTAAATATGTCATTTGACCATCTTCAAAATCTAAGAAATATGGTAGATCAGGTGATAAAGTGTCAATATCATCTTCATCTTCAGGTGTTAAAGTTACCAAAAATGCAGGCATAGGATTTTCAGCAGACCACTCTGCACTCTTATCCCAATTGTTTAAGAAACTCTCTGCTAATCCCATTGTCCAATCAATTGTTTGATCTACAAAATTATCTTTATCACTCATTTTAGTTAAATCCTTGTTTAAAGAGATGTGAAAGGTAGAATGTCTTATAATATTAAAATAAAGTATTCATAGGTTCTACTTGAATTTTATTTTTTGCTTTACCTTTGCTCCATACAAACATAGGCTCATAAATTACATCTTCACTTGTTGTATGTTCGCCCGGTCTTGACTGCATACCATATCCAATCACACCTTCATATGTATATCCTAACTTTAAAGCATGATCTAACATCTGTTTACAAAATGGTGTTTTAGATACATCATTAATATTTAAAATAAGACGACCACCTTCTTGCAACCAATCATATGACTTTGCCATGACTTTAAATAAAAATCCATTAAGCCATCTTTCTACACTGCTACCATATCTTTTCCACGACTGTGTTGATTCTTCTGAATATCTTTCACGATCAAAATAAGGTGGTGATGTAAAGACCATATCAAATTGATTTGGTTCTAATACTACATCTTCAGCTGGCTGACAAAGAAATTTAGTTTTCTTATTATGTCTATAATGGTTATTGATACCTGCATAATGTGGATGCAATGCTGTATTTGGATCAATGCCTGTATATGATTCAATATTAGATGCCAAAGCACCTACAAGTCTATCTCCCCATCCCATAGACAGATCAAGTACATTTTTACAATCAAACATCTCATAAATAGCTTTTGCACACATAGGTGAAAATTGACTTGCTACATATCCACTTGAATTTGAGATTGTTGCTCTTAATGTCTTTGGCGATACATTCTCACATACATTATAAAGAAACCTAAATACAGATGTTCTTTTTTCCCATGAGTGAATAGGCGATAAACCACGATCTTTAGCTTCACATTTCATTCTTTCCACCTGTGTGAAATTATCTGAACATGATCTGCCTACAAGGTTTGGCAACAAACCTAAATACCTACCATCATAAGTGAAATCAAAGTTAGGTATTTCTAATCTATGACTTGACCATTTGGCATAAGAGATGATGCCATAATGGTGTGTGTTTTTTAGCTTTGAGAACTCATCTTTTAGACCAAGTTCTGTGTATTCCTTATATGGAAAAGGAATATTATGTTTCACAATTAAAGAATGAATGTAGTTTTGCACATCATGTCTTTGATGGTGTTTTTTGATCAAATCCCAATATTGCTGGTTGATAGATAGTTTACCATCTTTAAGGAAAATATCTTCTCTTAAATAGTTTTCTTCCATTTTATTCCTTTGATTTAAAGAGTATCGTATCTTATATTATATTAATATCCGTCTTTAAACCAACCTGCACCTTTTAATGAAAAGCTACTTGGCAATAAAATCTTTTCTAATTCACCATCACATTCTATTTTTGGTTCTACTTCTTTACATACCTTTGGCTGTGGTGTTGAGATTGTGCTTAATCTTACTGTCACTTCTCTTTCGCATTTTTTACATTTATAGCTATACATTGGCATTTTTCTTTTTACTCATTTCTTTGATGTAGTCATCAAGTTGTCTTAGTATTCTCTTTAAAGGATCAACATCACCATTGTCTAATCTACTGACTTTAGATTGTACAAATCGTATCTGATTTCTGATCTCATCTAAATTCTTTTGTATTATCTTTAAATCTCTATTATTTCTTTCTTCTTCCATAAAGGCACTCTCATGTTTGTTATTGATTATGAACAAATTTTACAACAGGTTAGAAAACAAAGTTTTGAATATTTTATTAAAACTACTAAAGAAATGCTAGTCTTTTGGTTTGAAGATGCCTGTAAAGATAATCTTTTTGATTTTCCTGTAGTTTTTATTTCTCTTACCTTTAAAGGTTTTAATTATGAAGAAGGCAGTCTTATCTTTACTACAGATGCTCCTGAACTTATAAATGAGAAAGGTATCTTAGATGATAGCACATACCATATTATTCAAAACAAGCTGGAAAGCAATTTAAGTACATTAAGCTATGTTTACTGTTATCAAGCGAATGGTGTTCTGCATATTCATTATGAAGATCTGAATGGTTTAATAGATTTTAAATTAAATTTTAAAGTTAATGATGATCATACTGTTAGTTTCTTTGAAGAACATACAGATGAAAACCCCATTAGGTTTAAACTGCTCGCAAACTTCTTTAAAGATGATAAACTACAATGATTGACTTTACATATTTTGACCATAAAGGATCTTTAGATGAGTATGATGTATTACTCACTATCTTAGCTTATTTTGATATATATCTAGCTAAACAAGTAGCAAAACTTTTATTTATTGAAGAAGATGAACTTGTAGGCATATTGAAATACCATACTGATCATAAAGATATAAAACAATTTATTGACTATGCAGAGAAGAATAAAGATAATTTCTTTTCGGAATATTTTGATTATTTAGGTGATGATTTTATTAAGAAAGATGAAATACTTAAGTTATTGTTTTCTTAAGTATTTTATTAATTTTTCTTTTTTAAAGAAAGGTCTATTATAGAAACCAGATAACCATAAAGTATGAAACAATCTCATTTTTTGTTTTGATTTTATTTGTTTTGGTGTAAGCATCAAAATCCTAAATGATTCGGCAAAATCTTCATGCTCATTATAATGTAATTTACTAGGTACTTCCAAATCTGTTACAAAATCCAAGTTATTAATATATGTTTCAATCTTTGGTGTATATAAATCCGATTTTTTAAATTTATCTAGTATTGCCTTTGGATATTGATTAAAAGGCAACTTAAGATTTTCTTTATTACCAAAAAAGTCTTTGATTGTAGTAAAATCTAAATTTTCATGAAAAGGCAATCTTTGATCAAGATGATCTTTAAATTCGTTGGGACTTAAAAAATACTCTTCTAAGTTTGTTTTAAGCAAACAAAACACTTTGAGATAATCATTAAGACCAGAATAGTGTATTTGTGAAATATCACCATTTGCCATGAATAATCTCTTAATCACACTTGAGATAAATTCATTAGAATTTTTAAAAGTTTCAAACCTATACTCTACCCATGGAGCAGTCCAAAATGCTTGTGCTTCACCATGTAAATTTTCTTGTAGTGCATGACCAATCTCATGTATTAAAGCATTAAAATATAATGGAAATCCATTTCCAAATGGATTTGTAGGATCTTCTTGAAGAACTAATTGTATTTGTTTTAAAGCAGGAAAATAAATCCCCAACTTATTTGGAGAATCAAAAGAAGGTTCATAATGCCTAAGAACTATCTTATTCAATACTTTCTCTAATCCTATTACACCTTTTTTCTTTAAGAAAACGAGTGCTTTATTGATAAAAAGATAAAACTCTTGAGAGAGTGCTGTCGTATCTAAATAAGAGATTACAATATATTTTTGAATTTGCTCAACATCTCTTGGTTTGTCATAGTTTCTAGGCATTTTTTTGTATAGACCTTATCTGAAATTCATTCTTCGTTTAAGTCTTGCAACTCTGGTGTAATTTTGATTTACACCAGCAAATTCGGAATCGTCTACTTCTTTAGTCTGATCTAAAAGATTTTTTAGACCAGATGTTGCATCCTCATCGCCAGAGAATTGATCTTGATGTTTTAGTAATTCATAACCTTGAAAGCCCGGAAGAGTGATCTTTTCAACTTGCTTTGGATCTTTTTCATCAAAAGGTTTTCTTGCTACACCTAAGCTATCGGTACAAGCATTTAAACAAGGTAATAAATCTTTCATTGGTAAATTGAAAGCCATACAAGCTAATGTCAAACTTTTATCGCCACCACCTTTTTCATCTGCTAAAAACTCGGGCAAAAGATCTTTTTGGTCTAATAAAAATAATTTGTACATACTGTCTTCGATATTCCAATTCAGAATAGTAAGATTACCTTTTTCATCTCTATATTCTGTGTCTTTCTTATATCCAATTAGTTTTTCAGGACTATAGGTATTTAACAGACCAATTGCCGCCCATCTATGATGTCCATCTACAATATATCCTTCTTTAGAAATAAGAGATACGGTTTTTGGATCATATTTAGTCAAATTTTTAAAAGCACCTGTCAAGTATGCCACTGCCATACCAAATGCTTTATCAAAATTGATTTCAGATTGTGTTGGTTTTAATTCTGTTGCTGGAGCATTCACTTGCTTAACTCCAACTTTCATTTCACCATTTGCTGAATGGTGATGATACTTATAACCTACGGTAGTTTCATCAATACCATATTCTTCTAATTCACTAGGATCAAGTCCTGATAATGCAATAACTTTACCTTTATTACGACCTTGCATAATAGGCACCCATCTTGCATAGAGAGCATTCTTTGGTGGATTTTTCCAATCAATTAAACCATTCTTCAAATTCTTAGTGACAAGCATTAAGTTATTGCCTTCTAATACAGGCATTTGGATTCTAGGAATTTGTTTTCTTCCTGTACATAAAGAAGGATCTGCACTACAAAAATCCACACCTTTAAAATCTGCTGTTCTTGATACTAAACCACCTGTGGCTTGCTTTAATTGATTTGGATATAAAGCATATGCCATTGCTAATGACTTTAATCCTCTTGAATCATCATCAGATACTCGAATGTTATTAGCTTTCAATACCATTCTTGCTGTTCTTAAAATCCCACGACCTTCATTTGAAGATAGATATGCTTTAATTTGTCTTGCTTGCTTGGATAACATTTTGTTATGTCCTTTCTGTTTTTTATAACCACTTTCTTAATTCAAAAATATAAATAAATTATTAACGAAATCTTTGTCTTAATAAATAAAGATTGGTTTCATGTGCATTCGCTGTTGCCATGATGTAATCATCCAGACCTAATGACATTTGACCTTCTAATCCATCATAAACTACTTCAAATAAATCTTGTAGAAATTCTTCTACACATAATGCTCTATGTAATGGATCTGTTGATGCCTCACTAATAGCTTTTACTTGGATTGTCATTTCTGCCATCTGTGCATTTAAATCTACTGATTCTCCTCCAAATTCAGCTACAATCTTTTCTGCTAAAACATCAATTTCTTCTGGTATACTATTATATAATTTATCCATCAATAAATGATCTCCATAATATGGCATACCTTTCACTTGCCAATGTGTAGTCCAATGACTTAAATGTGCTGATCTTAGTCCTGCTAATAACATTAACAGCATTTGTAATTTATTCGCTTGCATATAGGCTCTCCTTGTTTTTAATCTCTGATATTTCTCAGGATGTTTTCTTCTTTGTTTCTGATACATCTTTAGTTTGACTCTGTTTTTTCTCTGATATTGTTTTACATTTCGCTTTATCTTAAAACGATTTTTCTGATAATACCTTTTAGCATCTCTTCTAGCTTGACCTCTTTGCTTATGTTGTCTTTCCTGCCTTCTAGGTGGTCTCCATTCTATACCAGCCTCTTTTTCCATATCCTCTTCATAGGCTGTCATCGTTCTTCTTTGATGCAACATTGTACCTTGATCTATATATGGATGTCCATATTGATCACCCGGCACTCCTGTTGTTCTCGGACTTTGATGTAATGGCTTTCCCATAGGCTTTGGACTAACTGCATTTTCAGATCTAGGTTTGCTATAATTTGAGGAATTATCTTTACTGTCAGATGGTGTATTAAAAACAGGTGGTCCCGGTCTTTTTTCATCTCGACCTTCAGGATGTCCACTAGGTAATGGCAATACTCTATCTCTTTGTGGTTTGCCATCTGCATAATCTTCTCTACTCTTT
>Ga0194129_10004442_pt1 | contig 18643 bp, 15 predicted proteins | sample TA2KigCa35mmetaG_FD_150862 | JGI IMG/M metagenome (GOLD analysis project Ga0194129, IMG submission 150862) | Freshwater microbial communities from Lake Tanganyika, Tanzania - TA2015038 Kigoma Deep Cast 35m | ecosystem: Environmental > Aquatic > Freshwater > Lake | place: Tanzania: Lake...
CCTCTCCCGACTCAGCGTCAGTCTTGCGGGCGCGAGCCTTGGGCGCAGCCTGCGCCTCTCCCGACTCAGCGTCGGTCTTGCGGGCGCGAGCCTTGGGCGCAGCCTGCGCCTCTCCCGACTCAGCGTCGGTCTTGCGGGCGCGAGCCTTGGGCGCAGCCTGCGCCTCTCCCGACTCAGCGTCGGTCTTGCGGGCGCGAGCCTTGGGCGCAGCCTGCGCCTCTCCCGACTCAGCGTCGGTCTTGCGGGCGCGAGCCTTGGGCGCAGCCTGCGCCTCTCCTGACTCGGCGTCGGTCTTGCGGGCGCGAGCCTTGGGCGCAGCCTGCGCCTCTCCTGACTCGGCGTCGGTCTTGCGGGCGCGAGCCTTGGGCGCAGCCTGCGCCTCTCCTGACTCGGCGTCGGTCTTGCGAGCGCGAGCCTTTGAAGTGGCATTAGGTACGACCTCGACCAACGTTGCTTCAGCCGACTCGCCGTCGATGCGACGATCGCAAGTATCCTCGAGAGCCTCAGCGACGACCTCTGGACAGGCCTCTCTGGGCACGACGTCGCCTGGCTTGCCCTCGGTCATGGCTACGAGAGCTTTGGGTGCGACCTTACCACGGCCGGCACCCGCTTTACGCCCGAGGTCTCCGGACGTCGATCCTTCCTCTCGAGCATCAACAGCTTTGCAGACTGGATCGGACGAGCTGACGACGGCTTTGCTAAGAGCTCCAGGTCCGAACCCCTTCGATCCAGGGTCGGCGCACGACGCTGCAGCAGCACTTTGCGCGACCTTCTCTTCACGGGCAGCATCTTCGGTTCCGTCGCAGATGCGAGACTCCACGACCGTGGCGACGATCGAAGCTGAATGTTCAGGGCTAAACCCGCTTCCGGTGTAGAAGAAGCCAGACCCATCTCCAGTCTTAGCGACCACGGTGTCGAGTGCGAAGCTTGGAGAATTGAGAGCAGACAACATGATAGAGCGCACTCAATCGGAAGACGTACAGAAGTGGTATAACCTGGTCTTGAGCTTTCAGAAATGCAGACTGTACACAATCATGAGACGCACGCCGAACGTCCGTCGCTGTCCAAGAGCCTTTCGGGGCTGACACGAGAGATAGACCGCGCACTCGACGTGGCGAACGGATTCTCGGCTCTACGAAGCGAGGGCACCATCTTCGAACGCTTCTGGGCTCCCAATCGCGTCTACGCACTGGCTGCTAAGTCCTCCGCCTCACAGGAGCACGCGCGCTTCCTGGAACGCCAGCGCGCCAGAGACGAGCTGCTCAAGAGACGCCACGCCGAGGCTCTCTCCACGGCGCAAGCACTCGACGCTCAAAGCTACGACCAAGTCTACGCGAGTCTCGAAGACCGAGCCGCCGAGACTACTCGAGATCTAGCGACGCCCGGAGAACAACCGGTACCTAGGGACGCGCCATCAAGGTGCCCGACAGGAGGCAGTCGCTTAATCGAGCACGAGAACGAGGTGCAGAGAGCAAGCCGACGGCTCTTCCAGCCCAACTGCGACCCTCGATACCGCCGCGTCATGGTAGAAATGACACCCGGCATCGGGAAAACCTGTATCTACGTGGGCGTCATCGCCGACTTCCTGGGGAAGCGCTGCAAGGAGAACGGCAAGTACTTCGATGTCATCGTGCTCGGCGACCCCGACATCTTCAAGAGCTTTCGAGACGGGCTGCGCAGCTGCCCAGCTATGGCGAGCCTCTACGAATACGTCGGAGGGGAGCAAGACTCCGGCACGCCCAAGAAAATTCAGCTTCTCCGGCACGGAACCGCGGATACCTCCCAGGCCATGCCGATCGACCGCAACGGACTGGTCATGCTCCGAGACGTGAACCCAGGCACTGACGGCGCGTGCGCCGTCGCCACTCGCATTTCCAGCCCTGGAGGGAGCCTCGCAGCGACCCCCGACGAGATCTTCGAGGAAGAGAAAGACGAGCGCCGCTGCGGCTCCAATCGCCTCGTCTGGCAAGGCTCTCGCGTAGTCTTCATGCCTTACGCGCTGGCAGCTCGCTGGGTCGTCTTTTCGGGCGGAGGGGTCCCCGCAGCCGATGCCGCGCAGCACTTCGATTTCGCCAGCGAAGGCGACAGACGCGCCTTCATGGAGGACGCGGGAGCGCTGACTTGGTCGACGCTGCACCAAAAGTACCCGCAGCAGGTGCAGGCACCTCAGCTCAAGATGGCGGAGACCTCCGCGAACTCCAAATACAAAAAGGCCGGCATAGCGCTGGGCGCCCCCAACACAGTGGTCATCGTGGACGAGTGCCAGAACCTCGCCACGCCTTCGCGCTGGAAACACCCCAAGGCAGCCACGCAGAAACAGAGCGCCTTCCTCTCCGAGGCTCTCTGGCGCCAATCGGCGGATCCATCGTCGTCTCCTTACCTCTTCGCCGGCACCGGTACCCCCAACGTGGGCACAGGCGTCGCCTCCAGCGTCTGCCTGATGCAGATCATCAACGGGCGTGGGAAAGCCACGAGCTTCCTACCGTTCCACATCAACGCACAAGGACATCGCGTACCCGTCGAGACCCTCGCCGAATTCCGAGCCCTCCTCGCGCGGGATCCGGAAGCGAAACTGCAATGGCGAAAGCCTCAGGAGCGCCACGCACGCTACCTAATCGTCAACCCCCGAACCTTCCTGGACGAGGATTCAGGCTACGTGCGCGACATGACGGACAGCTCCGATCCGTTCCCGCTGTACCTCCCCACCTTCGCGGACTCGAGCTCCACGATCGTCACGGGCTGGCGCGAGGACACGTCGAAGCTCACGTACCAGGCCGCCACGATCGAGGTCCGCAAGTGCCTCCCCTTCGCGACGGACGCAGGCGCCGAAACTGCGGACCCGCAAGCTTCGGTCAAAGCCAAGGGCAAGGCCAAGGCCAAAGCCAAGGGAAAGGCCAAGGCAGCGCTGGGCTTTCAGAACGAGGTGGCGTATAAGAGCTTTATTTGCGCCGCCAAGGAGAGCGACATCGCGGCTCAGGCCGCGCGCATCTACAAACCTGTCTATAGCACGCTGAACCGCCGCTTCATCCAGGACGTCGCGCTAGACAGGGTCTTCATCGTCAACTCGTACTACGACGCGCACTACTATCCCACGGCTGTACCAACTGCGAGTACGCCTCCCCTCACGCAGATCGTGGTCCCCAGCGCGACCCTCCTCTGCTGGCCTCGCCTCGCCGACGGCGCGCCAGCCGTGAGCTCCGTAGACCGCAGCACGCCGCCTCGTCTGCGCGCCGAAGCCGATTTCCCGTCAGCCACCATCCGCACACCATCCGGGACGGCGACGCAGTACCCGTGGGCGCTGCCCGAGGACGCCGCGCGGGTCTACGTCCGCGAGCTCCAGCGCGCTACGAGCCCGAGCCTCGGCGCTCTGGCCTGGTCGGAGAGAAGCTTCTGGGCCTCGCCAGATCGAGGTCACGGGAGCGACCCCATAGATCTCCGCTCACTCTCCAAGCTCCTCGTCGAAGGCTACTGGAAGGACGCCTCCGTGACGGACCCTCGCCTGGAGTCATACCTTCGGGACGCAGTGGCCTACAACAGCCCGAAGCTCGTGGCAGCCGCCGACGACATGTACGCATCACGAAAAGGCGTCTCTTACAGCAGCCCCGACGTGCCCGTGTACGGCAAGAGCTTCTTCTTCCTGAACGTCATGAACCGACGCGACGACAGCTTCTCTGGCCTCGACGACAACCACTTCCTCATCCTGACCACCTTCTACGTTCGCCTCCGCGCCAGACCCTACGTGCAGTGGCTCTTCCCCGAACAGCCCCACGCTCAGCACCGCATCGCCTGGCTCGACGCGCTCAAGTTTAGACCCGCCAGAGGCACTCTCCAAGGCCTCGACCTTCGCGAGGTCGGAAGCGCCTCCGGCGACCACTGGGCCGCATGGCTGAGGCAACACCGCGAGGCGTCGCCCCTGCCTTCCCTCTACGCGCTGGCCGACGAAAAGATGCTCACGGAGGAGCCTGGACAGAGATCTGAGAGCCCAGACTCTCCCTACTCAGGCGCCGTGCACGCCCGCTTCTTGGCGTATCTCTCCGGCAAAGTCGACGCCGTCAAATTCGACGACGTCTTGCAGCTCATGGGCCTGAAGACACTCCGAGACGCCATGAAGGATGCCATCAACGGCGATCGATGCGAAAGTCGCGTGCTGCAGCACGACCGCCTCGCCCCCGCGGGCCAGAGCGCGCTCGTGGCCGCAGACGCCGCTCACAAGGCCGTGGACCTGCGGTGCGTAGGCTTCAACCTCTCCTTCGGACCGATGCCCAGGGGCAAGCGCATCCAGGAGGTGGGGCGCAACTGGAGGTCGTGCTCCTTCGGAGAACTAGCGGACAAGGAGAAGAACTGGCAGGTGCACATCCGGCAGCTCTTCCTCGGACCTCCCGCGGGCGCATCGGCAGAAGAAGCGGCGCTCCTCGGGCGCGACCTTCTGCTCGATTCCTTCTACGAAGCGCAAGACGAGGCTCTGCAGTGGCTCCGAATGATCACGGTCTCCGCCGGCATCGGGTGCTCTCTGTGGTGGGCGTACAGCCAGTGGGCCAGGCAGTTCGAAGTCTACCACACGCGCCAGCGCAGAGAGACCGCCTGGTTCTTCGGGCAAAACGCCCTCTTCAGTCCGTGCATGGACAACCAAGCCCTCGCGCGCTTCGGCCGCGACGCGCAGACGACATCGGAGGCGGACTTCTACCGCTGCTCCAAGACGGCTAGAGGCTCCGCGCCGCAAGCCATGGGGACGGTGGTTCCGTCGCTCGTCGGCGCGTTTTACGCGAACGAAGTGGTGGGAGGCGCCGGACGCACCGGCACCGCTCAAGGTCGATGCCGAGCCTACACGCCCGAAGCCCCGCGCCCGCTCAGCCGACGGGTTCTACCCAGAGACGTGCTGCAGCACCACCATCCACGCGCAAAGGAGACGCACACGAAGACCTCTTCGTTTTTTTCTAGAATGCAACCAAAGGGAGCGGCGAACGGCTCAAGGGTTACTTCCAACCTCGCAAGGTCTCCTTCGTTTTTTTCGGAATCGCGAGCCAAGGAGAGGCAGGCTCCGTCCTCCCCTCTTTCCGGACGCACTTGACGCTGTTCAGAGAGGCGACTTTCAGCGGAGAGGGTTAGCCTCCTCTTCTCTTCGTTTTTTTTTCTAAGGCAGTGGCTCCTGATACAGCAAGTAACCGGAAACGTACAGAGGCAGCAAACTCGACAGCGCAAACGCTTCAGGAGACATCTTGGGCAGGCACGCGAGCAGGCCGGCCATGAGAACGTACATGAAAGAGTCTCCCAAGACAGCGCCCAGGCCCGCCGAAGACGCGTAGCGCTGCATCAGGGAGACGATCGCGTTGCCCGATCCGGCGGACCGAAGGACCAAGACGTAAAAAAGAACGTCGTGCACGATCTGCACCAGCAAGGCGATTACCAGAAATTTGAGAGGCGATATTTTGACCTTCAGGGCGCGCATCACGAGGACCGCTAACAGCGCCCCGATGAGGAACGACGACACGTCCATCAAAAACGCAGTCCACCTGAAGCGCGTGTACCACTCGTTGATCATCTGACCGGTAAAGGGGGAGCGTGTGCACCTGAAGAGAAAGAGCATAAAGCACTCTACGATGAGCGCAGCGGGTAACAAATTTTCGATCGCCACGGACGTGTCCATTTCTAATTCCAGGCGTGAAACAAATGGCGCTACTACTCATCGCAGCGACACTACTCTTCGCTGTGATACTGCTCGTGCTGGCAGTCGTTAGCAGAAAGCCGGATTTCGTGACGGAGATCGCGCCTCATCCACACCCCAAAAAGACGATCTGGCTCGAAACCCACGGTGAAACTCGGATCGCTCGGAATGTCCACGATTCGTGGAGGGCCTTCAACCCAGACTGGAACGTGGTCTGTCTGAACGAGGACAGTCTAGGAGCGCACGTGGACTTTTCGTCCGGGAGCCTCCTGCGCCGCCTGCGAGAAGAACCCGGCCACGCGTTCTCCGACATGCTTCGCTTGACGATTCTCAGCACCCACGGAGGCGTCTGGGCAGACGGCACCACGCTCTGCATGGAGCCACTCGACGACTGGCTGTACGATAAGCTGCTGCCGTGCGGATTTTGGATGTACCACGGAACCGACCGAGGCGAAGGACCTGCCATCTTCTTCATCGCGAGCACGAAACACTCCTACCTGCTGAATACTTGGACCCGAACATGCGAGGAGTACTGGACGAGGCGCATCGCCAGCGGTCAGCCCTCGAGGCACTGGCTGGAGGAAACCTTCAGCAGGCTGTGCCTCACCGACGCGACCTTCAGAGAACAGTGGTCGTCCGTGCCCTACCTGTGGTGCGAAGCCTTCGGACAGCCGAACATGCTATTATCCAACCAGCCATCCATCGATCAGGAGACGCTCCGTTTGCTAGAGTACAGTCCGCCACACGTCTTGAACCTACCTCCTGGCTCACGCGGCGACGCCGTCACCGCAGCTCTAGACGCATGCATCCTCCGCCAAAACCGCTTACCGAACGCAGCTTCAGCGGCAGCTCTCTCGCCTTCTCGACACGTCACCCTCCCCTCGCCAACGGAGGCTCTGCGCCGAGAGTTGCCTCCCAATCTCGGCAACTTGCTTGTGATCTCGGACTGCGGATGTCGCACGAGCTTGGAAAAAATTCTGCACCTCTGCAGAGGCTTCGCAGTAACCCCCCTCGTCTACGACAAATGCAGCTTCTGCGCGGAAGTCCCGGACGGAACGTACTGCAGACCGCTTCGCAACGTTGGCAGAGATTTCGGGACCCTCTTCTGGTTCCTTTGCCGGTACTATGCAGTCATTCCCGATGAAACCGTACTGTTCTTCAGCGCAGGCAACATGCTCAAGCACGACCGAGAGCGTCGCCTGGCGCGCCTGCTCGCTGGGAAAACCGTCGCGGCTACGCAAGTCGGCGAAGCAGAAACCTTCACGCTCCGTGAGTACGAAGGAAACCCTCTGCGCGCGTCCGACAGTGAGAACCTTCGAGCCTGGTACGAGAAGTTTGTGGGCACGTGGGATCCTACGCAACCAGGCTCCTGCTGGAACGGTCTCCTGCGAATCTCCGGCGCCGAGCTTCGCAAAAGGCCGCTGTCTCTGCTGATCAACGTAGCTACCACCCTAACCCTCGCGGACGGCCTGGAAGCAGTACACCACGTAGAAAGGTGCGTGCACTCGATCCTCTTTTCGTGAAAAAAGGCCCTCCCTCACTTCAGACGGACCGCTAGAATCGCGATCGATCGGCGCGCTGTTCGCCGCCTTGCGCGTCCCAGCATCAGACGAAAATTGTAGCGGGGACATCTAAAGCTAGTGCCCTCCTCTCATGCATAGAAATGCTTCGAGCTCTTCCTCTCTGCGTCGAGGACTCTTTGCTTGACTTTCTTCACGTGCTGGACAGGGCGAAGCTCAGTTCCACGTGTAAAGCAGCGACCAACCTCCGCATGACAGAGACCGAGTACGTACGCGGCGTACGCGCCCGATTCGTCACGACGACGCCGACATTTTCCGGAGCATCCTTGGCTAGGTATCGAGACATGTCTTGGCTTCACACCGTGATTCCGGACGACGGCAGCGTAGCGCTGTGGTTCAGGGGTCGACCTTCCATCCTCCACAGCAGCACGTGAAGAACCTGCTGACTGTTCTGCGACAGCGACACGGCCAGGAACACGGCGGGTGCCGAACGTAACGCGTCGGCAGCTCCACCTTTCGCCGCTTATCCACTGGCAAGTCTCCCTCCCTGAACGGCCCGCCTTCCAGCAACGACACGGATCGATCCGCAATGGCCCGAGTGGCGCGACAGTCTGCCACTGCGTCGTGCGCTCCGTCCAAGGGTGTCCCCAGGAGTCTCTCGTAAACGTCTCCCAAGCGCAGCGAGAGTTTCTGCCCACGCTCGGGGCCACGTCGTGCTGCGCGCAAGGCTCGCAATACGTCCGCCGTCCAGACATCGCGAGCTGCAAACGCCTCGGCTGGCCCCACCCCTGCCCTCTTCAGCTCGGCGTGGAGAGTCTTGTCGTCGTAGGACCAGTTGTTGTAGCCGACCAGGAGCAACGGAGACGACGCGGGCCCGGCAGCCGCTTCCAAGAACCGCAGGAAGAGATTCCAGGCCTCTCGAAAAGCAGGCGCGTCTCGAACCTTGTTGTCGTCGATGCCGTGTACGGCCGTCGCCGATGGAGGGATTTTCACGTCGGGGCGAACCAGCTGGGAGAAGGTTCTCCGGCCGCAGAGAGCTCCTAGCTGCACGACGCGGGCCTCCGCACCGAAACCTGTGGTCTCGAGGTCGAAGTACACCGGCACGCGGTGGGTCGAATCCATGGGCGAGACAGAGAGAGTCAACGCACCCGTCTAATCATCCGAAAGGTCCGGCGGGAGGTTCAAGGGGCCTTTGAGTTTGTTAGTCTCGCGATCAGGACCCGCTTCGCTTTTGTTCGACAATATATCCTCCCATCAGCAACATCTTCCTCCGTACAGCAGGAAGAGCTGCACACAGCTCGCACTGCATCGGCGTTGCTTCATTCCGAAATGATCTTCCCATGGGCGCGGGGAGTTTTCCGCCTTAAGCAAAAGAGATGGAGCGTCTCTACCAGCGAGACAAGGCGGCGTGCGCGCGCGTCTGTCCGCCGCAGTTCGGGGGCGACTGCAAAGTAGTCTGCTCTCGAGCCGCGGCGACCAACTCGGTGCTGCGCGGCAAGCTCTTCAACGTGCCCTTCCAACAGCCTCCGCTCACAGACCTCGACACTGGCACGGCCTCCGAGCTCGCGTGGGCGGCGCTCGGAGCCTCCTTCGCCCGAGCTCCGTGGCGCTCTCCCACGGCCGTCGGGGCCGCTGAAGCACTGTCCGGCGGGGACAGTCCCTTGCCGCCCCCGGTCGTGCGCGCTCCAGAGTGCCCGGCCACCGGCTCGCTCAACGCCAGCTTCTACGGATGGGGTCAGGTGCCAGACGCGCTCTTCCAGCCCACTTTCGTGGCAGCTCCCACGGAGGTCTTCGAGCGAGCCGCCGACGTGAACCAAGCCCTCAGCGGCTACCTGATCAACCAACCAGGACCGTACCTCGCTCCGGACGGACCTCTCTCTGCGGCAGCTGCCACTGCGGGCACGTCCGCCGGCCAGTTGCCGCTGGCCAACCCCTTCGGAGGCATCGGCTTCAACCTGAGTCAGGACGTGCCGCACAACTCGCTGATCAACAATTTCGGGCGCCCGGCGTACTTCCCCGGCGCCGACGTGCAGGCCCGGCGAAGACCTCGCATCGCCAACCTCTCGGCATAAGGCGCTGGCGAAGGCTGTGTAGACGTTCTCATCGCGCGCTCACCTCCGACAAGAGACGAGGCCAGTCAGAGCCTCGAGCAAAGGCCAGGCTTGGGGTTCGCGGAGCAGCACACAGCCGTGGCGCGTCTCTTGTTCCGGCCCCTGGCAGGTACCGTTCTTCAGATCGGACGGCATAAAATTGCAGACGACCGGAGAACGCACTCCTCCCGAAGCTCCGTCGCACGTGCAGACCTTACCTAGATTCGCGGTCTCCTCGCAGCTCTTCACCACGAAATCCATAGGCTTTATCTCTACTCCCCGCGCCTCAGCGCCGATGGGCTGCGCTGCGTCGAGCACCGCCGCGCCTCCCCCGTTCCTCGCCCGGATAAGGGCGTCCAAGAGCTTCTTCCTGTCCTTGCGAGAGGGCCACCTCGACGAAACGCTCGACTCGTCAGGAGGCGACGGCTCACGGCGGTGCGCCGCCGGCGTCCAAAACGTTTCCATGGCAAGTTGCGCGCGAACCTCGACCCCGTTCCGAGCCGTCTCTACCGCCAGCCTGGGAGTGTCACACAGAAGGCTCGTCGCACGAAACGCAGACCCGGCTGTCGCAAGACCTTCGCGGACATGCAACGCCCGGGCATGTTCCAGAGAGCCCAACGCAGGTGCGGCCCCCACAAAGAAAGGTCCGCTAGGCTCAACCCCATGCGCTGACAGGCGGCGCGGACGGCGCGCCTGGAAAGACCCAGCTCTCTTTGCGTCTGCCCGAGCAGCGCGTCGAGCGCCTCAAGGCTGTCTCCGCGCAGCACAGCGTGCGAGACTCTATCGACCAGCTCGAGTTCTGGCGGATAACGGACGTCCTCGAAACGTCGGACATTCGGGGACTGGACCGCCTCCTCTGCGACCTCCTCCTCAGCGACCTCCTCCTCGACCTCCTCCTCAGCGACCTCCTCCTCGACCTCCTCCTCAGCGACCTCCTCCTCGACCTCCTCAGCGACCTCCAGGACAAGCTCTGCGACCGTCGAGGCGTCTTCGTCGACCTGCAGGTCGACGCTGGCCACGGACTCTCCCCCGCAGGAGCTCGCGCCGTCCAGAGAGGCTGCTGGATCGAATTCAGCGTCACGCGTCACGTGCACTTCTTCTGGCTGGGGTCTGAAGCTGTACTCTAGGCCGTCTCCCCACACTTTCCAGCGCTCCTCCAAGGCGCCGGAACACCTCGCGGGGCTCGGAACTTCCGACGGAAAAACGTACTGTTCAAGGTCGGAGCGAGAAGTCCCCACAGGTGGAGGAGTGTGAGACGGCTGCAGAGGAGCCGTCGTCCATCGCGAGACGAGTCGAGACAGATACATCTTCGTTTGATAGGTGCGCGACGACCGCTCGCTCGTCTCTGACGCGGCTCGAGCTAGCCCGCTTTGCAAGAGCTGCCGACCGGCTCGTGACACCCCTCCGCACTGCAAGTCGCAGCCTCTCGCGCAGCCTTGGCGTCGACGACCGCCGAGTCGTAGATGCGACGCACTCGATCGCGGTCCGCGTCGTCGTCCGGATCGGAGGCCTCCAGCGCCAGGTAGAAGCCTTCTCCGGCCGCTCGCCTCTTCCAGCACAGACCCTGGACGAGGCGCGGCTCCCAGCATCGTCCTGGAATCCAGAGATCCATCCTCGGCCGCTCTCGAGCTCCGTAGGACTCTGGAACGCTTCGGCGCGACAGAGCCCCGAAGCTGGAAAAGTCGCCTTGCAGGCAGAGCACGGGCACATGAAAATTCTTGCAGACGTAGTTCATGAGCAGGCGTTCCGCGTCGGTCGCAGGACCCGGTTTGATCTCCACCTGCACGGATCGCTTGGGAGCGTCAGAAGCAAGGAGCCGAAGGAACGCCATCCCGTCGGGAGTGTATACGGGCCGGCGCTCCAGCCGCGCGTCCCCCGGCCAGCGCAGGCTGAAGGGCGTACGCACCGGCGCGAACTCGATGCCCATCCTCTCCAGCGCCGCGAAGTGTACGCATTCCAACTGGCTGTCGAACTTCCAGCCTTTCCACTCGAAGCGGTAAGAGAGGACGCCAGGCGGAGAGGCATTCGTCGTGGCAGGCAGCGGTGGAGCCCAGCTTCTCTCGCGGCTTCTACTGCGCTTTCGGGGCGGCTCGTCCTCCGCCGCCTCGGTCGCCGCCTCCGCGGAGACGGCGGTCGACTGAGATGGTGAGACCAAGGCTTTCGCGTTCGCCTCCCTCTGGTCTCCGCACCTGACCAGACTCCAGCGCTGCATGGGAATGTTGAACTCGCGCACCACGTCTTCCGGAGAAAGGAGCTTCTCCACATGATAGTATCCCAGCTTCCAAGGATGCCGAAATTGACCTGGCAGGTAGAAGCTCACGGCGACCGGATGTTGCTCCTGCATGGAGGCTCGCACGCAGGCAGCGTCCGTCTTGTTGAGAAGTACGTGCACGACGCCATCGAAGACGCGGTAACCTTCTCTCCCCAGCTCCCAGCGCACGGCGACTAGCTTTCCTTCCGCGAACAGCGCCCACTTGCACTTGGCCGGCGGAGGAGGGAAGAAGTCGGGCATATCTTCGGCTCCTGACGGCACAACGCAACGCTTCGCTTCGACAGCAGCCGCGCCCCCCGAAATTACGCTCCGTTCGTCCAGCGACCCATCTTCCAACCACATTGCGAGGAGACAATAGCAATAGGAGACGGGACGAGAGGCTACTCTTGCATAAATGGAAGTGGCTGCGAGGCACGACATGTACTGCACGGCGGCGGGGTGCTTCCCGGGTCCTCTCTACCGCGACGACGTGGAAAACCCTTGGCCGTCGATGCGCTGGGCCTTCGGAGCCACGCAACCGGATCCTCGCATCCCTGCGGAGGTCGTACGCGCGTGGTGCGGCCCGGCCGGATGCGGACCGCTTTTGCTCCCCCTGGGACCTCCACGCGCGCTCCAGTTCGCCGCTCCGCCAGCGACCCTTCCTGAGAAATGCGCAGTCTACCTCGGATCTTGCTCAGCGCTCTGATCTACCTCGTCGAAGCGACCCGGCGGCTCCTGGCCGGTCCCGCACTCGAAGGACTTCAGGCACTGGAAAGCTCCCGGCTGAGCAGAACCATATCCGGGGATACACTGCCTGCGGTCAGGTCTCTGAGGCTCTCCGGCATATCCTCGCTACGCTCCTGGGGAAGCGCCGACGAGATGGCAAGGCCTGCGCTGCTCTTGGCCTCGACGGTCGAGGACGAACGCTTCGTGCACGGCCTCGTGGATTTGACCTGCGCGCTGCTCTCCGCGCGCTCGGACGCCAAAGTCATCGCAGCGCTTCGACGCACCTACACGCAGGCCTTCCAGTGCATGCCCGTGGAAGCTTCGGAACCTCTCGATCGAGCCTGCGTGCAACGCGCCATTCAAGACTGTTGCCTCCGACTCTCCGTACGCCCATACAGGACGGCGGAGCTGCAGGCTTCTGCCGCAAAATACTGCGAGGAGTCTTCTAGCGCCAGCGCGGTCCTGGAGCGCATGTGCCCGCTCATCGTCGCCTGCGCCCTCCGACTGGACCCGACCCCCGCGCTTCGCAATCCTGCCCCCAAGCGCGAGTCGAGCACTTAAGAACGCGGTGGGCTCTTCCGCTTGAAGCTCTTGCGTTTACGAGACTTGGCTCTCATGCGATCGGCGGTGGATGTCCCCAGACTCTCTTCGAGGCGCGTGAAGAGGCGCTTCATCTCGGCGCTGCGCCCCTTGGAACGACGCTTTCTCGACGCGACCTTCGCGCCCTCGCTCATTTTGAGCTTTTTCACGATGGCCCCGATTTTCGAGTGGCGCTTGCTCCTCGAAGTTTTGACCGCCATGACCTTCGGACTCGCTTTGGTCAACGCGAGGAAAATAAGAGACCTACGAATAGGCTAAGTCGCGGTCCAAGGTCCTCGGCCTCTTCGGACTCGAGGGCTCGTAGCAGCGCTTCCTGGAGAGAATCAGGTTCTTGGGCGACGTGGGCGCAAAGCTCTTGACGTCAGGAGCCAGGTGCAGGAGCGCAGCGGACATCACGGACTGAGTCGGCGCGCAATTGGCGTCCTCAGAGAAGGGCATTTCAATTGGCGTCAAGCGCATCGATCCGTAGCAGAGCCCCTCCGGACCGTCACCCATCATGGCGAAGTCCATCGAAGTGAAGACCACGTCCTCGTCTTCCGGGGAGGCCTCCGCCCCTTCCTCTGGCCGCTCTTCCACGGCCTCGAGCACGTCGCAAAGGCCGGTGCCTACGCGACAGGCTTCTCCTACCATGATGCGCGCCGAATGGCACACCACCGGGTCCACGTCGCCAAAGACAGCGCTCTCCGCGAGGCGGTCGGCCACCTCCTCGAAGCTGGCGCGAGCCAAAGGCCCAGAGTCCGCCAGCTTGTTGATGCCGTGCCGCGAGACAGGCAGCAGACCTCCCAGGCACGTCATGAAGGACACCAGGAGAAGGAGGTGGCGCTCGTTCACGTAGGAACCATCGAACTGGAGCACGTACTGGATCTGCTCGAAGAGCATGGCAGTGCCAGCCTCCACGCCCAGTACAGCCATCACCTCGTGGATGTCATTGCTCACACACCGGGACGCCTGCAGCTGCGGCATCGCCAGCGCCGCCAGCAAGTTGGATCCCTGCGTGACGATGCTCGCGCTTTTCTGTCGCTCGAAGCCTTCCGGAGAGGTCGTCAGGTAGGTCTCCTCCTGCGCGACGGCGCTCTGCACGCCGGGTACGCCGCTGATGAGGACTTCCCGGCAGAGTCGATGCACGAACTCCTCGGTGGCAACTCTGAGATCCTGCTCATCTCCTGCGCTCGCCGAGAGCTGCGTGAAGCGCACGCGAAGGATCCACTCCTCGTGCAGCTCCTCCGACGCGCTCACGTGACACTGACAGTAGCTCTCCAGGAGCTCGGCGACGTCGCTCGGGCTCATCGCGCGAGGCATCAGCACGCTAGCGTCCAAGAGCATCCTGGCCACGTAGAGGCCGAAAGTCCCCGGAGCCTCCGAGCGCAGCAGCTTCTCCCGGGAGGCCAAGTGCGCGTCTAAGGGACTGCGCTCGCTGCGGAAGAACTCAGGTTCCAACAGCAGCTCGACATTCAGAACCGCCCGACCCAGGACGGTCTCGGGCAGGCTGAGGCGCAGCTGCTCGAGCGCCTCCTTCTGGTCGTACCCCGGCGCGACGAAGAGCGTCATAGCCGGCGTCTTCGGATTACGAGTTGCATCGATGAGCTCCCTGATGCGCGGCACGCCCAGCGTCACGTTCTTCTCCTTGACACCGCAGCTATGAAACCTCAGCAGGGACGGACAGGCGAGGGGAAGACGGGAGCACGGAACGGCAAACACGAAGAGGCTAAGGTCCCAGCGTGTTCAGCGTGAGTTGCGTGAGAGGCTCCCCGATGCTCGTAGAAGCGAGCGGACCCACGGCCTCGCCGGGGGCGACTTGAGCGCGCTTACAGAAGCTGCTCACAACGTCCATGACCCCTCGCAAGCCCTCGGGGTCCAGCGAGGCCACGCGCTTCGCTCGAAGATTCCACCTCAGGAGAAGCTCCAAACCCCAGCGCCGACCGTGACGCAATGCGCAAACGTCGTCGCAGAGCGCATCCAGGGAACGGGCGTGAGCAGAGGCGTCGAAGATCGTCGTGTCACCGGCAGGCGCGAGGCCGCGAAGGAGACTGTCCAGCGGAACGGGCACATATATGGCCGTTTCCAGTTCCCGGCGCCTCGACTTAGCCCTGGATCTCAGCACCTCGACCCAGGCAGCCAGCAATCGCTGTCGCTCGCACTCCTCCGTGCTGGACAGAAGCTGTTCACGCCGCAGGTGCAAAACCTCGAGGCTCTGACGCACCAGATACATGGCGTCGTAGCCGTCTCCTCCGTACTCGAACTGCACGATCGTCTGCCGAGCGTTCCGACAGGTGCCGTCGTAGCAGACGACCAGCGTTTCCATGGCCTTCATGAGGCGCCGCTGAAGGTAGCCGGTCGAGGCCGTCTTCACACTGGTGTCGATGAGTCCCTCGCGACCGGCCATGGTGTGCGCAAAGAACTCGCGTCCGCTGAGGCCGACGAAGTAGGGGCGCTTCACGAAGCCTTTGCGCCCCAGGCCAGCGGAGAGCGGCGCGTCCGGATCCACGCGCTTGCCCTCCACGGACTGCTGCCCCACCAGACCTAGCAGCTGAGTGACGTTCACGAGGTTACCCTTCGCCCCAGACGTCACGTCCTGGTAGAGGGCGTTGCCTTCGCTCAAGCTGGCGTGCACGATCTTTCCCGCGTCTGTCAGCGCGCGGTTGGCGATCGTGGCCACAGCCTCTTCCAGCATCTCTGCCGGGCTGCTCCTCAGATGCTCGTCGGCGGCGATGCGCGCGGCCTTGACCTCCACCAGCGCCACCAGCGCCTTGAGCTTCCTCGTGACGGCCTCGTCCGGCTCGCAATCCGAGAGACGTATGGAAAAGCCACGCCAGCTAAGCCAGCGGTTCACGAGCCGCTGAGCGTCGGAGAGGAAGCGCTTGGCCACTTCCGGACCGTGGAAGAGCCAGAGGTGGTGCACGAGGCTGCCGGAGGTGGTACCCAGCGTCTGGCGACACAGCCTCCCGCTCACGAGACGCCCACCCTCCACGCACACCCCCGATCGCTCGTGGACGTAATTCAGGTCCGGCGGAAAGAGCAGCGAGAAGGCTTCCGAGCCCGTAAACGAAACGCCGCTGGGAACCTCCCCGTAGGCGTAGCGAAGGCACAGGCGCAGCTGACAGAACTGCAGCCGAGTCACCACCACCGCGGAATCGGTCAGGAGCCAGGCGCCCACGAGGGTGTCCTGCACGAGCCCCACGCTCGGCTTGTTTGACTGCGCCGAGACGATGTGCTCAGGCACAGACATGAGCAGGCGCGCCTCCGCCTGGGCCTCCGGGTCCTGCGGCACGTGCACGTTCATTTCGTCGCCGTCGTAGTCGGCGTTCGAGACGCCGGTGCACGCGAGGTTCAACCGGAAAGTCCGCGAGCCCTTGCACACGAGCACGCGGTAACCCATCATGGAGCCCTTGTGCAGGCTCGGCTGGCGGTTGAAGAGCACGATGTCGTCGTCCATGAGGTGCCGCTCGACGACGTCTCCCGGCGCCAGGCCGGCCGCCTCGCGCTCTCGGTCCGCGAAGTCGAGCACCACCACACACTGGCCTCCGCGGCAGATGCTCTTGGCCGGAGACGCGGGGTCGCGCACCATTTCCCGCACCACCTCCAGATTCTCGGGCAGCACCCAGATGGGCACAGTGAGCTTCTTGGCCACGACCTCCGGAATGCCGACCTGATCGACGTCCATCTCACTGTCCGGACTGATGACGGAGCGCGCCGAGAAATCCACGCGCTTGCCCATCAGGTAGCCGCGGATGCGTCCTTCCTTGCCCTTGAGGCGCGAGATGAGGCTGCGCGTCGGCAGACCGCTGCGCTGCACGGACTGTCTCTGCCCCCTCAGCTCGTTGTTGATGAAGGTGCTGATGTGAAACGAGAGCTCCGCGACGCCCTGCTGTGCCGCGAGGCTCAGGCCCACGCGGGCGATGCTCGCCGCCTCCTTTTCGAGCACGTTCTTCACCACAGCGTTGGCCTTGATGATGTCGCAGATCTTTCCGGTAAGGTCGTCCTGACCCCGAGCCTTGGCACCCTCGGCCACCGAGACGGACGGCCGCACGATCGGCGGGGGCACCACGAGAGCGGTGAGCACGAAGAATTCCGGGCGCGTCACACTGGGATCCAGGCCCAGGAGCACGCAGTCGTCGTCCTTGAGCGTCTGCAAGATCATGCGGATCTCCGCCGCCGTGAAAGGCCTTTGGCAGTACTGCGCTTCCTCCGGATCGCTGAAGGAGGCCTTGGAGAAGTCGCAGCGGATCACCTGCCCCTGCTTGCAGTAGGAGGGCACTGGCCCGCCGCAGTGGAGACAGCTCTTCTTGTTCTTGGCCAGAGCCACGGCGTCGGTCAGCCGCTGCTTCCGGCTCTTGCCCTTGCGGCCCCGTTCCCCCTCGCCCAGCTGCACGCGGTCGGCGTCGGTCAGCAGCAACTCTGAGCAGAAGAAGCAGGTGACCTTCAGGAGCTTCAGAACCACGTCAGAAAAGGACGGGTGCAACACGGGATAATTCAGCTGAATCATACCCGCGTGACCCGGGCAGTCGTTCACGCCACGCCTACACGTGCCGCAGAGAAGCCTCCGGTCGACACTGCCCATGCGATGGTCCGCGGTGCCGTTCGCCACAGGGAGGCTGGAACTGTACATGACCGGCTCGGTGACATTGACCACGGCGAAGCGCTTAATCTCCTCGGGTCCAAAGACCGAAAACTCCACGCCACAGACATACTCTCTCTGCGGCGCGGTCTTCCGAGAAAGCGACATGTCGAAAAGTAGAGCTTGAAGAGTAAAGACAGCAGAGGCACGCCTATCGTGTCCCGAGCCGAACGCGCTGCCGAGCGCGGTCAACGCGCGGCCTTGACGGAGGCCGTCAAGTGGAAACCGCTCCGGGGCATGCACGAGAACGGAGAATGTCGCGTACTCTCCTGACGGACTACTTTCCTCGGGGAGTGCGCAGCGTCGATATCACGGACGAGAGCGGGAGACTGCACACGGTATACTGCGCAGTGGACCTTGTGAGGGTCGCATCCGGCTGCAGCCTCGTCTCGGCGAAGGGCGCGGCGTGGCGCATTCTCCGAGAGCACCTGAACGCAGAAGATCTATCCGAAGCAGACGGGTTCTTCGAAGCTAGCTTCGGAGCTCATCAACCCCCCTCTCTGGCCGCAGACCCTCTCCGATCGCTGGAACTCGCGTGCCTCGTACCCAGATGCAGCTTTTCTCGGGATCTTCGCCTCCGGGTGCTCGAATCTTTTCTCCGCACGAACGTAAAGGTACAGGAGCCTCCTCCGTGCGCACCCGTCCCTCCGAGCAGCGCTCGACGAGCTAACGCTCCAAGGTGGCGGCGGTCGCTGGTCTGCGCGGCGCTGCTGGCCGCTTTCCACGCGGCTTCTCTGCTGTCGAACTTGTCGTGGCATGCACGACTTCGCCAAGAAGCAGCCGAATCGCCGGACCGGTAAAGCCGTGTGCTATAATGACCGCAGGGTGCAGCTCCTCCAAGGGCACCAACTCCCAGTCTAGGACCTTTCTGAACACGCGAGGAGAATCTGCGCGATAGCCATTCACGAAGCACACCATCTGCGGTCGGCGATCCAGAAGCGAGCGCTTCCAGCGCGCTGTGGCCGCTCGATACTCTTCGCACGCGAACCCGCTGGCGTGTGCGTCGAACCAGACCCGATTCACAGGAAGGAGTGGCGGAGCCAGCTCGGACTCTGGCATTGCAAACGGACAGTGACTGCAAAAGAACTGTACGAAGTGGATCCTACGCTCGTGCTCGCAATGCGTGCGCAACGTGAATCCGGTACGTCACACACACACACACACACACACACACACACA
>Ga0194129_10004445_pt1 | contig 18639 bp, 14 predicted proteins | sample TA2KigCa35mmetaG_FD_150862 | JGI IMG/M metagenome (GOLD analysis project Ga0194129, IMG submission 150862) | Freshwater microbial communities from Lake Tanganyika, Tanzania - TA2015038 Kigoma Deep Cast 35m | ecosystem: Environmental > Aquatic > Freshwater > Lake | place: Tanzania: Lake...
ACCCCGCCGACCCAAGGAGCAGCCCTCGTGATCGACCTCGCCTCCTGGCCTGAAGAGCTGCGCCGCCGGTCCCGCGTGCTCGTCAACGGCGCGCCCCGCGAGGGCCTCGTCGTCTACTGGATGAGGGTCGCCGTACGAGGCCACGAGAACCCCGCCCTCGACGCCGCCATCGCGGCCGCGAACGACCTCGGGACCAGCGTGCTCGTCTATCACGCGGTGTCCGAGCGGTATCCCTACGCGTCGGACCGGCACCACACCTTCATCCTCGAGGGGGCGCGCGACGTCGCGCGCGAGCTCGCCGCGCGGGGCGTCGCCTATGCGCTCCACGTCGAGCGGCCCGGCGCGCGGGGGCCGATGCTCCGCCGGCTCGCCGAGCGCGCCGCCCTTGTCGTCACCGAGGACGCGCCTTTTCCGCCGCTGTCGACGTGGACCCGGCGCCTCGCCGAGCACCTCGACCACCAGCGCGTTCCGTTCGTTGCGCTCGACGCGTCGTGCGTCGTGCCGATGCCGCTCGTGAAGCAGCGGTTCGATCGCGCCTACGCCTTCCGCACGGCGACCCGCAGCCTCGCGGCGCGGTCGCTCAGCCACGCGTGGCAGGAGCTGGAGCCGCTGCATCCGGCGCGCGCGTGCGAGCTCCCCTTCGATCCCGTCGACGCGCAAGCCCTCGACGACCGCGCCATCGCGAGGCTCGTGGCACGCTGCGAGATCGATCATGCGGTGGGCCCGGTGCGCACGCTGCGCGGCGGCTCTGCCGCCGGCTACGCGCGCTGGAGAGCCTTCGGCGACGACGGTCTCGACCGCTACGCCGAGCGCCGGAATGACGCGGCGATCGACGGCACGAGCCGGCTCTCGCCGTGGCTCCACTACGGGCACGTCTCGCCGCTGCGCATCGCGCGCGAGGCCGCCGCGCGCCCGAAGAGCGCGAGCACCGACAAGTTCCTCGACGAGCTGCTCGTGTGGCGCGAGGCGGCGTGGCACTACGTCGCGCACACGCCCGAGATCGAGTCGCTCGCGGCCCTGCCGGAGTGGGCCCGCGCGACGCTCGCGGCGCACGCCGGCGACCGACGGGACGCGCTGCCGATGGAGCGCCTCGAGCGCGCTCGCACGGGCGATCGTCTGTGGGACCTCGCGCAGCGCTCGCTCGTCGCGCAGGGGGAGCTGCACAACAACGTCCGCATGACGTGGGGCAAGGCGATCCCCAGCTGGACGCGCACGCCCGAAGACGCGCGCCGCGCGCTCGTGGCGCTCAACCACCGCTACGCGCTCGATGGTCGCGACCCGTCGTCGTACGGCGGCCTCTACTGGTGTCTCGGCCTGTTCGATCACCCCTTCACGCCCGCGCAGCCGGTCCTCGGCACGGTCCGGCCGCGACCGACGTCAGTGCACGCGCAGCGGCTCGACCTCGACGCCTACGAAGCGCGCGTATCGCGCCCCGCGCGCTCGGTCGGGCGTGTCGCCGTGATCGGCGCCGGCGTCACCGGGCTCGCCTGCGCACGGACGCTCGCCGACCACGGCGTCGACGTCGTGGTCTTCGACAAGGGCCGCGTCCCCGGCGGGCGCCTTGCGAGCCACCGCGCGCCCGACCTCGAGGCCGACGTCGGCGCATCCTACTTCACCGCGCGCGACGCCCGCTTCCGGCGCTTCGTGGAGTCGTGGCGCGACGAAGGCGTCGTCGACGTCTGGCAGGGTCGCATCGGCGCCGTCTTTGGCGACGGCGCCGCCCCCGTCGAGACGCCGGTGCTCGATCGCTTCGTCGGCACGCCGGGCATGAGCGCGCTTGCGCGGCACCTCGCGCGCGACGTGGACGTGCGCACGAGCCACCGTGTCGATGCGATCGAGCGTCGTGAGGGGCGCTACGTGCTCAGCGGCACTGTGGGGCCAGCCGGCGTCACGTTGGGTCCTGCCGGTACGCGCAGCGGGGAGCCGCTCGAAGGCTTCGGTGCCTTCGATGCGCTGCTCGTCTGCCTGCCCGCGAGCCAGGCGCATCCGCTGGTGCGCGGCGTCAGTCCGGGGCTCGCCGAGGCCGCCTCGACGGCGACGAGCGAGCCGTGCGTGGCGCTGGCGTTCGTGCCCGCCGACGACGCACTGGCAACGCTGCCTTTCGATGGCCTGTTCCTTGGCCGCGATCACGATGAGGCGCGCACGCTCGCGTGGCTCGCGCGGGAGTCGAGCAAGCCCGGGCGGCGGCTGGCGAACTGCTGGGTGCTGCACGCGGCGCCGGCGTGGTCGGCCGCCCACCTGCGTGACCCGGATGACACCCTCGCGACGGACCTGTTGCAAGCGCTGGCGCGCCGACTCGGGATCGGTCGGATCGAGGCACGCCGCTCGGTCCTTCGCCGCTGGGCCTGCGCGCGCGTCGGCGCCGCAGGCGGGAGCGAACCGCTCTTCGACGACGAGACGCGGCTTGGCGTCGGCGGCGACTGGAGCCTCGGCGGGCGCGTCGAGGGCGCGTTCCTCTGCGGAGTTGCGCTCGCCGGGCGTGTTCTTGGCCTGCCCGGGTGAGACCGGCGACGCCCCCCCTGCGAGTCCCGCCCGCAGAAGAATCGCGGCGGGCCCCAGCGCCCGCCGTCGCGCACGAGCGCGACGAGCGCTTCGAGCGTCTGCTTCGACAGCGTGCGCAGCGCGGCGGCGTTGGTCGTTGAGAGCACCACCGGCACCCGCACGCCGGCGTCGAGCGCCTCCTGCAGCCGGCGCTCGCACAGGCACCAGCGGTCGCCCGGCACGAGCCCGGCGAAGTCGCCGCGCGGCGTGAGGAGGTCATTGCCGCGACTCTTCGAGAACGCGAGGAACTGGCCTACTCGGCGTGCTGGGGCATCGCCGCCGGCGACGACGGCGACATCGAGGACGTGGGCAGCGGCGCGGTCTCGAGGCTTGGGTGCCGCGTGAAGCGCAGCGTGGGCACCAGCGTCAGCGCCAGCGCGCCGAGGCCGGTGACGAAGACGGCCCGGTCAAGGGCAGCCCTCGTCGGGCCGTCGCCGTCGCCACCGTCGCCGCACCGCGCCGGCCTCGCTGCCGGTGCCACCAAACGCGAAGCACCAGGCGATCACGCACAGCACCGGGTTCGTGTGCCAGTCGTGCTCGGTGCCGAGGATCGCGACGAGCAGGTGGGGCGCGAACAACCCCCAGCCGACCCAGCCGCAGGCGCCGAGCGCGAGGCCCTGCCACAGCACGAGCCCCAGCACCGTCAGCCGCGGAAACAGGGCCAGGCCCACCAGCAGCAGCGCGGCCACGCCCTCGGGGCGGACATCCCAGTAGTTCGTCTCGGCAAGGGCGTTCATGCGGGCCTCCGTCGCCCCCGCAGCGAGCCGCGTGCCACCTCGGGCGATGGGCGGCTTCCCGCCCCGGCCGACAGGCGTTATCGAGAACCCATGGCCGTCGCCCTCGTCGTCACCGGTCTGCTCGTGCTCGTCGGCGTCGTCGCGTGGCGGCCGCACGGCTGGGGGCCGGCCCTGGGCGCGCTCTCTGCCGTCGTGCTCGCCGGCGTCGGGGGCGTGGTGCACCCCGCCGACGTCGGCGCGGCGCTCGCGGCGCAGTGGCGCGCGTACCTGACGCTCGCGGCGGTGATGACGATGGCGTCGTCGGCAGAGCAGCTCGGCCTGCTGACCCGGCTCGCGTCGTCCATCGAGCCGCGCACCCGCGGCCCGGTGCGCCACGCCTTCCGCGTGACGTTCGTGCTGGCGATGGTGGTCGCCGCGGTGTTCTCCAACGACGCCGCGGTGCTGCTGCTGACGCCGACGGTGCTGACGCTCTTGCGCACCGTGTACCCGCGACGGCACCCGAAGTTCCTCGTGCCGTTCGCCTTCGCGATCTTCGCCGCCGCCGGCGTCGCCCCCCTCGTCGTGTCGAACCCGATGAACCTGATCGTCGCCGACCACCTCGGCATCGGGTTCAACCGCTACGCCCTCGTGATGGTGCCGGTGGCGCTGGCCGGCGCCGGCGTCACCTACGCCGTCCTCGCCTGGTGGTTTCGCGACGTGCTGGCCGATGAGGCCCCGGCGCTGGGCGCGTGGCCCCATGCCCTCGCGCCGCTCTCTCCTCAGGCGCGCGTTGTTCTGGGCGCCGCCGGCGGCACGCTGCTCTTGTACCCGGCGCTGTCGGCGTTCGACCTGCCGCTGTGGCCCGTCGCTGTCGCCGGCGGCGGCGTCTGCGCCCTGGCCACGCTGCACGCCGGCACGGCGCCGCGCGCCGTCGCCCGCGGCGTCGCCTGGCCGGTGTTCCCCTTCCTGACCGGCGTCTTTGTCGTCGCCGTTGCCCTGGAGCGCAGCGGCGTCGTCGCCGCGCTGCACGACGTCTACGCCGCGAGCGCGCACCCCCTTGTCACCGTCGGCCTGTCGTCGGCGCTGGGCTCGGCGGTGCTGAACAACCATCCGATGTCGGTGCTGAACACCTTCGCCCTCGCCGGGCTCCCCGGCGGCGACGCCCCCGCCTTCGCCGCCCTCGTCGGCGGCGACCTCGGCCCGCGCCTGCTGCCCCTGGGCTCCCTCGCCGCGCTGCTCTGGTACGACGTGCTGCGCAAGCACGACGTCGACGTCGGCGTCACGCTGTTCGTCCGCCTCGGGGTGGCGACGACGCTGCCGGTGCTCGCCGTGTCGCTGGCCGTGCTCGCGCTCGTCACCGGCTGAGGCACGCAACGGGCGAAGGATGCGCGTCGCCGCACACGCTGCTCGAAGGGGCAGCAGAAGCGGGGATGCGACGACGCGTGACGACGCGCGACGACGCGCGACGAAGCCGGTGCGACGTCCGCAAGGACGAGGGTCGACTCCGGTGAGGAGACGACCCGCGCACCGCAGCCCGCCACGACGACGAAGCGAAGGTGATCGACTGCGGGGCCCGGGTCGTTCTCCGGTGCGCGCACTCCGCACGAGCGCCGGGGTTTCCGAAGGGGTGCGGCGCAACGCACCCCTTCGGTCGCGCCGAAGGCGAAGGTGGCCATGCCGCAAGGCGAGCAGCGGAAGATCGTCGAAGGAGAAGACCTCGTCGGAGACCCCGCTGCCCGCAGCGACACGCAGAAGCTCCCGGCGACCGGACCGAGACCAGACCAGTCCAGACCAGACCAGACGACGACCGAAGACGGGCGGATGCACGAAGCCGCGCCGTCGGCGATGATGTGCCGCGTGCGTGCCGAGATGAACTTCTCCGCTGTCCTTCCCTGGTGCGGCCTGGTCCTGGCCGCGGTGTCCACGCTGACGACCTGCGTGCTCCCGCCGCTGGAGCTTTCGGGCAAGCGCTGCCGCGCCGAGGTCGACTGCGGCGCCGCCCTCGCCTGCGTCGACGGCGTCTGCGTCGCCAGCGTCCCCGGCGGCGAGGGCGAAGGCGAGGGAGAAGGCGAGGGAGAAGGCGAGGGAGAAGGCGAGGGAGAAGGCGAGGGCGAAGGAGAAGGCGAGCCGCCCGGGTGACGCCGACGGCGACGGAGTCAACGACGGGCTCGACGACTGTCCGGCGGTGCGCAACGCCGACCAGGGCAACGAAGACGGCGACCGCTTCGGCGACGCCTGCGACAACTGCCCGCTGCGCCCGCAAGAAGACCAGCTCGACACCGACGACGACGGGCTTGGCAACGGCTGCGATCTGGTGCCCGACGCGCCGGGTGAGAGGCTGCGGTTGCTCGAGACGTTCTCGGGCGCCAACGCTCCGGGCTGGACCACCGACCAGGGCAGCTTCACGGTGTCGGGGGGACGCAGCGGTGCCCGGACCGGGGCGGCTCGTGCTCGTGAACCGCAACCTGACCCTGACCACCGCGGCGACGTGGGGCGCCGAGGTGCTGTTCGCGCTGCGGCAGACGCCCACCGCGGCGACGCCGTTTGGCAGCGTCGGCACCACCGGCACCGCCGGCAGCTACCTTGCCTGCGCGTTCGAGATGACGGCGACGGCGACGACGTTGATCGCGCTGGATGTGAACCCACCCGACACCGACCAGCTGCGGGCCGCGACGAGCGCCGCCGACAACGTCGCGGGCGACCTGATGCTCGTGCGCGGGCGCTTCGCCGGCGACCAGTTCGCCTGCGGCTCCCTCGGCCCGGCGCGCAAGGCCGACGCTGCGGTGGTGGGGCCCTTCACGTCGCCGGGGGGCATGGTCGACGGCGCCGTTGCCCAGATCCGCGCCATCGCCGTCTACGAGAGCCCCTGACCGACCAGGAGTCTTCACCATGACCGTCCGGCTCGTCGTCGCTGCGTGGTTGTCGTGGATCGTCACGGGCAGCGGGGCCGCGCGCGCCGCCGACTTCTCGCGCGAGGTGCGGCCGGGCGTGACGTCGTTCAAGCGCATCACCACGGGAACGCGACCGCAGAAGATCTACGCCGTGCGCGCCGACCTGAGCGCGCCGCAGGTGGGCCTGTACGCCTCCGCCGACGTCGTGGGCGAGGAGTGGCGCACGAACACCCTCGCCTTCGCCGAGCGCGTCGACGGCGCCATCGCCGCCGTCAACGCCGACTGGTCCTGCAACAGCAGCGGCTGCACCGGCGACCGCTGGCTGCGTCCCCTCGGGCTCGCCGTCAGCGGCGGGCGGATGTGGAACACCCACCGCGTGATCCCCGCCGACCCCGGCGAGCGCTGGGGCTACCTCGCCTGCACCGTCGACAAGCGCTGCACCATCCGCTCGCGGGTGCTGCCGCTCAACAACGACGCCATGGCCGACAGCCCGCTGCGCACGCCGGCGGTGGCGCCGCTGCGCGCCCACAACGCCGTCGGCGGCAACGGCGCGCGCCTGATCGCCGACGGGGTCAAGGGCTCGGGCTGCTACGACGCCACCAGCGCGCCGCGCAGCGCCGTGTGCCTCGAGCAGGACGACACGCACCTGTGGCTCGTCGTCGTCGACGGCCGAAACGCCAGCGGCGGCGAGACCGGCATGACCTGCGACGAGGTGCGCGACCTGCTCGCCGGCGCGCCGTTCGATTGCTGGAACGCGTTGATGCTCGACGGCGGCGGCAGCTCGACGCTGGTGGTCGAGGACGACAACGACGCCGCCACCTGCCACTCCCGCGGCGCCCGCGACCTGTGCGTGAAGAACTCGCCGTCCGACGGCTCCTTGCGCACCGTCGGCAACCATCTGGCGATCACGTGGACCGACGCCGTCGACCCGCGCTGCACGCTGGCCAGCGGCAGCTGGTGTGACGGCGCCCGCGTCACCACCTGCGAGGGCGGGCGCTTCCGCGGCGCGCGCGCCTGCGCCGACGGAGCCACCTGCCAGCAGGACGGCGCCTACGCCTTCTGCGTCCACCCGCGCTGCCCCGGCGGCGACGGCCTCGGCCGCACCGCCTGCGCCGACGCCACCCACGTCGCCGCCTGCCACGACGGCGTGTTCGCCACCGTCGACTGCGCCGCCGACGACCGCGTCTGCGGCGGCGCGGGCGATGGCGCCTTTGGCGGCGCCGGCTGCATGGACCCGCGCTGCCCCGCCCCCGACGGCGCCACCTGCCAGGGCTCCGTCTGGCTCGCCTGCGCGGCCGGCGTGCCCGCCGAGACCGACTGCGCCGCCGCCGGGCTGGTGTGCGACCCCACCGCCGGCTGCGTCAGCCCCGTCGTCGACGCCGGCGTGCCTCCCGACGACGCCGACGGTGGCGACGGCGGCGCCGCCGGCGAGGGCGAGGGCGAGGGCGAAGGCGAAGACGAAGACGACGGTGGCGTGGACGGCGGCGTGAACGGCGGCGTGGACGGCGACGACGACGACGACGACGACGACGACGACGATGACGACGCGCCAGCCGCGTGCGGCGCGGGATCACCGGCGGGGTGGGCGGCGGCGGCGCTGGCCCTGCTGCTCGCCGGGCGCCGCGTGGGCCACCGGCTTCGACGAGGCGGCGCCCGGCGGTGACGCGACGGCCTCGTTCGGCGATGCTGCCGTCGATGCCGCGCCTGGCCCGCTTCCACCCCCCGTCGAGCCTCGCCGCGATCTTCCCGTTCGAGCAGCCCGCCGAGACCCTGCTGTTCGGCGGCCGCACCCTCGCCGCGTGGCAGGAGGAGGCCGCCGCCGCCCACGGCCTCGCCGTCGTCGACCTCGCCGCCGACGACGCCGTGCCCGACGACGTCGTCGCCTGCTGCGCCGCCGACGTGCTGTTCTCGGCGGCGACGTTGGGCGCGCTGCTGCAGGAGCACCGGCGCCGCGGCCGCCCCGTGCGCGCCGCGCTGTCGACGACCACCGCCCTCGGGCAGGCCAGCGCCCGCCTCACCGACGCCTCTGCCACGCTGCCCACCGACCTCGTGGCCGGCGCCGGCCGCCTGCGCGAGGACGTCGAGCTCTTCGTCGTCGACGACGCCGGCGCCGTCGACGTCGACGTGCGCCCGTGGGGCGCTGCGCCCCACCGGCTCGCGCTGGCCCGCGTCGAGCGCCTGCTCGGCTGGCCGCGCCACTGGCTGCACGTGCTCGACCTGTCGCTGGCGGCGCTGCAGACGCGGCTCGTCGCCGAGCGCGGGCGCGCGCCACGCCGACGCGGCAAGCGCGGGCCGCGCGTCCACCCGACGGCGATCGTCGAGAATTCGATCCTCGGTGACGAGGTGCGCGTCGAGGCCCACGCCAGCGTCATCGACAGCGTCCTTGGCGACGGCGTGCTCGTCGCTGACCACAGCGTCGTGCACACGGCGGTGATCGGGCCGCGCTGCCGCACGCTGGTCGACACCCACCTGCGCCGCGTCGTCGCCATGGCCGGCTCGACGCTGTCGAACCTCGACATGCAGGACGCCGTCTTCGGCGCCGACGTGTTCCTGACCACCGGCGTGGCGTTCTTCGCCGAAGGCCCGGGGCAGGACGTCGTCGTCGAGGGCCGCAGCACCGGCCGCGCCGTGCTCGGCGGCGCCGTCGGGCGCGGGGCCATCCTCGGCTCGCGCACGCTGCTCCGCAGCGGCGTGGCGGTGCCCCCCGGCGTGCTGATCGTCGCGCGCCCCGAGGAGGCCGTCGGCCGCTTCGACGAAGGCAGCCTCGGCCGCGCCGCGATGGTGCTCGGCGACCGCCGCACCCACTCGTGAGCGCCCGTCGGACGCCGTCGGGCGACGACAACCGGCGCTGCGCCTGCCCCGATCCTTCGCCGGCCCCCACGCGGACGACGCGCGTCAGTAGCGCATCGTTGGCGACGGCGACAACGGTGCCGCGGGCGAGGGCGAGGACGACGACGGAGGCGCGGACGAGGGCGGCGGCGACGACGGCGGCAAGGTCGGCGACGCCGGCTTCGGCGTGGTCGGCGCGGCCTCGGGGGCCAGGCGCGGCTGGTCGGCGATGAGGCTCTCGGGCATCGCGGTGCCGTCGTCGCCGGGCGCGCGGGGCACCGACGTCAACCAGTAGACCGCCGGCGGCAGCGCCAGCGACACGCCCGACACCAGGAGCACGCCGAGGGCCGCGACCACCAGCGCACCCGACGACGAGGTGCGACGACGGGGCGGCGTTGGGTTCACCGGGGGCGGCGGCGGCGATGACGCACGACTCGAAAAACGCGAGAGCGCTCATGGGCGACGTGGTACCCGGCGCCGCGGGTACACCACCGGGTTGCGGTCGCCGCCGCGATAGCGCACAGGCTCGTCGATGGCTCGCTTGTCCGGTCGACCGCTGCGCGCGCTGACCTCGACGCTCGCCCGCGTCGCGCCAGCGCGGGCGCTCCTCGCCAGGCTCGTCGTCGGCGACGCGGTGGCGGGCGGCGCCGCGCTCCCCGACGTGGCGCCCGGCCCGGTGGTGCCGCGCGATCCCCACGCCGACGACCCCGAGCGCCCCGTCGACCTCGCCACCGTCGCACGGGCGCGCCGGGGTCGCGCGCCGTGGCCGTCGGTGGCGTCGTACGCGGCGGCCTATGCCAGCGGCCGCGCCGACCCGGTAGCGGTCGTCGACGCCTGCCTCGGCGCCATCGCCCGCAGCGACGCCCCCGACGACGGCGGGCCGCCGCTGCGCGCGTTCGTCGACGTGTACGCCGGCGAGGCCCGCCGCGCGGCGGCGGAGTCGCAGGCGCGCCACCGCGAGGGTCGGCCGCGCTCGGTGCTCGACGGCGTGCCGGTGAGCTTCAAGGATCAGGTCGACGTGCGCGGCGCGCCGGTGCGCGGGGGCACGCGGCGGACGTTCTGGATCGCTGACGAGGACGCCGCGCTGGTCGCGCGGCTGCGCGCCGCCGGCGCCATCGTCGTCGGCAAGAACGGCATGCACGAGCTCGGCGCCGGCGCGACGGGGTTCTCGCCCACCGGCACGGCGCGCAACCCGTGGGACGCGCGCCGCGCGCCGGGTGGCTCGTCGAGCGGCACGGCGGCGGCGGTGGCCGCGGGGCTCGTGCCGGTGGCCGTGGGCTCCGACGGCGGCGGCAGCATCCGGCTGCCGGCGTCGCTGTGCGGCGTCGTCGGGCTGAAGCCGACCTTCGGGCGGCTGTCCAAGCACGGCACCCTCGGCGTCGTGCCCTCCCTCGGCCACTTCGGGCCGCTGGCGCCGAGCCTCGTCGACACCGCCGTGCTGTACGCCGCTCTCGCCGGCCGCGACCCGCGCGACCCGGCGACGCTGCTGCAGCCGCCCGTCGACGGCGCCGCGCTGGCGGCCGTGCTGGGAGCCAACGACGTCGCCGGGCTGCGGGTGGGCTTCGACGCGCGCTGGACCGCGCTGGCCGATCCGCCCATCGCCGCCGCCATCGAGCGGCTGGTGCGCGGCCTCGCCGACCGCGGCGCCGTGGTCGTCGACGTCGCGGTGCCGCCGTCGCTGCTGCACGAGCTGCGGCTGTGCCACGCGGTGCTCGCCGGCGCCGAGCTGAGCGACTTCCTGCGCCGGCAGGGCATGGTCATGGACGAGATCGCGCCGGCGACGCGCATGGCCCCGCTGCTCGCGCGCGGCGTGCCCGCCGCCACGGTGCGCGACGCCGGCGCGCTGCGGCCGGCGCTGGCGCGCCGGTGGGCCGAGGCGGTGGCCGAGGTCGACGTGCTGGTGACGCCGTCGACGGCGACGACGGCGCCGCTCTTGAACCCCGAGGCGCTCGTCACCGGCGAGGTCGACACCGCGCTTTTGCTGCGCCTGGTGGCCTTCACGCAGGGGGCGAACCTCGTGGGCTACCCCGCGCTGGGGTTGCCGGCGGGCTACGCCGACGGGCTGCCCTTCGGGGTGCAGGTGCACGGCCGCTTCTTCGACGAGACGACGCTGTTTCGCGTGGGGGCGGTGCTCGAGGAGCTCGTCGGCGACGACGGCTGCCGACCGGCGCGGTTCTTCGGCGCGCCGCCCTCGTGACGCGAGGCGAGCGTCGCGCGCGGGGCCCCGGTACCGATGAGCGCGCGGCCGGCGCCGCGGGTATGCTGCGACCGATGTCATCGTCGCGCCGATCCTCGTCGTGGTTCACGCTGATGCTGCTCGCCGCCGGCGCCAGCTGCGGCTTTGACGAGTCGTTGCCCGGACCGGCGCGGCTGTTGTGTGCCGAGGACGCCGACTGCGTCGATCGCGCCGTGTGCGCCGCCGACGGGGTGTGTCGCCCGCCGGGCGCGAACCTGCCGCCGCAGGTCGCCGTCGGCGCCATCGCGCGGGTCGTCGGTCCGCTGGCGGTGCCGCTGACGATCACCGACGTCGACGACGCGACGGTGCTCGTGTCGGCGGTGCGGCGGTGGGCGGGCAGCGAGCAGCCGATCAACCTCGTGCCCGGTGTGCTCGTCGAAGCGCCCCCGACCAAAGGCGACGCACCGGAAGCAGGCTCGGACGCCGGGATCGAGGCGGGCGACCGCGGCGACGCCGTGCCCCTCGAGGGCATCGGTCGCTGCACCTACGACGGCCAGACTGCGGGCCAGCCGACGGTGGCGCTGCCGGCGGGCCCGACCGGCGTGCGCTCGTGCCTGATCTGGAAGGAGCCGAGCTTCCTCGACGACGGCGACGTCGAGCCGCGCGCCTACGTGCAGGACGTCCGGCTCGTCGTGACGGCGCAGAACCCCGACGTCGCCGACGTCGTCGTCGTCACCGAGTCGGGGGCGTTCGCGTACGGCAACACCCCGCCTGTGGGCGACCCCGCCGGCGGCACCAGCGCCGTGGTCGTGTCCCCGTTGGTCAGCGGGATCGTGCCCCTCGCCCTCCGCCTGCGCGACGACCAGGGCGACGAGATCGAGGTCACCGCCATCGAGGTGCTCGGCGCCGACGGCGCGCGCGTGGACGCGAGGCCCCCCGCCGGCCACGGCGGGTTCGAAGACGCGGGCATGAGCAGCTCGGCCCCCAAGCCCGACGTGGGTCCTTCCCAGCGGTTCGAGACCACCGCCGGCACGACGGTGGTGGTGGGCGTCATCTGGGACAGCAGCGGCTATCCGCCCACCCGCGACGCGCAGCTGCGGATCGTGCTCAAGGACAAGCTGATGACCGACGCCGAACCCGCGGTCACGCTGCTGTCGGACCGCTTTGAGCTGCTCGGCGGGCGGTTGCCATGAGCCGCCGCTGGACCGCCCTGACGGCGCTGACGTTGCGGACCGTGATGACGACGGTCGCGCTGCTCGGGGCCCCGGGCGCAGCGGCCGCCGAGCATCCTCCCCGGGCCCGCGCGGCCGCGGCGACGGCGACGCCCGCGAAGGCGCGACCCGCGGCGACGACGACGGCAACGACGACGACGGCGCCGTCGACGTCAGCCGACGCGAGCGAACGCGCGACGACGACCACGTCGACCACGACGACAGCGCCGTCGGCGTCGGCCGACGCCAGCGAACGCGCGACGACGACGACAACGACCACGTCGGCCACGACGGCCACGACGGCCACGACGACCCGGGCGGTGCTGCGGGTGGCGGTCTACGACCTGAGCGTCGCCGGCGACGTCGCGCCGCGGGTGGGCCGGTTCGTCACCGACGCGCTGGTGGCCGAGCTGCGCAAGCGGCAGGGCCTGAGCGTCGTCGGTCTCGACGAGGTGCGGGCGCTGGTGGCCCACGAGGCCGAGCGGCAGCGGGCCGGCTGCAGCGACGACGGCTGTCTGGCCGAGATCGTGGATGCCCTTGGCGCCGACGTGCTGCTGACCGGCGGCCTGTCGTCGCTGGGCGACGAGCGGGTGTTCGCGCTGCGGCGGCTGACGACGACGGACGCCACGGCGACGGCCAGCGAGACGCTGCGGCTGCGGCCGGCGGGGGGCGACGAATTCCTCGCCGCGGTGGGCCCGGTGGTGGAGCGGCTCTTCGCCGACCACCCGCTGCGCGCGGGCGAGCAGCAGGGCGTGGACCCGCGGCTGGCGCTGCGGATGAACCCGCCGCCGCTGCCGGCGGGGGCGACGCTGGCGGTGGCGTCGCTGGCGGTGACGGCGGGGGCGACCGCCGCGGTCACCGGGTGGGCGACGGCGGTGGCGCAGGAGCGCTACGAGGACGCCGGCGCGGCGGCGGTGGCCGCCGGCAAGGACGGGTTCCCCGGCCGGGAGCTCGCCACGATCCGCGACGACGGCGTCGTCTGGGCCACGACCACCAACGCGCTGCTCGGCGGCACGCTGGCGCTCGGGGTCGGCGCCGGCGTCATGGCGGGGTTCACGGACTGGGCGGCCCTCGACTCCGACGACTGACCGCGGCGCCCGCGGCGCCCGCGGCGGCGCGGCTGTCCAGATCCACGAAGCGCCTTGTCGCCGCCAGACGGCTCTGGCATCGAACCTTCATGAGCCTCTCCGTCACGACGCGCGACGCGATCACCGCCGAGGTCGCGAAGTACCCCTACAAGAAGACCGCCCTGCTGCCGAGCCTGAAGCTCGCCCAGAAAGAAAAGGGCTGGCTGTCGACCGAGACGCTGGCCGAGGTCGCCGACCTGATCGGTCTGCCCCACAGCCACGCCATCGAGCTGGCGACTTTCTACGCGATGCTCTTCACCGAGAAGGTCGCGCCGGTGCGCGTCGAGTACTGCCTGCAACTGCCCTGCGCCCTCGTCGGCGCCGAAGACGCGCTGGCGAAGACCGCGAAGCTCCTCGACGTGCAGCTCCATGGCGAGCGCGGGACGCGCCACGGCCACACGAAGGACCACCTCATCGAGCTGCACGGCACCGTCGAGTGCTACGGCGCCTGCCACCGCGCGCCGATGTGCCGCGTGGGCGACGACTACAAGGAAAACCTGAAGACCGACGACGACCTGCAGCGCCTCGTCGCCGACCTGAAGACGCGCGCCGCCGCCGCGAAGTCGCAGGCGCACTGACGGCCGCGCGTCGTCGTCGCCCTTCATCCTCCCTCGCTTCGTCCCCTCCGACCTCGAGAAACGCCCATGCCCCTCGACTACCAGCCCATCCTCCTGCCGAACCCGGGCCGCACGACAGCGGTGGCGCTCACCGAGTACGAGCAGCGCGGCGGCTACGACGGCCTCAGGAATGCCCTGCGGAAGAAGCCCGAAGACGTCACCACGATGGTGAAGGACGCCGGGCTGAAGGGCCGCGGCGGCGCCGGGTTCCCCACCGGCATGAAGTGGTCGTTCGTCCCCAAGGGCCCGGGCCCCAAGTACCTCGTCGTCAACGCCGACGAAAGCGAGCCCGGCACCTTCAAGGACCGCGACCTGATGGAGATCGAGCCGCACACGCTGATCGAGGGCATCGCCATCGGCAGCTACGCCATCGGCTGCGAGCTCGCCTTCGTCTACATCCGCGGCGAGTACACCGTCGCCGGCGACCGCCTGCGCGACGCCGTCGACGAGGCGAAGAAGGCCGGCCTGCTCGGCGCGCCCAGCAAGCTGACGAGGGCCGACGGCACGCCGTTCTCCCTCGACATCGTCGTGTTCCTCGGCGCCGGCGCCTACATCTGCGGCGAAGAGACCGCCCTCATCGAGTCCCTCGAGGGCAACCGCGCGATGCCGCGCAGCCGCCCGCCGTTCCCTGCCGTGGCCGGCCTGTACATGAAGCCGACGGTGGTGAACAACGTCGAGACCCTGGCCAACGTGCCGTACATCTTGGCCAAGGGCGTCGACGCCTACAAGGCAATCGGGAATCCGCCGAACAACACGGGTCCCAAGATCTACTGCCTGTCTGGGCACGTGAAGCGTCCGGGCAACTACGAGCTGCCGCTCGGCAAGGTGACGCTGCGGCAGTTCATCGAAGAGTACGGCGGCGGCACGCCGTCGGGCCGTCCGGTGAAGGGTGTGCTGCCGGCGGGGGTGTCGGCGCCGATCATACCGGCGGCGAACCTCGACGCCGTCCTCGACTACGACGGCATCAAGGGCGCGGGCTCGATGCTCGGCTCGGCCAGCTTCATCGTGATGGACGACTCGGTGGACATGCTGTGGGCGGCCACGCGCATGGTCGAGTTCTTCCGCCACGAGAGCTGCGGCAAGTGCACGCCGTGCCGCGAGGGCACGATGTGGCTCGAAAAGACGCTGTACCGGATGATGGAAGGCAAGGGCAAAGAGAGCGATCTCGAGACCCTGCAGTTCGTCAGCAAGCAGATCGCCGGCAATACACTCTGTGCCCTCGGTGACTTCGCGACGTCCCCAGTGACGTCGTCGATCAAGCACTACCGCGACGACTACCTGGCTCACCTCGTGCGCATCGAGAAGAAGTCCGACAAGAAGGGCGACAAGGCGGCCGAGTGAAGGTCTGACCCACGTCGGCGACCTGCTCCCGCAGCGCCGCTGTCCGACCCCGAATGGGGACAAGGCAGCGGCGAAGCCGCGGGGTAGGGCCGGTGTCGTGACGGCGTGGCTGGCGGTGTGGTCAATGACGAGCGGGGAGCCCGCCCCGGGCCGACACGGTGAGGCAGCCCGGCAGATGTTCGCTCAAATCCACTTGTCGGCGCACACAAGCGTCAGCATCCTTACGTCCTCGTGAACCTGCTTCGCTTCCTGCTGGTGCTGGTGTCGTTGCTGGGTCCGCCCGTCGGGCGAGCCTCGGCGGCGCAGTTCGCCGAGGAAGAGGTCATCCACGTCGCCGTAGCCGCCGCCGTCGAGCTGCGCGCGCTGGGGCTGCAACCCCCGCCGCCGCCCCGCGCCGAACGAGCGGACGCGCGCGGCAGGCCTGCCGGCGGCGCGTCGCGCTGACCGCGGGGGTGCGTCGGCGACGACGCGCTCGTGTCCGCGTCGCGCGGCGGCTGCTGTACAGCAGCGACGACGACGACCCCGACTCCCACCGCTGAACGACCGGCGCAGCGCCCTGGCCGCTCGGTCGGCGCGTCGACGGCGGCCCCCACGCGAGCAGCGCCGCGGCGCGTGGTCTATCCGACGTCGTCGCTGACGACGCCCTGGTCTGTCCTTTGCTTTTTCTCAGCCGTGGAGTCGTGATGTCTGCCCGTTCGTCGGGGCTGCTTGCCCATGCTCGTTCCGACCTGCCTGCGGGTCTGGTGGTCTTCCTCGTCGCGCTGCCGCTGTGCCTTGGGATCGCCCAGGCCTCGGGCGCGCCGCTGGTCTCCGGTCTCGTCGCTGGGGTCGTGGGCGGCGTCGTCGTCGCCGCGCTGTCGGGAGCGGCGCTCAGCGTCAGCGGTCCCGCAGCCGGCCTCGCGGTCATCGTCGCCACCGGCATCGGCGAGCTGGGCGCCGAGGCGGCGCGCGCCGCCGCCGCGCAGGGCGCCGACCCCGCCGCCGCCGCCGCCGCCGGCGTAGCCGCGGGCTTCCCGGCCTTCCTGCTCGCCGTGGTGCTCGCCGGCGGGCTGCAGGTCGCGATGGGCGCGCTGCGGCTGGGCGCCATCGCGCACTTCTTTCCGTCGGCGGTGATCAAGGGGATGTTGGCCGCCATCGGCGTCCTGATCATCCTGAAGCAGGCCCCCCACGCCGTCGGCTACGACAAGGAATTCGTCGGCAGCGACTCGTTCACTTCCACCGACGGCAACACGTTCTCGACGCTGGCGCACGCGCTGAACGCCTTCACGCCCGCCGCCGTGCTCACCAGCGTGCTGTGCATCGCGCTGATGCTCGGCTGGCCGAAGCTGCAGCGCACGCCGCTGCTGAAGCTGGTGCCCCCGGCGCTGCTCGCCGTCGTCGGCGGCGCCGCCGTCGCCGCCGCCCTCGGCAAGGCCGGGCTCGTGCTCGAGGGCGAGCACATGGTCGCCCTGCCGGCCAGCATCGCCGACGCGATCAAGCAGCCGGCCTTCGCCCGCATCACCGACCCGACGGTGTGGAAGGTGGCCCTGACCCTCGCCATCGTCGCCAGCCTCGAGACGCTGCTGTCCCTCGAGGCCGTCGACCGCCTCGACCCCGACCGCCGCATCAGCCCCCCCAATCGCGAGCTCGTCGCCCAGGGCATTGGCAACGTCTGCTCCGGCCTGCTCGGCGGTCTGCCCATCACGTCGGTGATCGTGCGCAGCTCGGCCAACGTGCAGGCCGGCGCGAAGACCCGCCTGTCGGCCATCTTCCACGGCCTGCTGCTCCTCGCCGGCGTGCTGTTCCTCGCCCCGCTGCTCAACCGCGTGCCGCTGGCCGCCCTCGCCGTCGTGCTGCTGTTCGTCGGCTACAAGCTGACCACCCCGGCCTTGTGGCGCGCCATGTACAAGGCCGGGCCGACGCAGTTCATCCCCTTCGTCGTCACCATCGTCGCCATCGTCGGCACCGACCTGCTGAAGGGCACCCTGGTGGGCGTCGTCGTCGGGCTGTTCTTCAGCGTCCGCGCCCAGCAGAAGAACGCCGTCGAGGTGAAGACCGAGAACGGCCGCACCGACGTCGTCTTCCACAAGGACATGACCTTCCTGCAGAAGGCCCGCGTCAAGGACGTGCTGCGCGAGATCCCCGAAGGCAGCGCCGTCGTGCTCGACCGTCGCAAGGTCGACCACGTCGACGACGACATCGAAGAGGTCCTCGACGAGTACGCCCGCGAGGCCCCGCACCGCGACATCCGCCTCGAGGTCCTGTGGGAGACGGGCGCCCTGGCGCGCCGCGACCACCGCCTCGCCCGCGACGGTGCCGGTGGTCACTAAGCCCCGTACGGCACAGTCCCCCCCACACGAGCCTCGCCCGGACATTGCCCACCCCTCACACGAGGAGCCGCTGATTTTCCTTCCCCCCGTCCGGCCGCGCCGACGAAGGGCGCCTCCTCAACTGCACGACGTACTCCTGCCCCGGCTTGAGCCGCCCCGCCAATGTCCACGGAAACCACCCCTGCGTGGTCCGCATGCGGATTGCTGTCAGCCCGCCGAGCATGTGCGCGCACACCATGGCCGTTGGACTCTTGCGCACCATTCCATTCCAGTCGCGGAATCGTCGCTCAGGGCGCGGCCGGAGATTCGCGCGCATCCGACGTTCCCAGATGCTCCACACCCACAGCGCCAGCAGCAGCACGTAGCCGAGCGCCTCGACGCGATGCGGGAGCTTCAGGAAGAACACGTCCGCCCACGCTGGGTCCTCAAGAACGGCAAGCGTCTCGGCGACGCTCCGCCCCTTGTACGCGCGCAGCGTCTCCGCCGCCGAGAGCGGCTCGCGGCCCGTATGCACGAGCACGAACGCGCCCTCGCGGGACATCACCGCCGCCGCCTGCTGCTCGTCAGCGGCGACCTCGATCTCGATGCGGTACTCGGTCGTCGCCAGCGACGGCGCCGCGTTCTTCGCCGGGCGACCGCGGCCGCGATTGCCCGGAATCTCGACGGCGACCACGTGGACGGCGAGCGAGATCAATCGGTCGGCCTCGGCCCCCTTCGAATGCGCCGCGAGCAATTCGGCGGCGGCGGCGTTCGCATCGGGCTCGCAGGCAAACGTCGTCGTCGACAGCTTCTTCGCCGCCTTCGTCGCCGACGCGAGATCCTTCTTCTGCCGCGCCGGCACCACCTGCTGCGTGCGCGCATTCACCGGCGTCGCGCGATAG
>Ga0194129_10004448_pt1 | contig 18622 bp, 17 predicted proteins | sample TA2KigCa35mmetaG_FD_150862 | JGI IMG/M metagenome (GOLD analysis project Ga0194129, IMG submission 150862) | Freshwater microbial communities from Lake Tanganyika, Tanzania - TA2015038 Kigoma Deep Cast 35m | ecosystem: Environmental > Aquatic > Freshwater > Lake | place: Tanzania: Lake...
CATTACATGCTTACCCTTAAATTTCAAGACACCCTCTTATAGTGTATTAAATTGAAAAGGGCACGCGATAAGCTTGCTCTTTTTCCTTAGAACTGCGTTCTCAGATCTCACGTTATCTTCGGATAGCGCTTCTAACATGCCCTTTTCAATGTAATACACTATACAAAGCAAATGAAGCAGGCGTTCTTGGCGAGGAAAGTTTTTTGATGAGCAAAGATCTTTCGAAGTTTTTGCTCCAACAATTTTTTGAGTTCTATGGGATTGAGGTTAGCTCGTTGATGAGTGGCACCCTCTAGAGCATATTAAATAAAACTGTGGCCATTTTTGGTAGGGTTTTTAAAATTATTGTAGCCGATGCAGTGCAAGGAGCGAGGCTCGCAGCACAAAGAGGAAATCTTTCGACGAGTGTCTATAGAAATACTCGATGACGCGAGAACCGCAGCGACAAGGTCTCTCATTGCCTCGTCTGAAATTCTAAAACTGATCAAACATTCAGAACCATAACGCTAAAATAAAAATGCACTACCGCATACCTAATCTGGCTCTAATTGATTCTTTGGCAGCTTCAAAGGCGGATCGTAAGAACTATCTTTTTTCTTTTTTGGTTTTGGTGTTGTTGTTGCTTCAGGTTGTGATGAAGGCAGAATAGGAGGTATGGAAGAGGTGGCTGCATTCGCTACTCCCTTTTGCTTTGTCTTATTTTTGGACGTCTTCTTGGTGCCGGTAGAAGAGCTCGGCGTTAAAGGCGCAATCTTATTAGTGGAAGTAATCCAACCTTTGTTTGACATCGATTCAATCTCTGGCGTTGGAAGCCCACTGGTACTTTGTTCAACATTGATAGCGTCTTCTACCAATGGCGCTGGCTTAAAATATTCGCTATAGTCACCAAGGTTCTTCGAGCTCACTTCGATAATACGTGGCGTGATGAGAAAGACACTTTCCACCATATTTTTGGCACTGTCTTTTACTCCAAAAAGAAAACTGACCACAGGAAGTTTGTAAAGCCAAGGATAACCAGCCATATCTTTTCCGGTAACTTTTTTGTAGATACCTCCAATCAGCAAACTCTGATCTTCTTTAACAACCGATTGAGTCGTTAAGGTTGATTGCTCAACAGTCGGAAGACCTCCAGCGCCTTGAGGAATTGATTTTCCATCTTGAATTTGAACTTGGAGATAAATCCGATTTTCACCATGCGACAAGGTAATGTGCGGAACAACTTGTAAGTTAAGTCCTGTGCTCACGTTGTAAAGATTACTGACGTATTGCCCTACAGAGTTGACATAAAAAGTTTCTTCGTGGTTAATCATGGCACCAAAATTATCGAGCGTTAAAATGGTGGGTCGTGACAAAATTTTTGCTTTGTGTTCCGAAGCCAGAAAATTGATGGCCGTTGTCACCGCTGTCGTTCCAAAAACACCACTGACATTCAAGTTAGAAGGGCTTTGAGGCGCAACCGTTGCTCCAGCTGCAATAGCATTGGTGGTTGTGCTCCCTGCAATAGTGAAAGATCCGGTATTAACCCCAAAACTATTTAATCCGAGCGTTCGTCCAGCTCCCAACTGCAAATCGACAATCGCTGCCGAAATTTCCACGACGCGAACGGGAACATCGAGCTTGCGAATGGCCGCTTCGTAGAGCGGCATGTTCGCACGAATGTCGCGGATGACGACAGCGTTACGCCGCACATCAGAGGTGATCATCGCATAGGTCCAGTCGGAGCCAGGTCCACCGCTCGGGGAGCTTGGAAGATTGGGGCTCTCCGAGGCTGGAGGAAGATCAGGCGTTCCGTTGTTAGCAACCGAGGGAGGCCGTCCTCCAGAGTTGGCCATCGCAGGAGCATTGCCGGGATAGCCGGGGGGAACTTGTTGCGACGTAGGTGGAAGCACGCCTGTCGTTTGATTCGGAACAGAGAGTTGATTGGGCACTCCATTTTTGGTGAGTGACCCGTTGACGCTCGCTCCACCGCCAGAACCAAAGCCCCCGGTACGTCCGACACCACCTCCGCCATAACCCCAAATTAATTGCCTTAAAGTCGAGGCCACGCCTTGAATCGTGGCCACACCGCCGCCAATGTTCACGTCATAGGCCCATGCATTGTTGAGCGGGAAAACTTCGATAACTGTTTCTCCGTTGTCGTGAAATTGCGTCTCGCTATCAATCGAGTTGAGGAGCTGCGTCGTCAGTTCGATATATTTTGGAATGCCAGAAATGGTAACCATCCCGGAGTCCTTGATTTTTTCTACGCGTCCGTCAGATGAGATAAAGCCACTCGTCCTCAACATCTCGAGCGCCACATCTGCCTTGACGTAGCGCAACGGCTTTACCAAAAGATTTACTTCCTGATTGCTTGCGATGTAGAGCAGCCCATTCACATAAAACCAACTCAGTCCATAAGCCCGCGCCATTTGCGCCAAGAACGCAGCCGGCGATTGATTCACAAAGCTTCCGCTGATCTCTCCCTGAACGGCAGGACTGACGTGCACATGCAATCCTTGCTGACCTCCAAAGTCCCGGAGCAAATCGCTAATCGGACGATTTTGAGCAACGATGGTAAAGTTGGAAGTTCTCCACGGAATACGACTTGCCTCCATTTCTGCGCGTGTCTCTGCAATAATGTCACCGGTTGCAAAATCAGCGGGATGGAAAGAAGGCTTTAGAGAAATTCCTTCAGCCTCCATTTCGGCGCGTGTTTGAGAAATAATATCTTTGCTTGCAAGTCCGGTAGAATGTAGCGCTGGCGACAACATTGTCTTATCCACCGCCTTCTCTGCCTTCATTTCCGCGCGGGTTTTATTGATGAGATCAAGAGCCGTCGAGGCAGCATCAGAGGAGAGATTGTTTTCTATCTCTTGAGCAGAAAGGGACAAGCCCAAAAAAAGAAAAAAGAAGCTCCAGCGCATGATCATTCTTGCCGAAGAATGTAAAGAGTGAAGAGTAAAGAGTGAAGAGTAAAGAGTGCTAAATCAATTTTTTCTTTCTTTTTCGAAAAGCTGCTTTCTCGGATAAGTAGAGCCAAAATTGAGTCGTTTTTGAAAATGCAGGTCAAGTAGCACTTTCACCATACTGATTTCATTCTGGATTAAAAACACTCTTCACCCTTCGCTCTTTACTCGTTACATTGTTTCTACTCGAATCGGATCTCAATCAAAAAACAAATGTCTTTTCAAGTCGACTTGCCCCTTCAAAGAATCTTAGATCGTATCGCTGCTGCAGCTCAACGTTCAGGGCGCAGCGCCTCTGAAATTCAGCTTGTGGCAGTTTCAAAATATCAACCTGCTCCTAAAATTCGTGAGATTGTGGAAGAAGGCCTCACACTTTTTGGCGAAAGCCGCGTTCAAGAGGCTGCTTCAAAAATTCCGATGCTCCCCAACAAGCTTCACTGGCATTTTGTCGGACACCTTCAGAGCAACAAAGTTCGAAAAGCCCTTCCACTCTTTGAGCTCTTTCACAGCGTTGACTCACTCGACTTGGCACTAGCAATGGATCGCATAGCTGAAGAAATGGGCCGCTTCCCGCGCGTTCTCTTGGAAGTGAATGTTTCGGGAGAAGCTAGCAAATATGGTTTTTCTCCAACAACCTTAAAGGCCTCACTGGATCAGCTTTTGCGGCTGCCTCGTCTTCAAATAGAAGGTTTTATGACGATGGCGCCACTCACCAAAGACCCGGAAACAACACGTCCCTACTTTGCTCAACTGCGCGAACTTCGCGACGAGGCTGCACGTGACTTTGGCATCCCCCTCTCGTCGCTTTCCATGGGAATGAGCCACGATTTTGAAATAGCCATTGAGGAAGGGGCTACGCTGGTTCGGATTGGCTCGGCAATTTTTAACAAGGCTGAAGGTTAAGCTTTTCAAATGAACTTTTCTTCGCTAAATATTGAAGCCATGCCTGACCTTATCACCGATCACGATGAATTATTAGACTTGGCTGAAGAACCTTCTGCCGAGGAACTCCAAGATCAAGTACAACGCGCACAATCTGAATTAATCGAACTGAAACGCCGCCAAGATCAGATTGAAAAAGAAAAACAACGACTCGAAGAATTGAGCCGTCGGCAAGAAGATCTCGAACGTGGCCGCATTGAAATGGTTGATAAATTAACGCGCTCGTTGCTCTTGGTGCAACGCGAGACAGAGGAATCTCAGCGCCGATTGGAGCAACTTCACAATATTCAAGATGCTTTCGCAGAGCATTTGAAAGAACTCGAACAAATCGATTGCAAAAGCTGGGGTGGCAAAGAACTTGCTCGCGAGCTGACGCGCGCCACTGGCATTGTTGACGAGGCCAAAGCGACTTACGCTCGAACACAAGCCAAAATTGCCCCGATCGAGGAGGGTGAAGTTTTAGAAGAAACTTATGGCGATAATTTCGGATTAAAAGGCCAAGGTTTTCTCTACTGGCTACAGTGTGGCGCCGCCTTCACGCTCCCACTCTTGGCTCTGGGCCTTCTTGCCATCTGTGTTTGGATCTGGCATATTTTGACCATCGCACCGCGTTAATCAGACTGAAGACTATAGGCTACAGGAATATTTTTCTGCTTTGCACATCCACTTTTTGTAAATCTGTAATTTGCACTTCGAGCTTTGAGAAAAATTTCTATGTTTAAAAAAAGAGATAAGCGAGCATCCCTCCAGCCTCGAGCCTCGAGCCTCCAGCCTCGTTTGCGCTCTCGCTCTGGCCGCAACAACTCCGTCCCTCAACGGGGACGCAAATTAGATGTCGATCGTCAGCTACTACATCAAGAAGCTGAAGAAATTCGAAGGCTGGAAGAAAAAATTCGTCAAAAAGAAACTGCCGCTCGCCAGCGCTTAGAAAGCCTTCCCAAGGAGCTTGCAGAACGCCAACGCAAACAACAAGAACTCATGCGACTTCATTTAGTTGCTGCTCCTACGCGTGCCGATGGCATTAGCAAACTTCGTGATAAACGTGAAGCATTGCGCAAGCCCATTCCTTCATCTGGAGGAAAGCGCTTAGCTGAACGCCGCGCTGCTCGCATGCAGTTTGTCTTGCTCTGCGTTGTCCTCTTGGTGATCTTGCTACTGCTTTGGAGGTCCCTGCCGAGCAGCAACACTTAATGCATCGCTTTGCGATTCATCAAGCATTGCTGCAGTGAAAGTTAAAAGTCTAAGTTTAAGTTTTGAGGCTCCGCTTAAATGAAGAAATTTTATTTTTGCCGAAGGCAAGAATTAACTTAAACTTAAACTTTTGACTTAAACTATTTATTCTATCATGAACGTCATTCCCTCCCTCTACCTTGATGCCTACAAGACCATGCTCGCAGCCCGTCTCACGGAGGAGAAGTTGGCTGCTTTGAGTCGTTCTGGGAAAATTTTTGGGGGCGTTTTTTTAGGTCGAGGTCAAGAAGCCTTGAGTGTTGCGCTGGGAATTCATTTACGAAAAGGGGATATCTATGCACCATTGATTCGTGATCAAGCAGGGCGTCTCGCTTTTGGCGATACGATTCTCGATACGATGCGAACTTATCTCGGCTCTTCGCTAGGTTCCATGCGCGGCCGTGATGGAAACATTCATCGCGGCCGTCCCAAAGAAGGGTACTTTGCGATGATCAGTCATCTCGGCGTGATGGTCTCAACTGTTGCTGGCGCGCTACTTGCACGTCGTCTCCGCGGGGAAACAGGTATGGTCGGCGCAACTTGCATTGGCGATGGCGGAACTTCAACGGGAAGTTTCCATGAAGGTCTCAACATCGCCGCGGTGGAAAAATTACCGCTCATTGTTGTTGTCGCTAATAATCAATATGCCTACTCCACACCGAACACGAGCCAATTTGCCTGCAAAGATCTTGTTGACCGCGCCCTTGGTTACGGCATCGCAGGTCATCGCGCAGAGGGAACTAATTTAGAAAGCTGTCTCGACGTCGTTGGCAAAGCTGTTGCCACTGCTCGTGCTGGAGGTGGCCCTCAACTCGTTGTTGCTGATTTATTGCGCCTGGTCGGGCACGGGGAGCATGATGATGCCGCTTACATTCCGGCGGAGCTCAAAGCAGCGCCCGTTGGCCGCGATTGTTTGTTACTGGCTGAAGCCGCTTTGTTAGAAAAAAACTTCGCGACAGCCGAAGAAGTTGCCACGTGGCGCCGTGACTTGGAAGAAGAAATTGAAACCATCACTTCGCGAGTCCTACGTGAGCCCACTCCTGACCCAGATGAAGAAGAATGGAACGCCTATGCGAGCGGCTTCGCCGCTGTTGAAACGTTGAATTGTTGAAACGTTGAAAAGAAATATTCCTCTCGTTATAATTTTTTAGAAAATCGGTAACAAAAATATCCTCTCTTTGCAATTTACAATATCATTTTAAAATGAATTTCCTTTCAACGCTTCAACGTTTCAACAGCTGCTTTAGCAGCGTTCAACTTTTTGCAAAGCAAAATTCATGATCACCTACCTCGAAGCCATCCGCCTTGCCCAGCAAAAGGCTCTTGCCGATGATCCACGCGTTTTCATCTATGGACAAGATGTCGGCCATTTTGGTGGCGCTTTCAAAGCGACTAAGAATCTGGCGAAAGAATTTCCAGGTCGTGTGATCGATTCTCCGATTAGCGAAGATGCGATGGTAGGCGTTGCTATTGGCGCTGCTATTGAAGGAATGCGGCCGATCGTGGAAATGCAGTTTGCCGATTTTTCAATCTGCGGCCTGAATCAAATTGTCAATCACGCTGCAACCTTGTTTTATCGAACGGAAGTTTCTTGTCCCATTGTGGTTCGCTTACCTTACGGCGGCACTGCCGGCACGGGCCCATTTCATAGCCAAAGCGTCGAAGCCCTCTACGCGAACTATCCAGGCTTGATCGTCATGACTCCAGGCACTGTTGAGGATGCTTACACCATGTTCCTGGAAGCAATGACGCTGGATGATCCCGTCATTTTTTGTGAACATAAATTTCTTTATTACCACCTCAAGGCTCAGGAACTCCCGACTGCAGCGCTTCCTTTCAACAAAGCCCGCATCGCCCGTCCTGGGCGCGACGCGACGGTCGTGACCTATGGTGCGATGTTGCATGAATCACTGGCTGCTGCTGAAGAACTCGTGAAAGAAGGTTATGAAATCGAAATCGTCGATCTCCGTTCTGTAAAGCCCCTCGACACCGATACGATCTTGGCCTCCGTTGCGCGAACTGGTCGCTTGCTCGTCGTGAGTGAAGCTTTCCCATGGGGAGGAGTCGCTGCTGAAGTCATCGCGCGCGTCACGGCAGAAGGCTTTGGACTCCTCGATGCTCCGCCACAACGACTCAACGCTAAGGACACACCAGTTCCCTATCATCCTGCCTTGTGGGGAACACATCGGCCAACAGCTTCGTCAATTGTTGATGCTCTTCATCGTTTACTAAAATTGTAATTCTTTTGCTGTCACCTGCAACCTGCAACCTGTAACCTTCTCTTATGCCTCTTCTTCCCATCATCATGCCACAACTCGGCGAATCAATTGCCGAGGCGACCATTATTCGCGTTGCCTTTGCACTTGGCGATCAGATCGATGCTGATACTGATATTTTTGAAGTGGAAACCAACAAGGCCGTGATGGGCGTTACAGCTGCTTGCGCAGGGAAGCTTCACGAGCTCACAGCCGTAGCCGGAGAGAGTTATCCCGTCGGGGCTACGCTTGGCTATTTGGAAATCAGCGACGCTGATGCAGAACGACTCGGTATTCACGATGTTCCAAAACCCGCTGCAGAGAAACCGAAAAAAATTCCTGCTTCTAAAAAATCTTTCGAAGAAAAACCAAAAGTAGAGCCAACTCTTCGAGGCCTTCCTGTGCCCGCTCATGCGGGAGGAGCTTCTTTCCTTTCGCCTCGGATGAAGGCTCGCATGACGGAACTTGGCCTCCATGCTGCTGACCTTGCTGGCGTGGCTGGCAGTGGAGCTAATGGACGAGTCACGATTGAAGATTTGGAACAATTTTTAGAAGATCTTGAAAGAAATGAAATCACGCCGGCCTCTTCGATGCGCGTCGCCGTGGCTGACGCCATGCGTCGCAGTTGGACACGTCCACTCGCAACGGTTGTCCTACCAATGCCGCTAGATGCTCTCTTAGCTCATCGCAAGCAGCAGACGGCCAAAGCTGGACCAGCTCTTTATGCCTTGCGCGCGCTCGCGGTGGCACTCTCAGAAAATTCGGCAATTGCAGGTCGCTTGGTGGGAGCACGAATCATTCATCCTCGTTCGATTGACATTGGCTTTGCCGTTGAGGCTGCTGATGGAGTCTTAGTCCCCGTCATTCGGAATGCCGATCAATTTCGCCTTGCTGAATTAGTCGAACGTTACAATCGCCTTGTCGAGCTGGCGCGCGCTCGCCGCCTGGCTCCCGGTGACACGGGAGGCTCGATTGCGACGATCACCAACTACGGTGTTTTTGGCCTAACGATGGCAACGCCGATTCCTCTTCCGGAGCAAACACTCCTTCTCGGCATGGGCGTTGGCCAAACCGTTCCGTCGTGGGATCCAGCAACAAAAACTTTTGTTCCAGCAACCGAGGCCCAGTTCACCTTGAGCTTTGATCACCGCGTTCTTGATGGCGGCGCCGCAGGGCGACTGCTGCTAAGAGTGAAAGAGTTGTTGTTACAACCTGAAATTTTGTAATACGTTTTTTAATTTTATTTTCGAGACAGTTGAAGTAAAAAGTTGAAGTTGAAGTTTCGTGGCTTCGCGAGTAAAAATTTTTGCTTTTTCGCCGAAGGCGAGTCTTAACTTCAACTTCAACTTTTTACTTCAACTTTGTTGGCATGAAAATCCATCTTCTCTTCAACTGCTTCACTGCGTTTTTTATTACGGTTTCCTTCGCTGCCACCCGAGACTTGTCCAAGCTCACGCCTGCAGAACTTCAGGAATATCAAACCGCACAACACACCGCCTTACGCACTCCTGCGGTCCAATCCACACGCCGCATAGCGCGAATGGCCTTGCACAAAGCAATGCTCAAGGCTGATCCGACGGTCGATACGATTTTTGCAAACATGAACGCTCATGCTCCAAAAAATCAACTTCAGATTTCTCAACGGAAAAAACATTTTGGAATGAAGTTTACCTCTTGGCTTGCCAACTATCCTCCAGAATCCGTTAGCGCTTTGACTAAAACAGATTTGAAAAAATTAGAAATCGCTCATGCGAAAGGCTTGCAAGATCCCTCAGTCATCGCTGCGAGAAAAACAGCACGCATCACTTTTTACAATGCAATGATTAACACTGATCCAAAAATCATTCCCATTTTAACCAAAGCCGGCATTGAAATGCCTCAGAGCATCCGTACGCCGACGGCCAATTCTAAAATTGGAAACGAAGAACAAATTCTAGGCGGCAATGATGATCTCTGGGACACGGAGGTCCTCGCCCCTGCAGTCGAGCAGATGAAGAAGAATTAGTAACTGCAAAATTAGCATGAGTGAAAACTTCCGAACCCAAGCAGAAGAAATTTTAGAATCACTCGGCCTTTTTTTAGGCTTAGATGATCTTGAGTTTGGCGAAGATGATGATACCTGTGGACTGCGGCTTGATGAGAAAATGTTAGTCAGTCTCACCCTTAATCAAGAGCGAGAAACAATAGTCCTTCATCATCTGATCGGAACTCTTCCAGTGAAAAACCGAGCTGAATTGGTGGAGCAACTTCTCGAAGCCAATCTTTTTTGGTCAGGGGCGAACGGAGCTACCATCAGCATGGAGCGAGAAACTGGATTTGTAATCATAGCGCGCGCTTTTTCCCTCTATACTTCGGATGGAAAACTTTTAACAGGGGAGTTTCTTGCTAATGCTATCGCTGACCTCGCTAGTGCTTCGAATTATTGGCAAGATTTTTTAGAACATCCTAATATCGAAACCGAACTTCCAGAAGGAAACTCGAATCAAACGGGAGAAGAATTAGTCGATGCTACGAAGTTTGATTAATTTTTGAGTGATATTATGGACATAGCATCATCGAACCCTGCTTTTGAGCCTGCTTTTGAGGATATGAGCAAGGTGGCCGCTCGGCATACAAGAAGTTATGGCAAAGTCAGCACCTGGACAGGAGCCTCTGCTGCCTTAAAAGGTGAATTTTTTGGAACAGGCTTTACAACGATTTTTACTGAACAAAAATTGTTTCAGGCTATCGAGTCGAAGTATGGCGAGACTCTTGCTAAGAGCGTCGCTCGACAATTGGGCATACAATCACAGGGAAATAAGTTGATCAATTCTTATAAGGTGGCTAAAGCTGTTGCGTTGGTTAAAGATTGGACAAAGGTTCATACCACTGAAATTAACTATCAAAAGGTCGAGCAAGGCATTGCCTATGGCAAGCCAATCACATGTCGCACCACTTTAACACCTCTCGGCCTCCTCAAGTCCTTGGCAAATAATTTGGGCGTGTTCGGAGTCTCTTCCAGAGATGGAAATAACAACAATGTGGTCAATGGCTGGATTGAGGAAATAAAGATAAGCTTTCAGTTAAAAATAAGTTTTCTCCGCTCAGGAATGCTCATGCCAGCAAAAGAAGAGAATCCCGAGACTTCCGAAGCTAAGGAAGAACGTGAGAATGTAGCAATGAATCGCTGCAAACAAATTTTGTCGGCCATGGTCGAGACAACGCCTAGTTTGATTGCTAATTCCCAGAAACAGGGAACCAGTGCAGAGGATGCAATTGAAATCGAACATGCTCATATCGGATTAATTTCTACAAATGATCCAAAGAAGCCAGAGGAGTTAGAAATGGCGAAAGACCAGCTGGACTTCTTAAAAAATCACGTTAATGACAAGCCTGTTGAGATTGATTATTGTAAGCCAGGCACTACGGAAGTTATCAAAATTTGGGTAAAACCAAAAGTCCTCTACACCAATTTTTCTGTTCAGAAAGCTCAAAAAGGTGAGGCTTCTGCGCCAGATGCTGACTCACCAGATGCTGAAACAGAAGCAACGTTGGATTATTATCTTGGCAACGCAAAGGAAAGAGGAGCAATTGGAGATAAAATTAGTACTCTTCCAGTAGATGAAAGGGCTACTGCAGCAAACTTATGGCAAGAACTTCGAAACCTACGCTCCATTAGATCCCAAGAAGGCTCCAGTTTTTACTCCTACGAATTTCAAGCCAAGTACAGTCTCCTCTTGGCCAAATGCGGCATCCCGACGCATGTCTATTGCAAGAGCGGAAAAGATCGCACCTCACGATTCAGCGAGATGATAAAAATGTGGGCTGCTAATCCAACTTTAAAATTGAATAACATGACTCGCGCTGTGCGCAATGCGATCAAAGCATTTTCTTTTTCAGGCAATGCAACGGTACAGCGCTTGAATACTGGATTTGCTGGCAACAAACAATTTAAAACCTACTGGCGCTTAATTGCGGGAGAAAAAAAAGATCGTACCTTTGGCGGATGGACACACTTACCTTCTGTGGCTTCGTATATGCCATGGATGAGCGTCAAAACGTAGTTTTTTGTCTACCAACGTACCGTTGGTAGACAGTTTAAACGTTTAGAGGTTTAAAGGTTTAGAAAATTAATGAAAGTTTACTTTGAAATTAGAAAAATAATTTACTTCGATGCTGATTGATGTACTAAAATTCTTCTTCTGTTCATCCTAAATTTTTAAACTCTTAAACTCCTAAACAAAAAACGAATGTTTTTTTCTTTCTACGTTCACGATCTGAGTCCCTTTCTGCTCCGCTTCAGCGATGGTATTGGCCTTCGCTGGTACGGACTCGCTTATGTTTTTGCATTTATTTTTGGAACGCTGCTCTATCGGCATCTCGCGCGGCGTGGCTACAGCGACTTGACGCCCGACCAAGTCACTGACTTCATTACGTGGGGAGCGCTCTTCGGCGTGGTAGTCGGCGGACGTCTTGGTTACATGCTCTTCTACGACTTGGATGGATTTTTGCAAAACCCATTACTTTTTTTTCGCGTTTGGGAAGGAGGCATGTCGAGCCATGGTGGGATCATAGGCCTTGCGCTCTACTCGCTTTGGTACGCGCGCCGCCACCGCGTCTCGTGGCTGAACCTCGGTGACAACCTCGTCGTCGTCGCTCCGATCGGATTGTTCCTCGGGCGTTGCGCGAACTTCATCAATGGAGAACTTTTTGGACGCGCCACGACCGTTTTTTGGGCCATGCAATTTCCAAAAGAACTCGCTTTTCTTCCACCAGGATTCGTTGCTGCAACGTTGCAAGACACAGCTGCGATCGATCCTAAATTTTCTAATGTCGATGCTGTCGTCGCCGGTGTTAGTGGCTCTCCAGCGCTTCACGCCTATCTCGCAACGATCTTGACGCCTCGTTATCCCTCACAGCTCATCGAAGCTTTTTTGGAAGGCATCGTTCTTTTCACACTCCTCTGGCTGATGCGAACGCGCTTGCGTCTCCCAAATGGAGTTCTCACCGGAACTTTTTTTATCGCCTATGCGCTCCTCCGCATCACCGGAGAAATCTTTCGTGAGCCCGATGCTCCGCTCATTGGCATGTTCACCCGAGGAGAATTTTTTTCCTTTTTCCTCATCGTGATCGGAATTGGATTTATTATCTCTGCAATCGTGCTGCAACAACTTCCCAGAAGATGGAAGATGGAAGATGGGAGATAGAAGTTGTCGCCTGCTAAAGCAGGTAAGTAGCAAAAGCTCCTATCTTCTATCTTCGCATCGCTGCTTCAATCCGCTTCGCATCCTCTGGCGTATCGACGCCAAGCGCACGGTGAGTTGTCGTGAGGACGCGGATCTTGATTCCATGCTCGAGAGCGCGGAGCTGTTCTAATTTTTCACAGCGCTCGAGAGGTGAGGGACGATAGGTAACAAATTTTTTTAAACTCTCTTTTCGAAAACCGTAGATTCCCAAATGCAAAAGTGGATGGACCGCTGATTTTGGATTATGGAGATCACGATGATAAGGAATGAGACTCCTCGAAAAATAAAGTGCATCACCGCGCTGATCCAAGACAACTTTCACAATATTAGGGTCGTTGCGATATGTCTCTTCATCGAGCGGTGTCGCTGCCGTGATCATTTCAACTTTTGAATCTTGCAACATCGTTTTGGCGAGGCGATCGATGAGCCGCGCATCGATGAGCGGTTCATCTCCTTGCACGTTGATCACGTGAGAAAAAATTGCGACTTCTTTTTTTTCTAATTTTTTGACCGCTTCCGCAATCCGATCGGTTCCCGATTGATGTTTAGTTGAGGTCATCACCACCTCGGCTCCAAAAGATGTTGCGACTTTTTTGATCCGCTGATCATCCGTTGCAATAATGATGCGATCGATCGAACGTGCCTTCCGGCAGCGGTCCCAAACGTGCTGCAGGAGCGGCTTTCCAGCCAGTGGATGCAAAAGCTTTCCAGGAAAACGAGTTGATCCCCAGCGCGCAGGGATGATAAGAACGACTCCGGAAGATTTTTGCTTCATAAAAATAAAAATAAAATTTTTAATTTTTTTTGTGATCTTTGTGTTCTTTTGTGGCTATTTCTTCAGCTCCTCCAAAATCCATTTCAAGGCCTCCGTCACATCTTCCGCGATAAAATCGGCGCCGCAGTCACGATGCTCTTTTCCATAGCCGGTTAAAACCAAAATCGTGAGGCATCCCGCTGCCCGCCCAGCTTCAATATCGCTGGCACGATCTCCAATCATGATGGAGCGTGAAAGATCGATGTTAAAATCTTTCGCTGCCTCCACAAGCATTCCTGGCGCGGGCTTGCGTCGCATCGAGTTAGAGCCTGGCATGTCGGGCGACATGTAGACGCCATCGATGAGTCCGTTCAGTTGTCGCTGCAATTCTTCTTGGACAGCATCAAATTCTTTTTTAGTAAAATAGCCACGCCCGATGCCGCTTTGGTTCGTGATAATCACGTGGAGCCATCCCTGCTCGCGTGTCTTGGCGAGGAGCTCCGCAGCTCCCTCAATGGCATGAACCTCTTCGGGTCGATGACAATGATCGACTTCTTTCATCAACGTTCCATCACGATCGAAAAAGAGAGCAGGGCGGGGGGCAGAGAGGCTGGAGATTTCGGTGAAAATTGGTGACATAGAGAGGCCTCGTTACATAGTTTAAGTGATTAGTTGAAGTTGACGTTTCGTGCGCTTCGCGGAATAAAATTTTACTTTTGCTGAAAGCAAGTCGAAACTTCAACTTCAACTTTTAACTTCAACTTTTTTCTATAACAAAAGGAAATCTCTATCATTCGTTTGCCATCTTCTAAGAATGCAATTTGAAGCTTGCGATCAGTTCTTCTGGCGAACAAGTTGCTGTTCCTAATTTTCCAACGACGATGCCAGAGCCATGGTTGGCTAGTTCGGCTGCTTCTTGCGGTCTGGCACCTGCAACCAGGCCGAGCGTGTAGAGCGCGATCGCTGTATCTCCAGCTCCGGAGACATCAAAAATTTCTTGCGCCCGCGTTGGCGTGTGATACGGCTCTTTTCCTTGCTGGAACAACATCATTCCTTGCTCTCCAAGGGTTATTAGAAGAGCTTTGGCATCCCATCGCTGCAAAAGTTTTTTCCCAACGTCCAAAAGCGCTTCGTCTTGAAGCGGCGGGTTGATTGGCGCAGTCCAAGGAATTCCAGCCGCAGCAAAGGCCTCAGTTCTATTTGGCTTGATCACATCCAATCCATGCCAAGCGAGCGGCCGCTGTGGATGAGGATCGCAGGTAATGACCTTATCGCTTGCTTGTTTTAAAATCGCATTGACAAGCTCTTGTTGCAAAAATCCTTTTCCATAATCTTCAAAAAGAATCGCATCGACCCGTGGAAGGAGTTGTGCAGCCCGCTCTATAGCGACTTGCAACAGTGCTGGTGTCGGAGCAATTTTTTTTTCACGATCGACGCGCACAACCTGCTGATGCTGGGCAATGATCCGTGTTTTAACAATTGTCGGAGTCTCTTCCATCGCGATCAACCCATCGGTTTGCAAACCCTCTTCATCCATCAACGCCGTCAATTTTTCTCCGGCATGATCGCATCCAATTCGTCCCAAGACATGAACCTCGTTGCAAAACTGCCTCAAGTTCCGAGCCACGTTGGCCGCACCACCGGGGTAGCTCGACTCTCGCTGAATTTCGACAATCGGCACAGGAGCCTCCGGAGAGATACGCATAACGTTTCCCCAAACAAACTCATCCAACATCAGATCCCCCAAAACGAGAATCTTTTTTTGAGCAGCTTGCGCGAGGATATGTTGTAGTCTTGTGGAGTCCACGAAAAAAAGGCTGTAGGTTGTAGGCTGTAGGCTGTAGCCTTTAGCTTGCTGTTCCAGCAATAATACGATACAGTGTTACACGAAGAGGCGCCTCGATCAACTTGTTTCCATTTTTGATCATGTTATGAAAAAAAAATTTTTATTACTTTTTCTCGGGTTGCTCACCCATGCACTAGCAGCACAGGCTCCAACAACGTTGCCTCAACCGATTACTCCTGCAGCTCCTGCTAAGCAAACTGCGATCGAGCAAGCGGGCTCGCCTCCTGCATCCCTCAATCTCGCTGATTTTCCAGCAGATTCCGTGGAAGATGTCGTCGTCCCTGTCCCGAGTGAAATTTTTGGCGTTCTCGATAAATTGGGCAATCCTAATTGGAAATCCCAACTGCGTTTAAGCAAAACACACACGCCAGAAGAGCGTTCTCAGATCGCCCTTCTCTTGGGCTCGGTTATTGCAGAAGGATTCGTCGCAGTCGAGGCTGAAGATGCTGAGCGCGTTAAGGAGTTGGGGCGTGACGTCCTCTCCCTTGCCGATGCGGTTAACGTTCGCAAGTCGGTCATCGCTCGCAGCAAGAGCATTATTGAAAAAGCTGATCATCGCGATTGGCGCGGCGTCCGCTCAGAATTTGATGGCGCGCGCAACGATGTCCAAGCAGCAATGGATGAAATGAATGATCGCAATCTTGCCCAACTGGTCAGCCTCGGCGGATGGCTACGAGGCACCGATGTCCTCACCGCCATTGTAGATGCTAACTACACGGCCGATGGCGCTGAACTACTTCACCAGCCTGAACTCGTCCGCTATTTCAAACGCTGCATTGCTGGGATGTCTCCGCGCCTTCGCAAAAACAATTTAGTTCTTCGCATTGATAAAGTCTTAGATCAAATCGCTCCAATCGTTGGAGAAAAAAAGGGTTCGATTCAGCGTGCGAAAATTGAAAAGATTCATACTCTAACTAGCGAAATCGTAGCTCTCATTAACGCAACTTCTTAACATTTTTTGTGAAATTGCATCTTCCATCACGTTTTATCCACCTCTTTCTTGCTCTCGCAGGATTGATGGGCTTTGCTGCAGCTGCGAAAGCCACTGTTGATGACGCGCTTTCTTTCGCCTATGAAGCCGCCTTGCCTTATCACAAACAGTATGCCTTCCGCAAAGACGCATGGGGAGGGGATCTCGGCGTCGGCGACCGCGTCGCAGTGAGGGCACAACTTTTCAAAGGAAATGAATATTGGTTCATCCTTGGCTCTGAAGTGAAGAGCGCGGTGATTTCAGTTCACCTTTATGACGAAGCAGGAAAATTAGCAGAAAACGACAGCTGGCAAAAACCGAATGACAAAAAGCATTTTAGTGCTGCTGGCGCCTACATCATCCCGCAGAATACTGGGACTTATTTTGCCATCGTCGAAGTTTTTCAATCTCCTGAAGAGCGGACTCACTGGGCGTTGGTGTATGGGTACAAGGATAAGAAAAAGTAACGGGTAACGAGTAACGAGTAACGAGTAACGGGTGAATATAACCAGGCGAACTTCATTAATTTGCTCAATTTGGTGTGATATGATGTTTTTATTTTTTATGAATTTGCCGAAGGCAACTATTGCACTCGTTACCCGTTACTCGTTACTCGTTACTTTTTCCCCAGCCGCTTCAGGCCTCAAATAAAGTGAAATCTCCCTCTCAAAAATCGCACCCCCTCGAGCACACCCTCGAATTTGACGACCCTCGTCTCCTCCGCAGCCTTTATAACAATGATGAAAAGTTGTTGCGTGTGATGGAAGAAACTCTGAGCATCAGAATCACCACACGCGATGGTTGGATCCGTTTCACAGGGGCAGCAAAGCCCCTTCAACGTGCAGCATGGATTTTTGAACGGCTGCAGCAGCTTCGCCAACGCGATGGAAGCGTCGGTCAATACGAATTTTTGGATGTGGTGCAGCAGTCAGGCTTTGAAGCTAACGGGAAACCTCACGATCGCATCCTCTGTTCTCCTCGCAAACCCCCTGTGGTTCCACAAACTGAGTCGCAAGGTTCCTACCTTCATCAAATTGATCAGCACGATATCACCTTTGGTCTTGGTCCAGCAGGGACAGGAAAAACTTACCTGGCCATGGCGAAAGCGGTCTCTGCTTTGAAACAAGAAAAAGTGAGCCGCATCATCTTGACGCGCCCTGCCGTAGAAGCTGGCGAGGCCTTGGGTTTTCTTCCTGGCGTTCTTCAAGAAAAAATCTTTCCCTACCTGCGTCCGTTATACGACGCTTTGCATGAGATGCTCGAGCCAGAAGAGATCCAACGCTACATCGACAAGAACATCCTCGAAATCGCGCCACTGGCCTACATGCGAGGCCGTACCTTGAACAATGCCTTCATCATTCTGGACGAGGCTCAAAACACCACAACCGAACAGATGTTCATGTTCCTAACGCGCATTGGGCGAGGCTCTCGTTGCATTATCACGGGTGATGTCACCCAAGTTGATTTGCCTAAAAACAAACCGAGCGGCCTCCTCGAAGCGATTACTATTTTAAAGAAAACACCAGGAATTGGTTTTCACTATTTCAAAGAAAAAGATGTCGTCCGTCACGCACTAGTTCAGGCCATTATCATGGCGTATCAAAAATTCCGAAGTGAAAGTGTATCGTTAAAAGATGACGACATTGAAAAAGATAAAAAGGCTGTAGGCTATAGGCTGTAGGCTGTAGGAAAAGCTAGTTGAAGAAAAATAAAACGTTTTTTGAATCCGCAAATAGCAACAAAATTTTCATTTATAACTTGGTTGTTTCAACAGCCTCATTCATTTTCAGTACTTATATTAAAATGTTTTTTGTGATTAAAAAAGTTAAACGGGCTTTCCTATAGCCTATAGCCTTCCGCCTCTTTCCCCATGGTCAAATATTTTGAACAACGTCAACTAGCCGCCCGCGGCCTTACTTGCGGCAAGACCAGACGCCGCGGCGAACGAAATAAATTTTTACTCCTTCTAGAAAAAGCGAAGCTCATTCGCCTCTTGCTCATCATCGTGATTGGAATCGGTTTTGGTGCACTCGATTTTTATGGCAGTGATCCTTATGCCCCACAACGAGTCTGCCTCACGCTTTTTATTTTTGTAGGAGCACTCGGACATCTTTGGATCAGCGGCTCAGGAGTCTTACGGAGCAATTCACGCTTGGCCTTAGTTTTTGGAACGCTCCTCACCCAAGGTGTTCTTTTAAAATTCCTCCTTCTCCATGGCGCTCATGACTCGCTCTATACGAGCGTCGTTCCATTTTTGCTTCCCTACGCTTTTGCTCCGCTAGCCTTATCGGTCTTGCTCGGAAAAAGTGAGGGCCTTTTTGCAACACTCTTTGGTAGTCTTTGGATCGCTTTTCTTTTTAGTGGCTCTCATCCGCTTTTCATGATCACTTCGTTGATCACAGGATTAGTCGCAGTCTTTGCGACACGCCATGTCCGTCGCCGCTCCCTCATCATC
>Ga0194129_10004449_pt1 | contig 18614 bp, 12 predicted proteins | sample TA2KigCa35mmetaG_FD_150862 | JGI IMG/M metagenome (GOLD analysis project Ga0194129, IMG submission 150862) | Freshwater microbial communities from Lake Tanganyika, Tanzania - TA2015038 Kigoma Deep Cast 35m | ecosystem: Environmental > Aquatic > Freshwater > Lake | place: Tanzania: Lake...
TATAGGGTATTAAGAAGTTCATTTGATGAAAATTGTATGTTTTTTAGAAGCTCCTTACAAAGCCAATTTATATTGCATGTAATTCTGTTAGATATACAGTAGTTAGGATCAAATCGATTAAAATGCTCTGTAATGTGTACATGTTTTTTACACGATGCGCTTAACCATGTATTAATTTTTTTTGAAACGATCCTATCTCCAAAGTGAAGGATAACATCAGGTTCAATTTGGTGTCCTGTTTTTAAAATAAGCTCAAAATGTTTGATTATAGCAGGATCTGAGCATTCTTGTCGCATAAACGACTCTATATCGCAGACTACAGGCCACTTTATTTGCTTAGCGAGAGTGAGTATGTCTTGTGCTTGTTTTTGGGTTTGAAGAGATCCGACGATGATCATTCCTTGTTTGGCGCTTGCTATAATTTCTTCAAGGGTCTGAAGATCGTCTTCATTAAGTATTGACAGGGGAGTTGAAAATACTGAGGCGTGCCTGCTTTCAGTAAAAGCAAAATGCTTAGAGTTTGTATGAAGAGGTTCTCTGAACATGCAGTTGATATGAATGGGGCCAGCAGCTGGGTGATTTGCAGCAAAACAAGCGTAGCTAATTACAGATGAGAGGTATTTTTTGGGTAGCTTTTCATCAGGACATGGTAAGTCCACTTCCCAGTTCACAAAAGAACTGAATACTTTTACCTGATCTGTCGTTTGATTTGCACCTAGGTCTCTTAGCTCGGGAGGTCGATCTGCAGTTAAGATAAGTAAGGGCACGTTTGAAGACTTTGCCTCCATTATAGCTGGCATCAGATTTCCAACTGCCGTGCCGGATGTAACTACAATTGCAACAGGCTGTCTGGATGCTTTGGCGTAGCCTAGAGCATGAAAGCCGAGGCTTCGTTCATCATGATGGATGAATTTATTCGCTTTAGGATGGTTTGCTATGGCAAGAGCTAGTGGAGTAGACCTTGACCCGGGCGCAATGCAGAAGTAAGACACTCCGTGTTTTACCATGAGATCGATAATTTCATAACCCCATAGTTCATTAAGTAATCCCTCATTTTCTGTCATGAGAAATACTCCTTATAGTGTTTTATTTTACTTTCAAGTTCGTTCCATTCTTCTTCAGGATCAGACCCGTTAACGATGCCGGCTCCCGCAAAAGCTGTGAGAGTGTTGTCTTGTATGAGGCATGATCGTATCGCAACTGTAAAGTCTGCCTCATTACTGTTGTAAAAGCCGATGATACCACCATACCAACCTCTATCAAATGCTTCTACGTCCTTGATGAAATTAAGGGCTTTTTTTTGAGGAAGGCCAGATAAGGCAGGTGTTGGGTGTAGTAATCGTATCAGTGTGTCATCAGAAAAATTAGAAGGTAATGTACATCGTATTTTTTTATACAGATGCTGGACACTAACAGTTTGTTTTATTGTGAAGCTTGGTTCTATATCGATATTACTGGCTATAAGTTGGAGCTTTTGTTTAAGAAAATCCTCTACGAAAGAAACCTCAGAGAGGAGCTTTTCAGAGCTTCTTAGTTTTTCTTGGAACAGTAGATCTTCTTCTTCATTTTCCCCTCTTGGTATAGTGCCTGCTAAAGCCTCCGTACTCAAAGTGTCTAAGCTTCTTTTGTACAGCTTTTCAGGAGAGGATCCTAGAAAAGCTCTAGAACTACAAGTTGAGAATAAAAAAACAGTGGTGTTTTTTTGAGTTTGTTTTAAATGCTCTAAGAGCTCAAGAGCGGATATCTTAGAATTACAAATAAATGTTGTTTTTCTTGCTAATACGACTTTATCTAGATTCTGATCTTTAATGGTTTCTAAGGCTCTTTGTACGGATAGCATCCATAGGTCTGAGCTGGGAGTGTCTGAGCGATCTTGTAAAACAAGAGTTGCATTTTCTAAAAGATTTTCATCAGGATCAAAATTTAAGCCTATGCATGTCGAATCACCAAATAAAGAGTACATGTTTAGGACTGTTTTTTCATCGTTCTGGATGATTTCATATTTAGGTATAAAGTATAAGCACTTCGGAGAATTGCTCCATAAAGGACTTGAAGATGGCTCTTGGCTGAATGACTCTATACAGTAGACGTTTATTTCTTCATCATATGCTCTAAGGTCGATATATCCATTTGACGAATAAACTGAGCCGATCGCAATTCTTTCATGGCCATTTTCTCTGTTTTTAACATAAAACTGGGGCCAAATTTTTTGCTTAGATAGAAATAAAGAGGCCACTATCTTTTTTATATCAAAGGAAGTTTTTTTCAATCGATATACTCTTGGATTTTTTCAGCTTCGTAAATTGTTACAGCCCCAAAAAGTTGAGGGTGCATTTTCGAATTAGAAAATTTGTTGATCTCAAGAAGGTTGCAGAATTCTTTTCCGTAAGGAAAAGACTCTATTGTTTTATTTAGGTACACATAGGCAGATCTTTTTCTGGAAAGAAATCCTCCAATCTTAGGTAAAAGTTTTCTTAAATATAAAAGATGCATACTTCTCAGCACAGTATTGGAAGGCATCGATGACTCCAAGATAATAACCTTTCCGAAAGGCTTTAATACACGAAAGATCTCTTGTAGGCACCTTGATGGGCTTGTTACATTTCTAATACCGAAAGACATAGTGACGCAATCGAAGCTTTCATTGGGGTAGGGAATATCAAGAGCACTTGCTTTATGAAGAGATACTTTGTCTTTAAATGACTGACTTTCCATTTTTTTGATGCCCACATTCAACATTTGTTGTGACATATCTATTCCAACAGCAGATTGGACATTCTGATTTACTTGTAGTATCGATATGATCTGATCTCCAGTTCCTGTAGCTAAATCAAGTAAATCTATTTTTTTGTGCTGAGGTACGAGTCTTGCAACATTTTTTCTCCAAATGATATCAAGTCCACCAGTCATAGCCCTGTTTACAGTGTCATACGTTGAAGAAATTTGATCGAACATCTTCCAAACTTCTTCTTTATTCTCTGTTGGATCTGCTTGTAGTTGCATGTCTTACCTTTATATTATTTCAGAGAAAATGGTGTATCATATGTAAGAAGAAAATAGCAAGAACTTGAAGCTGCAAGAAAAGTGAATTTTATAAAGAGGTAGTTTAAAAAAAAGGCTCAGTTAAAAAACTGAGCCTTTTTGGTTGGATATTATCCTTTACGCTTTCTATCATTCTCAGAAAGGTGTCTTTTTCTAAGTCTTATGAAGTGAGGCGTTACTTCTACAAGTTCATCATCTTGGATGTAGTCGATAGCTTGTTCTAGAGTGAAGTTCCTTGGTGGTATTAGGATGATGTTTTCATCGCTACCGGAAGCACGAACGTTGGTTAGCTGCTTTCCACGAACAACGTTAACAATAAGATCGTTTTCTCTGCTGTTCTCGCCAACAACCATGCCTTCGTATACTTCTTCGCCAGGTCCTACAAATAGAGATCCTCTTTCTTGGATACCAAAGCAAGCATACGCTGTTACTTTACCTGGTCCATTAGATATTAATGCTCCTTTTGTTCTTCCTGGGATTTCACCTTTCCATGGTGCATAGCTTTCAAAGATGGAAGTTAGAATGCCAAGACCTCTGGTAACAGTCATGAATTCGTTCTTGTATCCCATGAGTCCGCGTGTAGGGATTAAGAATTCAAGAGTTGTGATGTTGTGCTCGTTTGTGTTGAGCGCTCTCATTTCTCCTTTTCTTCTTGATAGTTCTTCAATGACAGCACCTGAGAACTCTTGTGGAATTTCTACGTGTGCAACTTCGATTGGCTCGTGGTCTACGCCATCAATTTTCTTAATGATTACTTGTGGTTTAGAAAGTACAAACTCGTATTCCTCACGTCTCATTGCTTCGATAAGTACTGCTAGGTGGAGCTCGCCTCTTCCACAAACTTTAATCGAATCATCCCTTGAATCAGACTCTTCGATTTTTAAGGAGATGTTTGCTCTTTTTTCTAGCATAAGTCTGTCACGGATTTTGTTCATTGTGACGTGCTTACCATCTTTTCCTACCATAGGACCGTTGTTAACAGAAATTTCCACAGACAGTGTAGGTTCAGCAAGTGATATAGGAGGTAGTTGAACGATGTGGTTTGTGTCACAAAGTGTGTCTCCGATCATTACTTCTGGGATACCGGAAATACTGATGATATCGCCCACTCCGGCCTCTTCCAGTTCTACTTTCTTAAGACCATGATAACCTTCAATCTTCACAATTTTGTGTTGTGTAGGATGACCGTTTTTGTCAATCCTTGCAATCGTGATACCTTTTCTAATTTTTCCTTCTAGAATTCTTCCACAAGCTTGTCGTCCAATGAAGTCATCGTAGCTTAGTGTTGTAGCTTGCATCAAAAATGGAAGTTCCATGTTTCCTGGAGGTGCAGGTACCTTCTCAACGATGAGTTCAAATAGAGGTCTCATGTCCACTCTTGGATCATTGAGCTCTTTTGTCGCAAAACCTGATAGTCCAGAAGCGTATGCTACTGTAAAGTCTAGCTGCTCATCAGTTGCTCCAAGTTCTACGAAGAGGTCAAATGTAAGGTTTAGAGCTCTATCCGGATCTGCGTGAGGTCTATCGATCTTGTTGAGAACAACGATAGGCTTAAGACCCATTTTAAGAGCTTGAGAGAGAACAAACCTTGTTTGCGGCATAGGTCCTTCTTGCGCATCAACTAGCAATAATACGCAGTTTACAAGCCCAAGAACTCTTTCCACTTCGCCTGAAAAGTCGGAGTGACCCGGTGTGTCGATGATGTTGATTTTGTAATCTTCGAAAAAAATGCTCGTATGTTTTGCAAAAATAGTGATACCACGCTCTTTTTCTTGGTCGTAGCTGTCCATAACTCTTTCGGGGATTTTTTCGTTATCACGAAAGTTGTTTGACTGCTTTAAAAGGCTGTCGAGCATAGTAGTTTTACCATGGTCGATGTGGGCTATAATGGCTATATTACGTATTTTTTGTGGTTGAAACATGATTTGTGTTCTATAAGGTGAAATTAAAAAGTCTAAATTTTAGTTAATTTGTTCTTAAAAATCCAGGACTTTGATTTTTTGAATGCCTTACCTCTGAAATTTATATTAACACTTTTATGTTGACTACTAAGAGTTCAGCTTTCGATTAAAAAAAACTATTTTCACATTAAAGTTTGTAATTTTAGTTTGTAGAGAGTATAATCTTTCAGGTTAGCGGGAGGTGGATATGCAAGTGTTTACAGATGAGCCTACGACAGTTGATGATGAAGTTGCGGTAACTTCCTCGAGTCTTCTTGATTCAAAAACATCTAAGCTTGATGATATTCTCAATGAAAAGCTTGAACAGGCTTTTCATAAACAAACTTCCACTATTGTTTTACATGATGTTGCTAAGATAGCTGCAGAGCATTCTCCCATAGATCTAGCTTATGCTGCATCAAGACTTCCTCCCGTTGATAGACCTATTCTATATGAAAATTTAAATGACATTTCTTCTAAAATTGATTTTATTACCAACACTGACAGCAGTACCAGAGTTGCGATTTTTAGGCATATATCTGATATCGAAGTAAAAAAAGTTATTGAGCTTATGCCTCCGGATGAAGCGGTTAAGGTGTTAGAAGATATTTCAGAGAGACGCTTTCGTAGAGTTCTTGATCTATTAGATCCTGTTAAGGCGACAAAAATTAAAGAAATCAATAAACATCAACGTAACACAGCTGGAAGGCTCATGACTAATGAGTTTTTTTCATTCCAGATGGATGCAACCATTGGTGAGGTTGCTTCAAAAATTCGTGATAACCCAGGAATTGGTTTTACAACTAAAATTTTTGTTGTAAACGCGCTTGGTGAGCTTCAGGGGTATGTTCCTGCTAGAAATTTAATTATCAATCCTCCTCATTTATATGTCCGTCATGTTATGAAGGCTATTTCTCACAAAGTTACTGTGAATACATCTAGAGAAGAAGTCGTTGATTTAGTTGAGAGGTATAAGATTGCTGCTCTAGCTGTTGTTGATGATAATGATAAGCCGGTGGGTGTTATAACCTATGAAGATGTTATTGAGGCAATTGAAGATATTGCGGATGAGACTATCGCTAATATGGCAGGAACAACTGAAAAAATCAGTGAACAAGAATCTCTTGTAAAAAGATTTTTTTCAAGAGCTCCTTGGATTCTTGTTACACTTTGCGCTGGATTGATTAATGTTGGTGTTATGTCGGCATTTCAGATATGTGCGGGTAGTGCGTTAACATTTGTTTTGTTTTTTGTTCCTTTGATAACTGGAATGTCGGGAAATATCGGTATACAATGTAGCACTGTTCTAGTCAGAAGTATGGCTCTTGGTCTCATATCTAAGGGTAATAAGGGTGAGGCTATTTTAAAGGAGTTAATGATAGGTGTTAGCACAGGTCTTGTATTTGGCGTTATCTGCGGTATTCTTGTGTTTGCATTAGATTTTGTCGGTGTTTCTGCTTTAGCTATAAGTCCTGCTCTTGTTGGTGTCATCGTGGGAGTCGGCCTCATGGGTGCTTGTGTGGCTGGAACGATACTAGGAGTGTTTTCTCCTCTTTTCTTTACTAGGGTTGGGATTGACCCTGCTGTTGCTTCAGGTCCGATTGTAACAGCATTCAATGACTTCCTTTCAATGTCTATATATTTTTTGATAGCAATTGGTCTTGGTTCTGTGTTAATCTAGGGTCGATTTTTCATCTTTTTTTTCTGGTTTTAAGCCTGTTTTTTAAGTCTTTAGCTATGTAGAATATCTTTCATGGATTATTTATAAAAATGTTGCTATTTTGCAGCGTGTAAAATATAGTCCTGATATGATGGCAAGGGGATTAAAGATATGGCTAAGTTTTTTCCAAGAACACCGAAAAATTACGATGGAATAGAAAAAACAGCTAAAGAACTCCGCAACATTTTGCCTCAAGCGCTACAAAAGCTTGGTGCTAATTTTGAGCAGAGACCTGATTTGATTTTAGCTATTTGGCCTGAAATGATAGGCGAGAAGCTAGCCCCGATGACGCAGGCTGTTTCTTTTATTGATGGGGTGTTGACGGTTAAGGTGAGAAATTCCTCCCTCTACAGTCTTTTATCACAACATGAAAAACCTAAGCTTATCAAAGTTTTACGGACTAGATTTCCCTCCGTAATGATCCGAAATATAATTTTTCGCTTAGGGTAAACCTCAGTCGAAAATTGATTACACATGAGACTACAAGGTATGACTACAATGACCAAAGAAAATCAATACGATGCAAGTTCCATTACAGTATTGGAAGGTTTACAGGCCGTTAGAGAACGCCCTGGTATGTACATTGGTGATACCAGCACCAACGGACTTCATCAGCTTGTTTACGAAGTGGTGGACAATAGTATAGATGAAGCTTTAGCAGGATTTTGTACAGAGATCACGGTTACTTTGCATAAAGACCACTCTGTTACTGTTGAGGATAATGGTCGCGGTATTCCTATCGGAAGACATGATAAAGAATCTGCAAAGCAAGGTAGGGATGTGACAGCTCTGGAAGTTGTTATGACCATTCTCCATGCTGGTGGTAAGTTTGATAAAAATACGTATAAGGTTTCTGGCGGTCTTCACGGCGTGGGTGTATCTTGCGTGAACGCTCTTTCTACAAAGCTACATGTTGAAGTGAGAAAAGAAGGCAAGCTCTATGAAATGGATTTTTCGAAAGGTAAGCCTGAGACAGAACTGAAACATGTTGGAGATGCCTCCTCGACAGGTACTAGAGTTACATTCCTTCCTGATGATACAATCTTTACAGTTACAGTGTACGATTACGACATTCTTCTTAAACGCTTAAGAGAGCTTGCTTTCTTGAACAGAGGAATTAAAATAAACTTTGTCGACGAAAGATCGGATGAGCACGTTCCAGCTTCTTTCTGTTATGAAGGTGGAATCGTTTCTTTTGTTGAGTATTTGAATGAGAATAAGACACCGCTTTTTCCGAAACCTATTTATATTAAAGGGGAAAAAGAAGGCTCCGATGGCCCTATGGAATTTGAAGTGGCCATGCAATGGAATGACAGTTACACAGAAAATCTACATTCCTACGTGAACAATATTGCAACACGCTTAGGTGGAACTCACGTATCCGGTTTTTCAACAGCCCTAACTCGGGTGCTCAACCAGTACATTAAAAATCATAACTTTGCCAAGACTGACAAGATAAGTGTGTCTGGTGATGACATGAGAGAGGGTATGACTGCTGTTTTATCACTTAAAGTAGCGAATCCTCAGTTCGAAGGTCAGACAAAACAAAAGCTTGGTAATGGTGAAGCTGGATCTGTTGTTCAACAGATCGTGGGAGAAGAATTTGCTACCTACCTAGATGAAAATCCAGTTATCGCAAGAACGATCATCGAAAAAGCAATTCTTGCTGCACAAGCGAGAGAAGCTGCAAGAAAGGCTAGAGAACTTACTCTAAGAAAAACTGCTCTTGATAGCGCAAGGCTCCCAGGTAAACTTACGGACTGCCAAGAAAAAGATCCTTCACTTTGCGAGATATATATCGTTGAGGGAGACTCTGCGGGTGGTTCTGCCAAGGGTGGACGTGACAGAAGGTTTCAGGCTGTTCTTCCTATCCGCGGTAAAATTTTGAACGTGGAAAAAGCAAGACTTGAGAAGATTTTACAAAACCAAGAAGTTGGAGCTATGGTCTCCGCCTTTGGTTGTGGCATCGGAATAGACAACTTTAATTTAGAGAAGTTGAGATATCATAAAATTATCATCATGACCGACGCCGACGTTGACGGATCTCACATTAGAACTCTTCTCTTGACATTCTTCTATCGCCATATGCCAGCGCTTATTGAAAATAACTTTGTTTACATAGCTCGTCCTCCTTTGTATAGGGTCACTCGTAAAAAGGTCAGCCAGTACATCCACTCAGAGAAAGAAATGGATGAATATCTATTAAAGCTTGGAACAGGTGATGTGAAACTAAGGATCGCAGGACACAGCGACTTTGCTCCTGTAGATAGCGTTGAAAGTCTAGTAGACTCAATTCGTGAAATTGAGACATTTATAGCATCTATAGAGAGAAAAGGGATTCCGTTTAGAGAATTCCTTCATGCTAAAGATGATATGGGTCGTTACCCAAGATTCCAAGTGTCTCTTGGAGATAAAACGCGTTTTGTGTTCTCAGAGGAAGAGTTTACTGCTCTCAAAAAAGAAAATGAAGAGATCCAAAGGGCTCAACACGAAACAACAATTGCTGCGATTCCAGAGTTCGAAAGAACAGAAGAAATGATGAATTTCAAAGTCAGAGGTCTTCCGTTTATTGAGCTTTATGAAAAAGATAAACTCGATGTTCTACGTGATAAGCTAGCAAATCTTCAATTCTCCTTTGATCAGTACTTAACTGCGGAAGGTAAATTGTTTGATATCGTTGAAGATAACGAACATGAAACTTCAGTGTATACTCTGAAAGAAGGTATTGAATTCCTAAGGGTCAACGGCAGAAAAGGTATTGAAATACAGCGTTACAAGGGTCTGGGTGAGATGAACGCAGATCAGCTTTGGGAAACCACAATGGATCCAACAAAGAGAACATTACTTAAGGTTACCTTGCCTGACGCCATAGCGGCCGATCATATGTTTACGATGCTTATGGGAGAAGATGTTCCTCCTAGAAGAGCATTCATTGAGCAGCATGCTCTATCTGTTAAGAATTTGGATATCTAAGGGAGAATCTGCGACATGTCATATACAAAAGACGAGATCATACTACCAAGAAATGTTGAGGAAGAAGTTAAAGAGAGCTATCTTCGTTATTCGATGTCTGTGATTATCTCTAGAGCGCTTCCTGATGTCCGTGACGGACTTAAGCCCTCTCAGCGTAGGATATTATATGCGATGAGACAGCTTAACCTATCTCCAGGAGCAAAACACAGAAAATGTGCGAAGATTTCAGGTGATACATCTGGAGATTACCACCCACACGGTGAGACTGTTATTTACCCTACACTTGTTCGCATGGCTCAAAACTGGGCTATGAGATATAATCTTATCGATGGACAGGGTAACTTCGGATCTGTTGATGGAGACCCCCCAGCTGCTATGCGTTATACTGAAGCAAGGCTTACTCATGCTTCGATGGCGCTCATGGAAGATCTGGAGAAAGACACTGTTGACCTCGTTTCTAACTATGATGAAACAAAAACAGAACCCACGGTATTTCCTGCTAAGTTCCCAAACCTTATATGTAACGGATCCTCAGGTATTGCTGTCGGTATGGCAACAAACATACCACCACACAACCTTGGTGAGCTTATCAATGCAACAAATCTAGTGATTGATAATCCCTCGGTAACGATCGAAGAGCTCATGGAGGTAATGCCTGCCCCAGACTTTCCAACAGGTGGTATAATATGTGGCTATAGAGGGATCAAAGAGGCCTACCATACAGGCCGTGGCAAGATACTTCTCAGAGGTGTCATACGTGTAGAAGATTTAGACAATTCAGCCGATCGTCAAAGGCTCGTTATTGATGAGATACCTTATAATGTGAGCAAGTCCTTGCTCATTCAAAAGATTGCAGAATTGGTCACACAGAAGACAATACCCGGCATCTCTGATATACGAGATGAGTCTGATAAAGATGGTATGCGTATCGTTGTTGAACTTAAAAGAGGTGAAATCCCTGACGTAACTATCAATCAGCTATTCAAGTTCACAGATCTTCAGGTTACTTTCGGATGCAACATGCTTGCTCTTGACAAGGGGCTGCCAAGAACGATGAACATAAAACATATGATCTCTTCATGGGTTGATCACAGAATTGAAGTTGTTCGTAGACGTACTCGTTTTGAGCTAGCAAAGGCAGAAGCTAGGGCCCATATTTTAGAGGGTTATTTAAAAGCCCTGGATCATCTTGACGAAGTTGTAAGGATTATCAGATCAAGCAGCAGTCGTGACGAAGCCAGATCGATGCTTATGGCTCAGTATACCTTAAGTGAAAGACAGGCTAATGCTGTCCTCGATCTACGTCTTTACCAACTTACAGGACTTGAAAGAGAAAAAATTGAAGGTGAGTACCAAGAGCTCTTGGCGCGCATTTCTCACTTAAGAGCCGTTCTTGCTAGTGAGCTTTTAGTTCGCGGCATCATTAAGAACGAGCTTCAAGAGCTGAAGAGACACCATGCTTCTGAGCGTAAGACTAAGATTATAGCGGCAGAAGGTGAGTTCAATATGGAAGACCTTATCGCCGATGAACCTATCATCATCACAATTTCAGAAGATGATTATATTAAGAGAATGCCTATTGATACATTTAGAGAGCAGCGCAGAGGTGGTCAAGGTGTTATAGGTATAGAGATGAAAAAAGAGGCGGACACACTAAAAGATGTGTACGTAGCCTCTACGCACGACTATATTATGATCTTTACAAGTCTTGGTCGATGCTATTGGCTCAAAGGATGGCAGATCCCAGAGGGAGGAAGACGTTCTAAAGGTAAGCCTATCATCAACCTGCTTGAAGATATTCAGGAAAATGAAAAGATTGCAGCCGTTCTTCGTGTGAAAGACTTTGCGGAAGCAAATGCTTACATCCTTCTTTGTACAAGACAAGGTGTTGTCAAAAAGACAGAATTAAATGCATTTGACTCTCCAAGAAGAAAAGGTGTTTATGCGATTAATATCGATGAAGGTGATGAAGTTATTGCAGCTCGCCTTACAAGAGAAGGTCAGCAGGTAATGCTCTTTACTAAAGACGGTATGGCGGTAAGGTTTGATCAAAGTCAAGTTCGTCCAGTTGGAAGAGTGGCCCGAGGTGTTCGTGGTGCTACTCTTAAGAATGAAGAAGATGGAATAGTCTCTTGCGAAGTGGTTAACGGTGACGAAAGCCTTCTTATCGTTTGTGAAAATGGCTTTGGAAAACGCTCTCTAGTAGAAGAGTTCCGTCAAACTAATCGTGGCGGTGTTGGCGTGAGATCTATTATAGTCAGCGACCGTAACGGAAAGGTTGTAGGCGCTACATCTATGACTGACATGGATAGCGTTCTTATGATGTCTAACGTTGGACAAACCTTAAGAATTTCCATGAAAGATGTACGTGTCATGGGAAGATCTACTCAAGGGGTACGTCTTGTTAACCTTCAGGAAGATGCTAAGATCGTTGCAATACAAAAAATTGAAGATCAAGAAAAAGACAAATCGGTTCTTGAGACAGTCAATATTGAAAGACCGGTTCAAGATCAAGATCAACCACCGCTAAGTCCAGAGATGGAAGAGTTAGATCAGTTGAGCCTCTTCTCAAATATCGAAGCGTTAGAACAAGAAAAAAATGAAACTCAAGAATGAAAAAATCTGGATGTTTTATTACATTTGAAGGCGGAGATGGGGCTGGTAAGTCCACCCTCATAGAAACCATTCATCAGTATCTTGAAAAGACTGGAAGATCTGTTCTTAAAACAAGGGCTCCAGGCGGAACTAGAGTAGGGGAGATTATTAGATCTCTCCTACTTACTAAAACAGAAACCCCACTTAGTGATAGAGGGGAGCTTTTCTTGTTTTTAGCAGACAGAGCCCAGCATGTTCAAGAGATCATAAAGCCTGCATTAGATAAAGGTTGCATCGTCTTATGTGACAGGTATAACGACTCAACAGTTGCCTATCAGGGCACAGCTAGGGGATTTGATCCTGATTGGACAAGATCTTTATGTAACTTTGCGACACATGATTTGCAACCCGACTTAACATTATATCTAGATATCGATCCTAAAGTGGGACTTTCTCGTGTTTTACGTCTTGGTAACGACAAAGATCGTATCGAGTCCGAAGGACTTGCGTTTCATGAAAAAATTCGAAAGGCATTTCATAAAATCGCAAAGCAAGATTCCGAGAGGTTTAAAATAATCGATGCAAGCTTAAGCACAGCAGAAGTGTTTGAACACGCTCTAGCCAAGATCAATTATGTTCTCTAATTTAATAGGAAATCCACAAGCCAAACAAATCCTGCAAAGGATGATCGATGATCGAAAGATTCCTCACGCTCTAATTCTTACAGGTCCCTCCGGTGTTGGAAAAAAACTGTTTGCTAAAGAGCTTGCCAAGGGAATTATGGGTATGTCCCATGCTAGAAAAATTGATGCGGAGATCCACCCAGATTTACGTTTATTTATTCCTGAAGGAAAGACGGGTATGCATTCTATAGCCACTATCCATCACTTGCAAGATCAGATGGCGTTAGAGTCCTTCGAAGCTGATTCAAGAGTTTTTATTATCGATGATGCGGATAAGATGCTGCCGACAAGTAGTAATGCTTTGCTAAAAACCCTAGAGGAGCCTCAGGAGAGAAACTATTTTATTCTCATCACAAAACAAATTGATGATGTAATTCCAACAATCCTGTCTCGCTGTAGAAAAGTTTCATTTTTTCCGATTCCTGAAAAAGAGATTTTTCATTTGCTTGCTAGCAAGTACAATCTTTCTGAAGTAGAATCTAAAAAAATAGCATTTCTTTCTCATGGTTCTTTAGATAAAGCTCTCCAGATTATAGAAAGAAAAGAAAGCGCTGCTAGAGAAATGATGATCGAAATACTTTCAGACCAGAGATTTCACGTTCTTAAGCATGCAGTAAACCTAACAAAGATAGAACAATATTTTTCTGCTTTTTTAGAAGAAGAGCAATCTGTCAAATACTTTAGTGAAGTTGATAGTCTATTAGAAGAGCTTTACTATTGGTATAGAGATCTTAATCTTCTTTCTGTAGGAGCAAGTATTGACTATATTTTTCATCTAGACTCTCTCAATATACTTCAGCAACAGGTCGCAAAAAAAGTTTTGCCTCTAGAAAAAATAGGTAAGCTTATTGAAGAATCCCGCCTTGCGGTGCATAGGAGTATCAAAATAAGAACGGTATTAGAGTACCTATTTAGTCAGCTGTGTCCTTAAACAATATATTCTCTTTAGCTTAAGATATTGAGTAACAAGATATATCTGAGATTAATTTTTATTTAATTTTACTAGCTATATAGCTTTCATAGGCTTATGCAAGCACATATAATCAAGACATAAATGTTTCATCTGTAGTGATAAAATTTACATGAGCAGGTTCTTTAATTATCAGGCTATAAAATCCTTGTTTTGATAACTCAGCAATATAAGGAGAGAGTTCGAAAAATTCTCTTCTTGCATCTGCATTTTTCATCGCTTTTAAAAAATTCCATCCAATATTTTTTATAAGGCCTAACCCCCGCATCGTATGAATACTCTCGAGATCTTTAATTGTTCTATGAGCATCTTCCAGCGGTGTAAGCTTTTTTTCGATCAGATCTTCAAATATTGAAATGTCGAATTTATGATTCTCGTGGTAAGTTTGATCTCGATGCTCTAATAGGTCTTTACCATAAAGGAGTTGACTAAAACCACAATATCTTATGAACCAATTTACGATAGGTTTAGGCAATTCTATTATTTTAGGTTCGATACCATAAAGTTCCTTATAGAGCGTGTATGATTCTTTTTGAGTATATGATTTAGGCCCGGCAGCTATGACACTAAGATGAGATTTCACGGAAAAAACTTTATCGCTTAGAATACCTGTGACTAGATCATTTATATAAACTGGTTGAATTGCAGGAACATCATTGGATGTTTCTATTACTGGATGAAGCGGTAGCTGATTTAACATTACAGGATAAGATAGCCCGTGATTGCTACCTTTAGATTTAATAGTAGGATCGCAGACCAGATCAATTCTGAATGTAATTGTTTTGATAGGAGTATTTTCACATATTTGATTAATCATGCTGTCTGTTTTTTTTCGTACTTTGGCGTAGGAGTTTTGAAAGTTTTCAACTTCAGCAGTCGTTGATGAAAGGTTTACTAATGCGACTGGATTAGTAAACCCAGTCTTCTTGACCGCGTTTACTAGACCTTGAGCAGGAGCAATTGTAGGTTTTAGTACTGTTAGCTCATTTCCTTTATCATCGGCAGAAGCGACTGCTATTGTGAGTATTTTTCGAAATTTTTTCGGATTTAATTTAAAAATTTTTCTATCGATTTCTTCCATGAAGGCTGGATCAACTCCGTCTTTTCTGGTAATTTGAATGATTCTAATATTCAAATTTTTACCATAAATAGAGTTGAAGATATTCAAACTTTGCGGTTTTTCATACCTTAAGAGTAAATTTGATTTGTAATTAATAGTTTTAGATCTAGTTTGATTGTAAATGAATACAGTTAGGTTTTCAATTTCTAAGGTATCAACAAATTCTTCTATCTCATCTGGGTTTGTTGTCAAAATTGTTATGTCATTTTTTATGTTTTCTTTAGATTTTGAAACGATACCCTCTATGCAGCGGGCAGCTATGCTCCCCCCCCCTACAATCACAGTGGATTCATTGATACTGAAAGGTGCTGTATTAATGAATAATTCATGAGGGATATTTGTAGAATAATATTTTATATTTTTATTTAATTTGAATAAATTATCACAATACAAAGAAAAGAACTTGGGGAATTTTCTCGAAATATTAAAAGTCATATACTTTAAATCTATCCTTATTAAATTATATCTTTATTATATCGGATTTATTTAAATATATTATTAGTTTTTAGTATTTATTTTTTAAATTGATTTTTTATTTTAATTTACTTTTTAATTATTTTTTGGAAATCTCGTAAAATTAGGCTTTTAAGGAGATTTTATTTTTGGATCAGTCCGAGATTACTATGCGCTAACGTATTGAAGCTCACATTCCAGCAGGTGTTGAGTTGTTAAGAAACTAAATTTAGACAAATCTTTAAAGCAAAAAATATGTAAGATAATGGAGGTTAATGTTTTGTGTTTTTTAGGAAGTTCTCGGTGTATTTAATCTATTGATTATTAATTCTTTGAGAAGTATTTCTAAATGCAGAGGGAGGATTGGTATGCTTTTGAGGGCATCGCCTAGCGTTCCTTTAATCCTTGAGATCTCTTACTTCGGTCTCTTTATTTTTTTCAACTATCGAAGTGCTCCTTGATTGTTTCCCATTTTAAAACTTGTCTGATATCCAAAGGCTCTGGATTCAACGATTAATCAGGGACTTGTTATATTCGAACCAATTCGTAATTTTCTGGCTCATGAATAGATTGAAGTGAATTTTTGATCACCGGATAGTCAATAACTTAGTCTTTTTCTTGTTAATCAAATATTATTCCAAGCTGCGTATCTTTAACCTTTTTCTTTAGTATTTACACAACAACGACTCACAACATATATATAGCTAGTGATCTTACATTAGCAATTTAATAGATGTTCCACTCAACATATAAAGGCAGGTGAAGTTTCCAATATTTAAAGATACTTATTATCAAACTTTCTACGCAAAAAATAAGCAGAAATTATTCCATGGGGAATGAATTATGTGCTTATTTGTTGTTTTTGTTCGATTAGACGATACCTAAGTTTGAGACAGGATATGTATTTAGGGGCTTTTCTTCAGTTAAAGCTAGCAAAGTATTGATTTAATCAAAAAAAAAGCTCCTGCTGTTTTAGCATGAGCTTTTTGCACAAAAAAAAATAAATTAAATTATTTCCATCGTTTTTGTATCGCTTTCCACTGGAATATCTGGTACACAGCGCTAAGACCGACAACAGCATAGATCAAACGAGACAATGCACTCATTTTACCAAATATAGTTGCAACGAGGTCAAACTCAAAAAGACCTACCAATCCCCAGTTTAATCCACCGATTACTAGTAGTATGGCTACAATAACATCTAATTTTTTCATATAAATACTCCTTAAGGTATAATTAAGTGTGTATTTCTTTATATATTAAATATTCTTTTATTATGTAAGGTTTTTTTTAAATTAGTAAAAAATCAGCTAGTGCGATTAGTGCCATTCAGCTAGAAAAATCACTAAAATATTTAGTTGAATTTTTAAAAGAAAAAAACTCCTTAATAGACGAAGAATAGGGAGCATAAAATGAATAGACACACAAAACGCAGTTGATCTCAATATAACCGAAAACTCGTAAATCGTGAAGCAGTACGTTTTGGTTAAACAAAGAATGTCTAAATTATTGGATCAACAAGAAAGGAAGACGAGGGCTTATCGTATACAGTCCTGGAGTATTTCTATCCAAGTATTCCAATAGGTAGCTTCAGAGGAATTGTTTTCTTCAACATCCCATATAAAGCCTAAGACTGCTCTTAGAAAAGCAAGGTTTTTAAGTAAAATAGGATCAAGATTGAGCTCTTGATGAAGAATTGCCAATCTGTTAAATAATCGCTCGAGATTTGGTGTTTCATTGATTGGATTTAGTAAAAAGATTGCCGTTTCAAAGCCAGTGAATCCGATTACACCTTTGGGATCTATAGCCACCCAGCCTTTATCTTGAGAATAAACGATATTTTCATGATGCAGGTCACCATGTAGGATACACGTCTCTTGAGGGTAGTTTTCTGTAAATTTAATTGCTTTACCAGCAGCAACAAGGGTCTCATGGGATAGCTTAGCATTTCCTTGTATAGAGCTTAGCCATCCTTTTACTGTAGGAAGTTTCGTGCTAGATGATGTCTTTACATACATTTTTTTTAATAGCTGGCAAAATAGGAGAGTAGCTTCATTTTCATTTTGCTTTGCGAGTTGTTTTAAAGTATTACCAGGGCGTATCTCTTCAATAAGAAGGGCTTTTAGTTTGTTATCAAATTTTATTAGAGATGGACAGCAGTTTTTAGGGAGGAGAGTTAAGGCTGCTTTTTGGTTGTTGAACTCAGCAGGATCATCAAATACCTTTAGGGTTACCGGATCATTTTCAAACGTTCCAGATAAAATGGTACTTTTAGAAAGGGACAACTCCTTTACATTGCTAATTGCCCATGTTTTGATGATCTCATCAACTGCATTCATTTTACCTTAACTTTCCAGCCCAACCGAGCTTGGTTCTTAGTGTGGAAAAATAATCTCTTCTATAAAGACTTACTAACTTGAACTTCCTGGGTGCTCTTACAATTTTAAACACTTCCCCCGTATTAAGTTCAAATTTTTCAAGACCGTCGGCTCGTATTTCTATTGGGTCATATTCACTGGAATACTGGATCTGAATTTCTTGGTTAGGCATCAGTACAATCGGTCTATTAGAAATAGTATGCGGACTGATTGGTGTGATGACTATTGCCTCTAGATCGGGACTTAAAATAGGTCCACCTGCAGCAAGAGAGTAGGCTGTAGATCCGTTCGGTGTCGATATAATAATACCATCAGCTTCAAAGGTATTTAGATACATGCCATCTACATGAATTGCTATCTCTACAAGGCTTGGGTTTTGTCCTCTGTGAACAACAATATCATTTACTGCAAAGCAACTATCACCTCTAGGTGATTCTCCATGGATTATAAGCCTTTCATGGATCTTATAGGCTCCGCTCAGAAGATCCTGTAGGCTTGGATAAATATCTGTAAGGGGGACATCTGCCATGAAGCCCAGGTGCCCTAGGTTAATTCCAAGTATTGGTATATCAAGGGTTTCATACTTGTGCGCTATTCTAAGGATTGTGCCATCACCACCCATAGAAATGATAAAATCGATTTTTTTATCTAAATACTCTGATAGAGGTGGAAGGTTAAGTTTTTTTGCAAACCTGTCTTCAGTTATAACCGTCACACCGTGTTCCTTTAAAAAATTGGCA
>Ga0194129_10004451_pt1 | contig 18605 bp, 15 predicted proteins | sample TA2KigCa35mmetaG_FD_150862 | JGI IMG/M metagenome (GOLD analysis project Ga0194129, IMG submission 150862) | Freshwater microbial communities from Lake Tanganyika, Tanzania - TA2015038 Kigoma Deep Cast 35m | ecosystem: Environmental > Aquatic > Freshwater > Lake | place: Tanzania: Lake...
GAAAGATATGCATATTTATTTCAAACAATGGTCTTCAAAACCAGGTTAGAATCATTAGATCATCAGCAAACTAAGCCTTTTAGATTTTCAGAAAGATCAATTTGGACAGATAGATATGTTTTTGGTAAATCATGCATTAACTCAAAGAAAATGAATGATTTAGAAACTAATAGTTATAATTTTTGGTTCAGTTGGCTTAGTGATAAATTTTTTAATAAACCAGATGGTATTATTTATCTTAGAACTGATCCAGATAAATGTTTGAATAGAATTCATGAACGAGCAAGACATGAAGAATCTACTGTTAGCTTAAAATATTTGAATGAAATCCATGATTATCATGAAAAATGGTTATGTGAATGGAAACAAACACCAATTTTAATTATAGATAATAATAAAGATAATGACTGGAATAATGTAATCAAAAAAGTCAATGAATTTATTGGATCTAAAACATATAGTAATAATTTATGTGAATTATAATATTAATTTTAATTATTTTACATTAAAATAAGTTAGTCTTTAGAATTAGGTAATAAACTACTAGTATCACTTACTAAATTTGGAAGGTTATAAATACTAATTTCACTTTCTTTAGTTTCTAAATATTTAGCTTTATATTTATAATACTTCTTAGTAGCTATATGTAATTTCATTTCTAAAGCTAGTACATCTGGAGTTTTATCTTGATTAATATTTTCATCAAAAGTTATTGATTCTTTGTCCCATGTTAAATGTTTAGCAAGAAATCCTAAATTAATATTTGTTTTTATACTAGGAAAGTATTCTTTAATTTTAAAATTAATTCTATTTGAATCTAAAATAAGTTTATTATTAGTATTACAAAATGTTATAAAATTAATATATGATTGATCTTTAATATTTTGTTCATTGATGTTAAATAATAAATATATTAATTTACCTATTAATTCAAAATCATCTGATGATAATGAAATAGGTACATAATATAAAGTAATAATTTTATCTGAAATAAATTTAGTCCATCTGATAAAATCTTTTTCTTTTCTTAAAAATTTATACATTTCAAATGGATTTTCAATTATTTTTTTAATTCTAATATCAAAATGTTCTGGTAAAATATTTTTATTAATTTTATTCTGGTAATGTACAATATCAGAATTTTTATAGAAAAGATTTAAATAATTTAATTTTTTTGGTAGATTTGTCCAATTTAATTTATTAGAAATATCAGATAATAAAATATTTATACTTACAATATTTTTAAATTTTACCATATTAGTTGTAGTTAGTAAATTTTTTATTAAATTAGTTGATAAATGATTATTATTTGATAATAATATTTTTATAATATTACGATGTAAATAATCTGTATAAAATTTTTGATTATAAGTAATCGAATCAAAGTCATTATTAATCATTTGACTTATACTTTTAATAAGGTTAATATATAAATTTTTTAATTTAAATGGTATAATAATATTAATGTTGGGATGTAATAATTCATTATTATGTAAATTATTAATTAAAATAAACTTGTAATTATACAAACTAAAATATAATATTTGATCAAAAACAGAATCTAAATCATGACGAGTATTTTTTAATGGATAATTATAATTACTAAATAAAATAGATAAAATATCAAAAATTTTGTTTTCTTCATTAGAAGAATATTTTTTTGTTATATATTCAAAAAAACTATCAGAATAATTATTTGATTTTAAAATTTCAAAATCTTTGAAATATGTTTCTAAATTATTATATTTATTTAATAATGAAATTAAATTTGAGTTTTTAAAATCATTATAATAATATTCAACAATTTTTTTAATATGTACTAAATCCATGTTTAAAATATTTTTTAATAATTCACAAGTAATATCTTTATTAATAAACGTTTGATAATAAATATATTCGGTATCTATTTGAATATTAGGATGAAAATAATACCACTTGTAATTTTCGAAAATAATATTTTTTGAATTATCTAATATAATAATATTTTTATTTATTTTTTTAATAAATATTTTAATAACTTTATTTAAATTAATACTGTTTGTATTAATTATATCAGTAGTTGAACTATCTAATTTATTTATTAATAAATAGTATGAATTATTTGGTTTTAAATCAAATAATTTAATAGGTAAATTAAAATCATTACCTAAATAATCAATAAGTGTCATCGATTGTTCATTAGATATTAAATTATATTTTAATAATTTTAAATTATTTGCTAACACTAATATTTTTTTTGGCAAATTATAATTATTAGATATATCTCTTAAATTTTTATTAGATATATTTGGAAATTTAACAAGAATCCATAAAGATAATAGTTTTATAATATTTACATTTAGCCACAAAGTGCTTATAAATTTTTCTAAATTATCAAGTTCTTTAATATTTTCAAAATTAATACACTCTAAATAATTATCATTTATAATTTTTGAAAAATTAAATTTGTCATTTAAAATATCTTGAAAAAAAAGTAATTTTATATTAAATTTTTCATTTATTATCTTAGCTATTTGATAAAAAAAATCAAATTCATTATCAATTTGTAAATTATATGAAGATAATATTATATAAGGATTAAAACAAGTATTTTTAATAACTGGTAAATATAAAGGAAAATTAATAGTAAAATAATCTATCCCATTATATTTATTATATACAGGTACTTGTAATATTTTATTATTTATTTCTACGGAGTTAATAATAATATTATTTTTTTGTAATTTTATTGAAAAATTATTAGTTATTATTTTATTTTCAAACAAAATACTTAATTTTTGAATCATTTATTATTAATAAAAATTAAGTATTTTCTTAAATCAAAATAAAATAATTATTGAGTTTTTGCTACTAATTTATATATCATATTTTTATACTGATCCCAACTATTTCTCCACATAACTGATATATCCACGTTAGCAGGTGATTCAAAATTAGGATCGGTAAACATAGACACTATACTCATTAAAACAGAATTAACACTGTGAGAAGGATTCCATCTTTCAGAAATGTCTTCATAACCCCATTCATCTTTACCTTCGTGTAAAATACTAATACAAACTTTACCATCTGGATAAATATTGGGATGAGGTATATTAGTAAGGAATTTAAATTCTGGTGGAGAATTTGGATAATTTTGTCCAAATTTAAATTGACACTTGAATATACCTCCCTCAAATGGTGATTCCGGTGGACCAATTAAAAGTACATTCCATATTAAAAAGTTTTTTGGATCAGGTTCGACACTGAAAAAATAATTTGGTTCAGTTAGTAATTGTTCGTATTCTGATTTTAGTCTTTTTAGAGCCATTAAATTTTAGTATTTTTTGTTTAATATAAAATAAAATCAAATTTTTTATATTAAATAAAATTAAGGTTTAATAAAATCATTGTCAGGCTCTCCTAAATTTTTTAAAATAGTCAGACCTAATTTTTTATCAAATTTAATAGGTTTTGCTATTAAAATTATTTCATTGTTAGGTGACTCTACCATAAAAAAATTATTTTGTTCAATAAAATATTTTTGATCTTCACATACATTAAAATTTTTTACTTTACCAGTGTTTACTTGTCCTTTAATTAATATAGGAATATCAGTAGGTGTATGTAATAATAATGATAATTTACCTTTCTCATCTAAAATTTTTTTAATACGCTTTTTAATAAGCTTTTTAATACGCTTTTTTACTTTTTTTATATTTTTTTTACTTGACAAATTACCAAATTTTTCTTTATTATCTGATTCCAGACTTAGTGGGTAAATAATTTTGGTTATTTTTCCAGTTTTTGAATCAAGATGAGTTAATTGTAATTCCAATGGAACTTGTTTCTTATTAAAAGTAAATAAACTTTTTTTCCAACTAATTTGTGTTAATCCCTGTTGTTTTGCATCTATAAATGCCTGTTGTTCATTTGGTTTTAATATATCTTGAAAAATTTTTTTACCATCATTTTTAATATAATTAATATTATTGCCATATTCTACTTTAAAATTTTTTTTACAATAAGGTAAATCAAGTATTTCTATTTTTTCTCCTGGTTTTAATAATTTTAACTTTGGAATTATTAGATTAGATGATTGATTATCAAATGGTTTTATACTCGAATTCATTTTTTCAACTTTTTGTTTATCATTTGGTAAATTTAAACATAGGAATAATATTATAATTATAATTATTACATATTTAACCTTCATATTATTTTTAATCAGAAAATATTTTTACTCTTAAATTATTATTTAAATATAAACTATCTGTTTTTTTTATATTAAATGCATCATAGAAATCATCAATATTTCTTAAAACACCATTAACTCTAAAAATTGGAGGCGAATGAGGATCAACAATTAATTTTCTTTTAATTTCTTCATCTGTACTTTTAGATTTCCATATGTTTGCATAATTGATAAAAAATAATTGTTTTGGAGTAAAATTATTGATTTTGATATTATCTTCTGGATGATCTTTAAGATATCTTTCAAATGCTTTTAGACTAATATAAACTCCACCAATATCGGCTATATTTTCTCCTAAAGTTAATTCACAATTTATTTTTTTACCTAAAATTTTATAGTTACTATATTGCTTTTTTACAATGTCAGTTTTTTCCTTATATTTAATAAAATCTTGCTCTTTCCACCAATTATTAAGATTACCATCTCCATCATATTTAGATCCCTGATCATCAAAACCATGAGTAATTTCATGACCAATTACACTACCAATACCACCAAAATTAAAAGCCATATTTTGAGATATCGAAAAAAATGGTGATTGTAAAATACCTGCCGGAAAAACTATTTCATTAAAATTAGGTGAATAATACGCATTAACAGCATGATAATTCATAAACCATTGATTTCTATTAAGAGGTTCGTATAATTGTTTAATTCTATAATTGGTATTGAAAGTTTTAATATTAATAAAATTTACTAATAAAGGATTTTTTTCTGATACATTTAATAAATCATAATTTATTTCTTCGATATCCGGATAACCTATTTTAATATTCATTTTATTTAATTTTTCAATTGCTTTATTTTTTGTTTCATTAGCCATCCAATCATTATAAGATATAATATGATTAAGTTCCTGTTTAATATATTTTATCATTTGAAATAATTTTGATTTTGATATATGATCAAAATAGTTTTCTATATATAATTGACCAACTAATTTACCTAATAAATTATCAGTAAATTCAATTGATCTTATCCAATCTATCTTCTTTTTTTTTATACCAGATAAAATTTTATCGTAAAAATTAAAATATGTTTGTTCAATTATATTATTTAAACAATTATGGAAAGTTAAAATAATTTTAAAACAAAAATATTGTTTCCAATTAAAAATATCGTAAGAAACTATAAATTCATTTACAAATTTTAAATAATCGATATTAGTAATATTGACAGCACCTGGTTCTTTTTTTGCCTCTTTAAATATTTTTTCTATGAATTTTAAATTAGGATATTTTTTTATAATAGTATTCCAATCCGATAAATTATTATTTAATTCAGGTATTCTTTTTTGGACTTTAGTATATGTTTTTTCTGCTAATTTTGTCTCTATGTATAATATAATTTTAGGATTAATATATAAACCAAATAATTCTGAATACTCTTTAATGAATTCCTCGTATTTATTTCTTATAATACTTTTACTTTCATTAAAATAATAATCTCTATCTGGTAATTCTAATCCACCTGATCCAATATGTAGTATTACTTCATTTGCATTATTAAAATTAGATTGAATATAAATATTAAGAGGAAATGATAGATTGATTAATAGTTCATAATTATATATTAAGTTAAATAAATCATTTGATGATGTACATGAATTAATTGTTTCTAATATTTTTTGTATATATAAAATATTTAATGGTTCTGATCGTTTTTCATAATTTAAATATTGTAAATAAATTATTTTTAATTTATTATAATTTTTATTGGATTCATTAATTTTATCTAATAATTTTTTTATTTTATAAATATTATTTTCTTGTAGCATTTGAAAAATATTCCATTTTGAATATCCATCTGGTATTTTAATGTTATTAATCCAATTTTGATTAACAAAATTATAAAAATCATCACCATAATTAATATTATCACATAATTTTATAAAATTTTCCATTAGTAAATATTAGATATTATTCTATTAAAATCTTTAAAATAAAAAAAAATCTCAAAATTAATATATAATATGAAAAATTTTTTTCTAATTTCATTATTAATTTTTGTTTTTCTAATTATCTTTTATTCTAAATGTAATTCGGAAACTTTTTCAAATTTAGGAAATAATAAAATATTATGGGATGGAAAAATGACTACCACAAATACAGTTATAAATAATTTAAAAAAAGAATGGGCTAATTGTGGTTTTTATGGATTCGATTTAAAACCTAATGATTTATCAATTATAAACTCTAAAAAGAGACTTATTGAATTACTACCTTCAACAAATATGATTGGAAAATTAGATTATCAAAAAATAAAATGTTTTGTCAATAAATATGATCCTGAAAATTATGTTGTTATATCTAAAACTATTACAAATGTACCCAAAATATTAAAGCCTGTAAATATTATTATTGTAAATAATATGCTTTATCAATCCACTCCATTTGGTGTTCTTAAATATCAAGTATCAAGATTATCTAATTTAAATAAAAATACATCATTAAATGCTTCAATTGAATCAAGTGTTATTAATGAATATAATATTTTTAATTCAAGTTTTAATCCAATTTTTATAATAAATGGTAAAATACTTCAAAAAATACAAAATAAAATATTAGATTTAAAAAATAACGACGAGTACATTTTTAGGAATATTAATAACAAAATTGAAATTGTAAATAAAAATTCTATGATTTTAAGACCAAGTCCACCAATTAGAAGACCAAGTCCACCAATTAGAAGACCAAGACCACCAATTAGAAGACCAAGTCCACCAATTAGAAGACCAAGACCACCAACTAGAAGACCAAGTCCACCAACTAGAAGACCAAGTCCACCAACTAGAAGACCAAGTCCACCAACTAGAAGACCAAGTCCACCAACTAGAAGACCAAGTCCACCAACTAGAAGACCAAGTCCACCAACTAGAAGACCAAGACCACCAACTAGAAGACCAAGACCACCAACTAGAAGACCAAGTCATAAAAATAAAACTAAAGAAAAAATGTCAAACATAGAACAAGAATATAATTTAGAAGAAATGTCAAATATTGAACAAGAATATAATTTAGAAGAAATGTCAAACATAGAACAAGAATATAATTTAGAAGAAATGTCAAACATAGAACAAGAATATAATTTAGAAGAAATGTCAAACATAGAACAAGAATATAATTTAGAAGAAATGTCAAACATAGAACAAGAATATAATTTAGAAGAAATGTCAAATATTGAACAAGAATATAATTTAGAAGAAATGTCAAATATTGAACAAGAATATAATTTAGAAGAAATGTCAAATATTGAACAAGAATATAATTTAGAAGAAATGTCAAATAATAGATTGAATTTAAATAAAATTGTACCAATTGTTAAAACACTACCTGGACAAAAATTAGAGGACATTAAGAAAGCTGCAAAAGCTGAAGCAAATAAAAGATTAATACAAACAATTATAATGAAAGAAATAGATAAAGCTCAATATGAAATTAAAAATGCTTCAATTTTATTAAAAAAAAATCCAAATAATCCAATGGCTAAAAAAATATTAGAGATTTCATATAAAAAACTTGGTGATATAGAAAAAGAAAAAAAAGAACTAATTAAAAGCAGTACTTCTAAGAATAATCTTGATTACGCTAAGCTGGAAGCTAAAATAGCTGAAAGATATTTCAAAAATAATAAAAATGATGCTAATGCATTTAAAGTATATAAAGATACAAACAAAAAATTAGCTAATATACAAAAAACTAATACAAATTTATTAATTCAAAAGTCTTTGATTAAAGATTTAGAAAAAGCTAAAAATAAAGCTATAGCAGCTACAAACTTTTTTAACAAAAATCCTAAAGATCCTTATGCTAAAAAATTAGTTGATGAAATGAATAAAAAATATCAACATCTTAAACAATCAGCTACTAAATTAATCAATAAGCGTGATAATAATAAATTTATATCTAAACAACAAAAAAAAGAATTATCAATTAAAATTAATGAAATAGATTTAAATAAAATATTAGATAATTTAGTTACAATGATTGATTATGATGGAGTGCTATATATTTGTCAAAGTGATTCAGTTAGACCTTTATCTATTTGGGCGCTAAAATTAAATGAAATAATAAAGAAAAATAAATTAATTTTATTAACAGTTATTCCCCATTTCTATTATTTAGACAATAAATTTAATTATGTTTTAATTTTTGTATTTAATGATGATTTTTGTGTAATATTAAATAAAGAAAATTTATCACAAGTTTTAGATGTTAAATCTGTAATAGGTGTTAGTTTTAATCAAAACATACCCGATAAACTAAATTGCGATGATCTTAAAGTTATTTTAGAACAAATGACAAGAGGTAATGTTATAAGTGCAAATAAATCAAAATCATTACTTAAAAGATATAAATGTTAACCGAGTTATATATTAGTCTTATTAAATAATTTTGATATATTAGCTTGAATGTTCATGTTTATATGAAAAATACCATCAATAATAGCCTCATAATTTCTATTATCTACTAATTCATCTTTAATTTTTATTAAACTTGTATCAATAATTAATAATTTTGTATTTGACTCAATTAATACACAAATTCGTGTACTATCCAAAGTTACTAGTTTATTATGCTTTATTAGTAGTAAATTTTCAATTTTATCTAATGATGTTTTTTTAAGCATACATTGACTTATTGAATGTAATGATTTCATTATCACATTAGAATATATTAGAATTGGTTGATCTTTTAATGGAATAATAATTCCAGCTTTTCCTTTTTTAACTTCAAATAACCATGGATTAATTATATATTTATCTATATAATTACTCCATTCATTAGATTGACTTCCTAATTGTTTCATTTTATTTCTCCAATCCTGTCCAAATACTGAATCAAGTAATGGGAAAATTTCATTTCTCATTTTACCTCTTTTTGACCACTTGGGTGTAGTATCTAGAAAGTAAGGGATTCCATATCGATGAGCAAAATCATAAATAACTTGTTTTTTGAAACCTAAAAAAGGTCTAAATATTTTTACATTGTGGATTGTATTTGTTTCTTTCATAACTTCTAAGTCCAGTAAATTTGCACCTCGCATACTATTTGTAAAAATATTCTCAACTATATCATCTTGATGATGTGCCACAAACACTCCAGTATCTATTTCTAATTCATTTTCTTGAATTATTTTTTTATAAGTATTAAATCGTAAATTTCTTGATTCTTCTTCAAATTCAGATCTTGATCCGGAATCATTTTTCTTTCTACTAAAACCTTTAACATAACTAATATAATTCTTAATTCCAAATGTTTTGGTATATTGTATTAAGAAAGCAGATTCGTCTTTTGATTCATTTCTCAAACCATAATCAATAGTAGCTGTATAAATGGTAAAATTATAACTTTTTTGTAAATATATTAAAATTGCAAGTGTTACCATAGAATCAACACCACCAGATAGACTAATAATGATACCTTTATCTTTCAATAAATTATTTTTACAAAAATCATCCAAACATTTAATCAAAGGACTAGAATCATATTGTACCAAATCTAAATAATTAGAATCAAAGTTGTAATTATTAGGACTTTGTAATAAATACTGATATCTATTATATTTAAACAATCGGTTTGTAATATTCAATAATGTTGCTATAATGACAAATATCAAACATAATATATATTCGTGTAAATAATAAGTATTAAACATTATGTATTTATTTTTTAGAATTGAATATGATAATTTCAATTTTTATTATATAAATAAAAATAATTTCATACTTCTATATCTTCTGTAACTTCATATTCAACATAATTATTTTCAAAATCATATGTTTTAATAAAATCTAATTTTTGATCGTTATTAGATAAAACTATTACATAAGTATTTTGGATTGTTTTATTTTTATATAATTCAAAATTATGATCAACATAAGTAAATTTTTCTTTTGGAATCATCAACATTTCTCTATAATATTCTGAATTTTTTATATCATATATGATAGGAAAATCTCCATATTCTATATTTTGTTTTTCTAATTCATTATTATATAATTCTTTCATTATATTACGTCCTTCAGTATCCCAAATCGGAATAGTAATTATAAATGTTAAACTTTCTGTTGTATTCTTCAAAAAATAAAAAATTTTATTGATACCTAAATTTATTATATCTTTTTGATAAGGTGGATTAAAACCAAATGTACCTCTTAGTGGAATTATATTGAAAAAACTTCCAACTGATCCAAAATATCTTTCTAAATCCCAATAAATAGAACAATAATTTTTAAATGTACTATTTATAGAAGAAGCAAAGCATTCAAAGTTTAAATCATAATCTTTATTCATATTGTTCATAATATTGGGTAAGACAGCTAGTTGATGATTATTTGATCCAAGTAATTGGTATCTATAAATTATACTCCATAAATAATTATCTATCATATTAGATGGTCCATTATATGACTTTGTTAATTTATCATAAATTTTAATTGGTAATAATATATTATTTAATATGTTAATTAATCTTTTATCTTTAATAATGAATCCGATTATTATTTCAAACTTATAAAAAGTAATTTCTTTTTCAGAAGATTTATTTTTTTTAATATTTGTCATTATTTTTTTTATTCTATAATTATTTTTATTATTTTTATAATTATAAGAATTTTTATATTCTTCAAGTATTTTTAAACAATTTCTATAATTAATCTTTAAATTAGTAATTACTCTTTTTATTTTATCTTCTTGATCAACTATTTTATCATCATATTTACAAAGATCTTTTAAAGTATCTTCTAAATATTCTGTGTTTGAATAATTAGTAGGAAAAAAATAATCTGATGAAAAATCATAATTAATATACATTGAAAACATCCAACTTGATAGTATATTTATAATGGTTCGATTATATGATTTTTTTATTGAAAAAATTTGTGTTCCAAAATTTTCTATACAATCATTTGTAAAATTTTTTATTAAAAAAGAAAATAATTTTCCTTTATATAACTCTAACATTGGATCTACTAATTTATTTTGATTGCATTTTATAATTTTTAATTTTAAATTTGAATCTTCAATTATTTGATAATCCATAATATTAAAGCAAATAGTTAATCTTTTTTTAAATATATACATATTTATAGTATATAATATGGAATTAAATAATTTGATTCAAATTAAAAACATAAATAATGAAACATTTAATTTTGAAAACTTATCGTCAAATAATTCACTATTGATTAAAAATTGTTTTAATATAAAAGTAAATATTATAAATAAAATTAATAAAATTACTATTGAAAATTCTTGTCAAATATTAATCACGCTACAAAAATTAGTTGTTGGGTTTGATATATCTAAATCAAAATATGTTCTATTAAATCTTGATAGTTTTGTTGGATTAATTGATAATCAAAGTCTTATTCCATCAATTGATTTATTCAAATCTGATTTGTATTTAATTGGTATCAAAGATAAATACAAAGATATTAAAATATCGTGTCAATTATCAAATCTTTATCAAGTTGATATATAAATTAAACACGTGGTACAATTTTGATACAATAAGTACCTGGCTCTCGTCCCTTGAAGAAAACTAGCCATCCATTTGGAAAAACAGTTGAAAATGCATCTCTGACTCGATTCTGAAATTTTTTATTTTCAAAGAATCTTTCTTTATTAAAATCAGCCGAATGACCACCAACATCAAATGTCACCAAACCAGATACATTAACAACTGTAACATATGAAAAGTTAACTTGATGTGCTAGTCCTGTATCAATATAATTCTTTTTTGGAACAAATAAAGTTTTTAACTCGTTGATAAGTTCATCTTGAACTACATCAATAGAATTATTAGTATGTTTTGTCTTTTTTGTCTTAACTTTAGTCCAAGCTTCTTGTTTGGGTTTCTGTTCTGGTTCAGTAGATAAAGTACTAAACGCTGATTTGGCTTTTTGAAGAGCTTCATTAGTAGCCTTACGTAGTTCCCAAAAGTTAGGAGTTTTTGATTCAACAGTAGTATTCATTGAGGTCATTATTCTATCTGAAGTGGATCTAAAGTAATTTAAGTTCAACTTTTTTTAACAAACATTAATAATAAAATTATTATTTATATTTATTTTATTTTATTTTTACAATACACATGTTTCCCCTCGGATTGAATCCGAGTTAGTCTTGATATGTGGGCGGGCACATTCAGACTCGGGACTTCCTCTACACGCCTTGTTTTTTTGAGATGGGTTTTCTCCCACCATTCCCAGCCGATGTGCCTTAAAGCCATCCGGTTACCTAGATGTTGCTCACGAGCCGACACCTAAGCACTGTAGTCGACGAATGGGGCTTCTGAGGCCACCATTACCCTGGGTTCCACGAAGCCAACGACAACAGCAAGAGCTGTGTCGTCCCTACTCAATCTCTGTGTGGCACAGCTGCACCCCACCCATTGTTGTCAGCAGCATTAGCATCAGCATCAGCAGCAGCAGCTTTAGCAGCAGCCTCAGCAGCCTCAGCAGCCTCAGCAGCCTCAGCCTTTGCTTTCTCTTCATTGAGAAAGTTTTGCTCCTGTTGCTTTGACCGCTTCACACCTTTGACTGAAAGGTCAATCTTTCCCTCCTCAGAAAGTTTGAAGCCGATGGTGAAATTCACAGAGCTAGGCCTTGCAGGATTTTGAAAATTGCGCGATGTCCTGTTAATGATGGCACACCATGCCGTAGACATGTACTTCTCAACTTCATGACGCGCTTCGTCAACGCAAATCACGTCACTCAAATAGATACCAGGCTGGAGACAATCATGTGTGATTTCCGTCGTTATCGGCATCCCTTGCAAGATACGGAAATGGACCGGAGGATTCTCTTCGGTGCTAACTTTGGCCCTCGAAGTAGCTGCTTTTTCGACGTAATCAGTAGTCTTCCACTTGAGGTTATACTCCATGATACTAATACTCGCTTGGTCAGGAGTTAGTAACCTTACCAGGTAATCTGCACTCAGACTGACCACCAGTCGCTTCTGATAAGGAGTTAGCCCCAGTTTCTCTAACCTATCTTCCGATTGTCTGAGCGCATTAGCAGAAATACCTGAGGGAAGACTATTGCAGTCCAGATTCCAATTTAACTGAGCTCCACCTGCATGAGCTTTACCACCTGCACGAGCTACACCACCTGCACGAGCTCCACCACCTGCACGAGCTCCACCACCTGCACGAGCTCCACCACTTGGAAGAGTATCAACCTTGAGGGCGACAGGTTTTCTGGCTGCGTCTGCACGAGCTCCACCACCTGCATGAGCTCCATCACTTGGAAGAGTATCAACCTTCTTGAGGGCGACAGGTTTTCTGGCTGCTTCTGCATACGACGCGGGCAGAGTTGGAAACTCCTCCTCAGTTAATGCCAATGGGGATGAATTATTTTTGGGGTCAAGTAGAAAAGTACAGGTCGCAATTAGCGCCCTCGCGTGTTGTAAAGGTCCCTTTGAAGAAGGATTGCTTTTATGGGTATCGGACCATGATTGCAAGGTATGCTTAAGATTGACGAGACCATCTTTGGTGAAGGTCTGTAGATCTTTGCAACTGAGGGGCTTCCCGTCGACCAGCCTACATGACCCGTCATTTTGAACATAATTAAGGGGTGGAGGAGGCTCACCCGTGCCCCTCTCAGGGGAATTTTCACGAAAAGCAGACTTTGCCAGCACCGCAGGCGACACCGCAGGCGACTTTGCCAGCACCGCAGGCGACTTTGCCAGCACCGCAGGCGACTCCGCCAGTACCGCAGGCGACTCCGCAGGCGACTCTGCCAGCACCGCAGGCGACACCGCAGGCGACACCGCAGGCGACTCCGCCAGTACCGCAGGCGACACCGCAGACGCCCCCGATATGGTGATGACTACACCATTGAAACTAAGAGTAAACTGAGGAGAAAGTGCTGGTTGATGTTTAGCTTTTTGAGTGCCAAACATCTTCGCCAGTTCAGATACTGTGCTCGAGGCACCGGTCTGAATCTGATTGGTTTGTGTTTCGGCAGTAACCGAACCACGGGTTAGTGTTTCGGCAGTAACCGAACCACGGGTTAGTGTTTCGGCAGTAACCGAACCAGGGGTTTGTGTTTCGGCAGTAACCGAACCAGGGGTTTGTGTTTCGGCAGTAACCGAAATAGGGGTTTGAAACCTTTGACTATTCATGTGTTGCATTAGCTTTTAAATTTAACACGTTATGAAACACTTAAATGCTTAATATTTCAATTTTTTTTATTATACCTTTTTTCGAAAGAAAAAGTCATAAACCTAAAGATATCAAAAGCGGTAAAAATATAATTGTTCATGGATTATTACACCATTCAGGTGTCAAGCCAAGTTGCGAAATAATTCATAACGGAGATAAGAACGCTGTTCAAAATATGTTATTTATAGTAGAACATATTAAGAAACATAAAATAAGACCTACTGAATTCAGTAGATCATCAAATTCATTTTGATTTCACGATGGGATATAACCAAATTTTTATAGTAGGACTATTGATGAAGACACATTTATATTTTTTTTATTTAAAAAAAATCGTGTCATTTAAAATAGTCCCCGCTGTAAAATTAGCCTCTAATTCTAATATTCTCATTAAGTACATCATTTTTAATCAAATATTCTTTGACAAAATCAACATGATCACCTTGTAATTGGATTGCATTTATAAATCCATTATTAGTTTCATTAGCTAAAGACTTAATAGTACCGTTACATCCGTTTTTCTTTTTAATAATCTTCAAATGTTCTTTTAGTTGTGAATCAGTTATGTTCCAACCAGATATATAGGTATTTTTCTTACTTCCACTAGTCTCAACCCATATAGTTATATTATTAGTTAAAAAATTATTTTGAATATCATTATCTTCGAAAGGATTCATTAATATATAGTATATAAACTTAATTTAAAATAAAATCAATTTTTTAACATGTTTGTTTAATTAAATTACAACCAGTAAATTTCAAGCACAAGTTTTTGCAACCATGATTAATTTTCAAAAGTTTATCTTTGTTTTTAATACATATTGATGACAAGTTTGAATCATCCCTTTTTTTAATTTCAATAATATTACTATCATGTAAGTCGTTATTATTAGCATATCTGACTTCTCTTATATTGATGGTCTTATTAATACGATCGACACCATATATCACAACAATTAAATTCAGTCCATCATTCAATCGATAGACAAAGTCTTTGTAAGAGCCATGGGGTAAATGTATATCTGAAGGTAATTTATTAACACTTAAACACTTAGACTTGCATTCAAACTTACTATGAGTACAATTAGGATTGTCACAACATAGATCAAGCGATGGGGTATGATTACCCAATACTCTAAGATGACCAAAACAATTAGGGCATTTGATGTTAGTTGATACCCAATCTTCAAACATGATTCCAACATGTTTTCTATATTCAGGAGCTTTAGCAGCTTCAATTGGGCATTCACGACATGTATGATTACCGTTACAAAAATGACATTGGATTGGCATTATATAATAAAATTAATACTAAGTAATTATAATATTCAATTTTTTATATATTAAGTTATAATCGCCTAGTTGGAAATGCTATTACTTCTCTAATAGAATCTTGTCCAGTTAATAACATTACAGTACGGTCTATACCCAAGCCCCAGCCTCCTGTAGGTGGTAAACCATATTCTAAAGCTTTAATAAAGTTTTCATCAGAAGGTGGAATTTCATCATCACCAGCAGCTTTTTGTTTTGCTACTTCATCAAATATCTTCTTTTGAACAAATGGGTTATTTAATTCAGTATAAGCGTTACAAAATTCTTTCTTATTAATAAATAGTTCAAAACGTTCAGTCTTTCCAGGTTGAGATCTATGTGGTTTAGCTAACGGACTCATAATCTGAGGATGATTAATTAAAAAAGTAGGTTGTACACATAATGGTTCAACATATTCTCCAATTAGACCATCAACTAATCTATTAAGTGTTAGAGGTGGAGTAATGGTAACACCTAGTAAATTCATCAAATTAGTATATTCTTCAGTTGCATTTTCTCCAGAAATATCTGGTAGTTTAAAATTAGGGTCATTCAGTTGTTCTTTTATTTTTTCTTCTAGTGTGTCTAAAATATCAAGTCTAGGATAAGGTCCTGCAAGATCAATATCTGTACCAAACCATTTGGTTTTTGTCGTACCATTGACATGAACAGCTAAATTAGTTAAAAAATCTTCTGTCATATCCATCAGTTTATAGTAGTCTGCACCAACTTCATATAATTCACATGATGTAAACTCTGGATTATGTGTTAAATCTATGGATTCATTTCTAAATTGCTTTCCAATTTCAAATACTTTATTTAAACCTCCTATGACTAATTTTTTCAAGTATAACTCTGGAGCAATTCTCAAATACATTTGTTGTTTCATTGCATTGTGGAATGTAACAAATGGTTTAGCAGCTGCACCACCAGCCATTTCTGACAATACAGGTGTTTCAACTTCAATAAAATCCAAATGGGTCAAGTAATTTCTCAAATAATTAATAATTTTATGTCTTTTAACAAAAATTTCTCTAACATCAGAATTGATTATCAAATCTAAATATCTATTGGAATATCTAATTTCTTTGTCTTCAATTCCATAATATGTAGATGGTAAGGTTTCTAAACAAGGTGATAATATTTTTAATTCACAAGGAACTAATGATAATTCTCCTTTTTTGGTTTTACAAATATAACCTTTTGCTCCAATAATATCACCTCGACCAATCATATCATGTATTTGATAAAATTCCTGTTCTGATTGATAAGATTTTACATCTGACATAATTTGAAAAGATAATCCATCAACAGTTAAAGTATAAAAATATAAATTTTTACCAGATGCTCTTGACTGAAGAATACGACCAATAATTGATTCAATATTATCATAGAGCCTAGTACCTGGTTCAATATCTTTAAAATCATTAATTATTTTAGATATTGATCTAGAAGTTTCCCAAAAATTAGGATATTCAAATAATTTGTCACCATATTTATCAACACGATTAGTATTTTGATTACTTTCGGATTCCATTAATTAATTAACATAAATAATATAATATCAATTTATCAATATTTTTTTATCTAATATAATAATGACATTTAATGAAATAATTGGATTATGTGATAATTTAACTCCTAAAATTTGTGGCTATAATATAAATAAAAATTCATTAATTGATATTGATACTTTGAAAAATTATAAATTTAATAAAATTATTTACAATTATGATCTATACGATTTATATAAGAATGAAATGATTAATTGCATTAAAAATAATTCTAAATATATTGAAAATAAAAAAATTAAAACATCATTTGTCTTATTTGGTAAATCTTTTAGCGATGAATATACATTTACTGATTTAATTAATAATTTAATAGATGAATTTATTTTAGAAAACTTTCCATTTTACATGAGTATATTAGAAGTAAATTCAATAGGAACATTTGATTTAGTTTCGAATAAATATTTTAAATACTATGATGATTCAAAAATATATTTTGAACCACTTAATTATAATTTTTTTGAGGTTTTATATGATACTTTAGACAAGATTTTAGTAAACTATAAAATGAAAACTATCGGATCACATATATTTATTACTTTTGAAAATATTTATCAAAAAGTTAGAATTTATAATTTGGAAGATTTGAATATTGAATCTAAGAAAATACTATTAATGGATTCATTATTTATTAAATCAGAAACATCAAATTTATTTTCATTATTAAATAATTCACCAATTAAAGACAGATCTCTTTTGATTAAAATGATACAAAATGATCTAAATCATAATAATTTAAAGGTCTTATTTAGATTTTGTCAAAAAAGAAAACTACTTAATTTATCATCAGCATTTTATAATAATTTTGAAAGTAAATCAAATAAATTAGTTTTATACAAAGAAATAGATCAAATTAAAAAATATGATATTAATAATAATAAATTTAATCAATCTTTTAATATTAATAATATGAATACAAAATATAAAGTAATTAAACCTGTATCTTACCATAATTTAAACAATTGTGCTAGTACATTAATAAAATACAATCCAAAGACTTCAATAAAATCTACAATTAGAAAAGAAACAAAAGTTATAACACCAAAAGAATATACCGAAATAAATAAACCTATGGAAATAATAAAAGTATTTAATTTATTCAATGATCCAAAATTAATTAATGACAAGTTAAGAGTATTAAATAAATTTATTTTTGACTCGACTGTTAAAAATCAATTGAAATTACAAATATCTGGTAAAGAACCATTTAGAATGAATGAAATTAATGGTGATGTATTAACTAGTTTAAAATCTGTTTTAACAGTAGTCTTAGATCAACTAAATGAAATATGAGTTTTTCAAGAAAATAATTTGATATACTT
>Ga0194129_10004454_pt1 | contig 18598 bp, 13 predicted proteins | sample TA2KigCa35mmetaG_FD_150862 | JGI IMG/M metagenome (GOLD analysis project Ga0194129, IMG submission 150862) | Freshwater microbial communities from Lake Tanganyika, Tanzania - TA2015038 Kigoma Deep Cast 35m | ecosystem: Environmental > Aquatic > Freshwater > Lake | place: Tanzania: Lake...
TCATCACGTCCTTCGTCCATTTGTTATCATACAAACAATCATCCAATACAACGAACGTCCTTGGGTCGATGGATGACTTTTTATACGTATCCATTTCCTTTTTCACCTGTTTTAGGACTGCTTTTTGGCGCTTGAGAATATTCTCAATAATAGCGGTATTATACGCATCATGGATGAATAATTTGGGGACATGGGCTGCGAAGAAACCGTTGCCGGCCTCCGTTCCGGAGATGACGGTGCCGATGGGGATATCTTGGTGGTGAAACATCAAGTCCTGAACGAGGAAACTTTTACCGGTATCACGACGCCCGATGAGAACGATAACGGGACCCTTATTTTCATCGGGACGAAAGCTGATGGCCTTCATATCAAATTTCGCGAGCTCTAAATTCATGGCGAACTTGGTGATACAAATGATAGATATTTTTTTTGCGATGATTTATACGAAGCCCGTTCCCGTTTAAAACCGATATAAAACTTCTATCGAACAATCATATTATTGTATTTTAGGAGAAATGACAACACCAAAATTTCAATTACACTATCGAAAACATAAATATACACCAGACAGGATTGAATCGGCGCTATTGTATGATATTCAAAATTATATACCTATCTATTCTAGATTTTTTTGTGTCAACGAAACCAATTACAACGGGATTCAGTTGAATCAAAAGTATTATCTACAAAATGTGATTGAACATCCTAGACAAATCATGGGAGAAACAACCCGAAACGATAATCTCTCTACTACATCTCTAAACCATTTAGAAACTGTAATCGGAGATGACGCTGGAAATACCACGAATGTTCCTATATTTGTAAAATACTCGCCTCTTTTGGATCCGATACGGTATTTATCTGGGAAGTATGAACCGTTGGCGGCGGCGGCGGCGACGGAGGCGACGGAGGCGACGGCCGTGGACGGTAGTTCGGTTCCTACCACCACCACCAAAACATCGCTTCCTAGATACAATTCAACACCGGAAAACTGTGAAGAAAAGATGCTGAATACGAATAATTCATCCTATGTCGATGGATTCTTTTCCTATTTGACAAGTCGAACTCTTCATACACATGGTATTGTTCATGGTCTAGACTATTATGGCAGCTATCTTTGTAAACAACGCGAGTTTTCAACGAATGTATTTGATGATATTGATTATTTGGCTGACTGTTCCTTTTTTAATACATATGAAAATGAACGTTTTACGATTGATTACTCACAATTTGGTGATGATGAATCAAGTATGCGTGACCATAAATGGTTGAAACTTCGTAACAAGTTGAATCCTGTATTGAATAAACCTATTTCGATTCTAGAAGACGATGTATATGATTTTGAACCAACGATTATACAGTCGTCGTCGTCGTCGTCCGCGTCCGCGTCGTCGTCGGAAGCAGTATCTCTCGATGTCGTAGAAATAAATGTTGATAGTTTTGATTCAAGAAGTGAAGAACAAAATCAAGACGTGATGGAAACAAAGATAAAGAAGTCAACAAGTCAAAATAATGTGAGCGAAAGCAAACGAAATGACGACAGCGACAGCGACAGCGAGAGCGATACATCTCAGTCAAATTCATCTTATACTACGATCGAGGATGAAGACGACAAAAACGACGAAGACGATACAAAAAAGACCAACGACGGCGACGGCGATGACGACAATAGCGAAGACGACAACGAGGGCGACGATAATAGCGAAGACGACGACAGCGAAGACGACGATGGCGACGACTCGAACAAAAGCGACGATATAACATCCTATACAGATTACAGCGATGACGAACAGATCATCGTAAAAATAAAGGACTTTCCAATCCAAGCCATTTTACTTGAAAGATGTGTGAGCACACTTGACCATATTATGATGCGGGATGAACTCACAAAAGAAGAATGGACATCGCTCTTGTTTCAAGTAATCATGACGCTGGTCATTTATCAAAAAATGTTCGCATTCACACACAACGATCTTCACACGAATAATATCATGTTTATCGAGACCACCGAAGAGTTCATTTACTATCTCTATGAAGACCAATTTTATAAGGTTCCAACGTATGGTCGTATATTCAAGATTATTGATTTCGGTCGCGCAATCTATAAATTCAACGGTGAGCTTATATGTAGTGATAGTTATCATCCAAAAGGTGACGCGGCAACCCAATACAATTTTCCGCCGTATTATAACCCGAACAAACCTACGGTTGAACCGAATTATAGTTTCGATTTGTGTCGTTTCGCATGCGCACTCTTCGACTATTTCATTTATGACCTTCGCAAGGTAGAAAAGCTGTGTAAATCAGACCCCATTATCAAGCTGGTTGTGAAATGGACGATGGACGATAAAGGACGTAATGTCCTGTATAAATCGAGCGGTGAGGAGAGATATCCGGATTTCAAACTGTATAAGATGATCTCTCGTTCGGTTCACAATCATATTCCCTCCAACGAAATCCATAATCCGCTCTTCGACGAATACAAAATCACGTATAAAAAATACAAGAAACATGCCGCACTCGCAGCGAAGTTCTTGAAAGACGGTAAGAATACACATATTATGATGAATGTTGATAATTTGCCTAATTATTCCGATTTATAAACATATTACGATGAGCTGGAACTCCATTCTTCGCGATGAACTCGATCTGGCGCATCGTCCATCCCATGCTACCTCCAGAATGTCCGACTTCCATATGATCACTGACAAGCGTAACAATCCGATCCTCACCACAACTGAACATGAAACCACGATCAGCTGGAGGACTGTATTTCGAAAGATATTTCCACACGCTGATTTTTTTCTCTTGGATTTCGGGTAATTGACCGACGCGAATAATCGCACGCATTCCATCGCGAATCATGTCTTCCGACCATTTGTCATTCATATAAGATAGGTCGCATGCTTGAACCGCATCCAAGGTAAGAGGCCAATATTCATCCATTTGAGTAACAGGGGCACGCTCCAATTCAACAGCGACAGATTCAGGGGCAACGACGGCAGCAGATGTAGACATTTCGATAATATGTAGTCATGCTTTATCAGAATATATAAACATAACGATTCAATTTTATGTTTATATGTAATCCACGCTGTTAGATAAGTATTTGAATATATATAGTAAGAATATATATATATATGAAGATGCCGCGCGATATAATCAAAATCGACGGTGTGACCTACGATATCACCGAATTCAAACACCCAGGTGGAAATATCATCAATTACGCGAAGAATTCACCCGACGCTACCGAGATTTTCAACGAGTTTCATTATCGTTCATCTAAGGCGAAAAAAATGCTCCATTCACTCCCGCATTATAACGATGGACCAGAAATCACCGAACTTACGCAACAACAAGATGAAATGACGGCGGATTTTCGAGAGATGCGCGCCACACTCATCGAACAAGGATGCTTTGAACCTGATTATATTCATGTCTATTTTCGATTATTAGAAATCGCTTTTTATTTTGGTCTAGGAACATGGCTTGCTTCTTATAATATCTACGCGTCAATTCTCTCGTTCATCGCATTTAAGACCCGCTGTGGCTGGGTTCAACATGAATGCGGGCATCTTAGTTTTACTGGATCACGCAGGATAGACCGCGCGATACAAACATTCGCGATGGGGTTTGGTGGTGGGGTCAGTTCATCGGTATGGAATTCGATGCATCAAAAACATCACGCTACACCACAGAAAATTAAGCATGATATCGATTTGGATACAACACCACTTGTCGCCTTTTTTGACCGCGCATTTGAAGAGAATACGAACGGGAAAGCAGCAACGCGGTTTATGAATCGATGGTGGATGCGTTTTCAGGCATGGACATTTTTGCCTCTCGTCAACGGTGTTCTCGTCCATTTATTCTGGACATATTATCTTCATCCAAAAAAGGTATTTCAACGATTATATTCGGCACGAACAAGAGAAGTATATCTCGAAAGTGCGTTTGAAGCGATCTGTATGGTAGGTTCTCATCTCTCGTTGCCCCTCATTTTCTATTCTGGTGGCGGAATCGGCGGTGGCGGTGGCGGTGGCGGCGGCAGCCTATTATGGTGTTATTTCCTTTTAATGGTCGTGAATTTCTGGAATTTCATCTATTTATTCGGGCATTTCTCTCTCTCTCATTCATTCACAGACGTAATTCCAGAAGACAAACATCTGCTGTGGTTTGAATATGCTCTTCATCATACGGTAAATATTTCTACGAAGTCACAGCTTGTAACATGGATTATGGGATATCTAAATTTTCAAATCGAGCATCATCTTTTTCCATCGATGCCGCAGTATAAAAACGCAATGGCGGCACCATATGTTCGCAGATTTTGTGCGAAATGGACCGACGCTGCGGGTTTGAAATACGTTGAACATTCGTATACAACGGCGTGGCGATTGATGTTATCAAACTTGAATGAAGTTGGAAAACATTATTATGAAAATGGCGTAATGCTTCAAATATCAGAACCGTCGGAAAAAGATCTTCATCTGGATTAAAAACCCGGTGTATCCACAAATACTGCCGGCGCACCGCTACCGCCGCCTCCGACCCCACCACCACCGCCGCTACTAATATTCTCAAACTGGTTCAAAATAAAAACTGCTAAAATCGATGACACGCAAACAACAATCGAATCACGGATAAGGATCTTTACCGGTTTTTGGTTATCCGCGTCGACAAATCGCATTTCTATGAATTTCAATAAAAAATATACGATAGCGACAGATGCGCCGATGATTGCTAATTTCGTTGTATTGAACATATATGATGGTGCTTACGAATACGAATAAATGTATATAATTCTAAAAAGATGTATATACATACAATTTCAATTATTTATTGGGTTTTATACGCGACGCCGCTACGATGTCTGAAACGCCATTAACACCGGTGGATAACAAATATATAATATAAGACCCGCGAATGCTAAAAATACAAAAGAGAAAATGAAGATGAGTAAATCGATAATAAATATATTGTTATACCATTTTTTTTCTTCTTCATCATCGTCGGCCATCTTTGTATTATACGACTATTTTTTATAAGTGGTGCGCTTACGATTATTACGCTGTTTTGTTTTTACTTGTTTTATGCGGTATCTATATTTTTTCCGAGATTGTTTTTTATTATGACGTCTTCGTATCGTAATATTCGTATTCTTTTGTAGCCTGTGGCCGCCACCCATATCGGCACCATCATCTTTGCCCTGACGCGTCGGTCTTGAAAATAAAAAAGTTATCCATTCTTTAAAAGCAGATTTGAATCGTGTGTAATACCCAACCGGAGCACTTGCGCCACCACCACCGCTTTCACAAACACTTGGTGGAATTTGTGTAGTCTTACCATCAGGTGGTAGACCATCAATAAATTGTTGTAACATACTCTCTTTCATAGGTTGTTCTTCTTCTTTTTCATGGAGTCGGACATTGTCTAATGATAATCGTCGCGTCAGTGGTGGTTCTACACTTGTATCTCTCACCTTCGAAGGTGCACCGTGTGCTTCGGTGCCTCTAGAAGAACTTAATGATCTACTTAGCGATGGACGTTGCGAGAGACTTCTCGAAACACTTGATAATACACTAGAAAAGTCATTTCCTTGATCAAACTGTAATAATGTTTTAGAAATACTTTCATCATATTCGTTTACCATATCTATCCACTTGACGAAAGTATCGCCAAACGGTCGCTTCGATAGAAAAGCCGATAATACATCATCTATTTCCGAAAAATGAACATGAACATTTACGACTGGGTCGACCGGAGTTTCTGAAGTAAAAAGGGTAGCCATACTTCTTTTGGTTAAATCATCTCTCGGATTCGGACGAAGAATGAGCGAACCGCTGCTTCCTTCAACTTTACTATGAAAAACCAAATCTAATCTAGATGGTGTAAATGGAACGGGTGGAAGTCTAAAACATCTATCTATTACCGCACAACCATCAAATATTAAATCAATAGTTCTTTCAGGCCATAATGCGTTTATTCCTTTTATGGTACTTTCTATTCGTTTTTCTGGGTCTTGTGGCGCCTCTTTATCTAATGCGCTAATAACGCAACTTTTGAATGATTCACTCATAATATGTTGTATAATATCAGAGTGTTTGAATACACATTTGCCTCCTACTACGTCAATCTTAGGATTTAATAAATCTCGGTCAAGTTTGAAACTAAATAAATAGTCATCACCTTTATAACGCATATCTACACGAAATGATATTGTGAATGCTAATGATTCAACAAGTGGTATCAACGATGTTTTAGTTATTACGGTTTGAGTGGCTTCACATTTAAATGTATCATCCTCTGATGTTCCAACAACAGATAATCCGCCTAAAAAATATCTACAACTCATAGAATGATATATAGGTGTTGATGATAGTTGTGCGACTGATATTTTGAACTCAGTTTCAGGCTCTGGATATGAAGAATGAAGAACCCTTAACCCATCTGGTAGATAATGAGCGGCAGTGGCGGCAGTGGCGGCAGTGGCGGCAGCAGCACGATTAATCTCATATAGTAATCGGCTAACCGTTTGATTGACAACTCGCTGATGTGTTTCATTCAAATTATCGATAATCTCTTGTAACCGTTGTTGTCTATTCTTCGATGAAAACGATGTATCTGTTAATAAATCATAGATAAACAATAATGTATTTTCATCTATCAACGATAAAATAGATTATGTCCACTAATAATATTTACTTTATTCTGAAATCGTTCAAATATATCTAGATTATTACGTAATAAAAGATGAAATGGAATTATTGTATTTCTTCCTTCTATTTTTAGCCTTACATTTCCATTCGTCATTACTACACCATTAGGTTCTCCAACGTTAATTCGTTGATCATCATCTATCGTCCATCCAGCGTTGTGATCGTCTATTTTTATATTATTAGATCTACGAAATGGTAATAAAAAATCAATATAATCTTCCAATTTTACATGTAATGAAGATGGAGGTTCTATACGCTCTTGTAATGCGGTAAGTGATGAATGTAATTCAAAATGCCCCGTTATATTCAAATAATCATCCGCTTGCGCCGCTGATGCCGCTGACGCCGCTGATGCCGCTGACTGTGTTTTCTTTCGTTTTTGTATTCGTATTGGTTCTCCAACAACCGTATAACAATCATGAAACTCCGATAGTTGTAAAAGCGGGCCATGGCATCTGTAATCTAAACCAACATACCTATTTAATCGACTCTGTTGTTCTATAAATATCGCATCTATTTCTTGTGGGGTTTTATTTGTTATAAATCCCAACAGAGTAGTATTCATGCTATCCTATATAATATAGAATGAATATATTTACGCCAATACCTCAATATCATCTAATAAAGGCGGTGCGTTGAGTTCCTGTATGTCATTCAACGTATGAATATCGAGTGTATCCAACCGAATATCTCCACCAATCTTTAATCGACCAGATTCACCTTCATCATCATCCGCGTTATCGCCGTCGCCGTCGTCATGTGTCATGTATTCGTTCTTTCTCTCGGAAGCGTCCGTTTCAAAGGTTCGCACTTCATTCTCTCCGAACGAAATGCCACCGCTGCCGCCACTACCACCATCATTTGTTGTTGAGGTCGAATCATTCGAGAAATTAGAACTTCCATTTAATTCACCTACGAAGTCAAGCTGATCGATTACGCCGCTTTCGCCCACACCGCCTCCGTCTTGGTCGCCACCATCGCCCTCTCCGCCACCAATCCGATCACGATGGCGTCTTCGACGTGTGCTTCCATGGTGCTGACGTCGCCTTGCCGAGAGATTGGCATCTTCCTTCGAGAGAATCGGCTCTTGTTGTATTACCTCCTCGTTTTCGGTGACTTCTACTACATCTTCGATCGTATCTTCTAAATACATTTTAATGAGTTCTTCCACAGGTATATTGTCACGAATCGTATTGTAAATACATTCCTTCACAATAATCTCAAACTCACGATTGTTACGCTGTGTATGAAGAGGCTGGATTCCTCTCTCGAAAATATAGACGTTGGAATACACCTTTCGCGCGGTATTCACATAAATCTTATGAATAAAATCCGACAACTGCGGAATCTTGATATCCACCTTCTTCTGTTTATTTCCGACACGCATTACCGTCATACACTTCAAATGGATAATATGAACACATGTAATCAAATCTTCTAAATACCCACATGTGCTGCGTTCTTTGATTCGCGAAGTCTCTTCCTTGATAATATTCGGGTTCCATTTTGGAACTCTCGAGAGAAGATTCTGGAACGTCATCAAATACTTGTCTTGTTCTTTGTTTCCAACACACAATTTCACGGCTTCATCAAAAATAGAACGTATACCTTCTTGAATAAGTGGTGTCAGAATATTGACGAGACGAGACGCCCATTCATTCTTTGATTCATATAGAGAAGTAACCGAATAATCATCCATCACGCCGATAGTAAGCCTAAAATCGATATTGACCTTACATAAACGAAATATTTTCTAAACTCATATTACAACGAAATACAATAAAATGAAGAAAATAAAAGAGTAACAACTTCTCGTTTCTAAACTCTTTACGAACTTTATCGAACATGATCAGCATTTCATATCTACGAATATCGCGAATATCTGGATGGTTATGAATAAAATCGATAATATCAAGACCGCAATATCCTTGTTCGTATAGTGAAAGAGATAAATCGAGAATTTTTTCGTAGTCTTTACATGTATATGTCTCTTCTGGAATTGGTTTACACTCTGCTGCTGACGTCGAATCACTAACAGCGGACCTTTGTAAAAAACTAGGATGGATAGTTATCATCTCCGACAGTGTGATTTCTCTCGGTTTCGTTATTTTATTTGTGTTACATACCTTATCGGCTAAATATTTGTGAAGATTCACGGTTGTCGTGGTCGTCGCGGTCGTCGCGATACAAGGATGCGGAATGTAGATATCGCAAAATCGCGAAAGAATCGGTTTCAATAGACTATCCTTATTTTCAACCACAATAAAGAATCGCGTGGAAGAACTGAACAACTCAATACATCGGCGTAATGCGGATTGTGCGTCGATCGTTAATTTGTCCGCGTTCGTCAAGATAACCGATTTAAAAATTGCGCCTTCTTTCATGTCGATATTTGTCTTCGCAAAAAACTTCAATTCTTCGCGAATGAACCGAATGCCCTTACCATGAGCACAATTTGCTCTCATTACGTAATTTTTAATTGCGATTTTATCACCGTCATAAATTGAATGTATAAAACGATTTAGTATAAATGTTTTACCCGATCCATGAGGTCCATAAAATATAATATTCGGGATTTTACGATTTTCAATAAAGACGTTTAACTTATGATGAATAGTTTTATGGATATCTTCTAATTCCGGATTTTCGATGTGACTTGTCATGATTACAGCGATTGGTTGTAATAATGAGAATATATTATTTAACTCCATTTCACGCATAGGTTTCAGACACACACTTCAGCTGTTAAAAGTTAATCACTTGTTCGTATGGCTGAACATTCGACAATTTTCCAGGCATGTTGCTCTTTCCGTCGTTGGCAGAACTGGCTTCACCATCCGTGTAATAATAATTGGTAGTATAGTAATAATTCGTTGGTTTTGACGCAGTATAAAATGGTGACTCTTCATCGTAACCTTGCCCGTTATACATACCGAGATACGCGGTGGCGGCGGGTGAACCATCTTCATAGTAATACGCATTACGACGGTCGGTGCGTTGGTTACTCGCGGGGTCATTCGGGTCAATCCAGTTACCGACTGTGCGAATGATATTTCCAGCGGCATCACGTATTGAACCGAATAGGCCTGGACTTTGTCCTTGACCTTGTCCTTGTCCTTGACCTGGAGGAATGCGATTGGGGCGGCCATACCCGCGAAAGTTGCGCGTAATACCGCGGCGGTAAATATCTTCTTCGTCAAGTGTCGACGCGCTCGTTTCTCTCGCAATATCATCGTAACTCGTGCGTGTGCTCGTAAGTAGATTCTTCTCGATTTGGGTTCCATCTGGCAAATATGTTGCCCAACGCGTCACTTTAAAGCAATCCGCGTCAATACGGCACGCATCAGAACCAGTCCTTCCAGGATTGTTACACTTCCACGGGCATTTGCGCATAAGCAGAATATTATTGCCATCGGCGGATTTCACGACGTTGCCGCTTGCGTCTAAGCGAAAAATATTCTGGCAGTTGCCTTCGTTGCTTGACAGAGTCGATGGTTCGGCACATTTACGCACATGACCATCATCGCCATATCGCCAATTTGCGCCATCATACCATGAATCGGGATGACTGGCGATAAGACGGTTACGGCGGGCGACTGCGACGTCATATTTGAGCTGTGCGTCCGTTTTTGCGGTCGTAGTTGTAGCAGCACGAAGCGCCTTATACGCACTTTCATATTCCTTCTGTGCGTCGATTGCCCAGTTCATCTGGCGTTTCACATCGGAAATCAGGACGGATGATGCCGCCGATGTGACGTAGGTGGTTCCATCACTCGCGGTTCCGGAAGAGGTAGGTGTGCCGGTGCTCACCGCAGTAGAACCTCTTCGTTGTATCGCGGGAAAGGTGTATTCTCCCGCATCTAAAAAGTTGGCGCTACTAAAATTATATACAGCACCAGCGGCGGTGATCGTGCTTGACAAAAATGTTCGTATTTTAATTCCGCTAGAAGAGGACTGAACCGCTGTATCGGGGGTTCGAAGTCCATACACAAACAACGTCCCAGTTGTATTTGCGACAATAGGATTATCTCCACTCAATACGAATGACGCAAAGGACGGTGACGCAGTCGTAAACGCCAAGTTTCGATAAGCAAAAGAGTTCGAACCTTGTAAGAGTTTTATCTCCAAATTTACGCCATCTAAGCGCGTCAAGTTCGGAATTTGTATCATCATCATATCTCCCACGCTTAACGGATTTGTCAAAGCAAAATCTAACTTAAAGACTGTCTGACTACCCGTTGGTGTTTCGGTATTCGAATCATCTCTCTCAACTAATTTCGCCAACGGGGTAGTTGTTATTCTACGACACACTTGATAATTTGTGTCCAAGTCATAGGTTTTATTGCTGAAAATTTTGACATTCTTCGTTGCGTCGGTAGAATATAAATTTACGGCAACTAATGTTTGGGAACCGGCAGGTTCGGCGGAATTTTCTAATCTGAGATATTGATTGGTTGTTGGTGCTGCGGGTGCTGTCGCGGGCGTTTTTATACCGTTGATTTCGAGTTCATATGTTGCGGGTCCAACATCCGCGGCGGTTTGCTGTGGGGTATATGTGATTTCACAATTCGTTCCTACGGTTGCGACGCTAAGGCCGGCTGATGGAGCGGTAATCGTCTCAATCACCGGCGCATTACTACTATTAAGTTTCATGGTCAAACTCATGCCGGTTGCCGCACTATTGCTGGCATATATGCTCGGTATCGTTATCTTAATGATTTTGGCCGGATTTTGCCCGCCCTTTAAGTTGGTTCCTGTTGTTGTTTTGAAGACAAACCGATATTTCATTACAGTATTCTGAACAAATTCACAACGATTAAGGATGAGTTTTCCTTCGGTCGCGCTGCCAGATGAAGGGATATTCGCATCATGCGATAATGTCATGAGAGACGCGGGTGGTGTAACGGCGGTCATCCCTTCAATCACTCCCGTGCCATATCCTTCGGAGGGCGCAATCCATCGACTAAACCCGCCATTTCGATACGTGCGCGACACCCAAATGCTCACCATTATTACTAAAATGAGAACGAATATCACCGTGGTTTTGTCTTGAAATATTTCACGGAGGTTCATTTGTTGTAGTAATTATAATATTATAACTATAATAATGTTATAAAATTATCTCTCGCTTACACATGAATCTACGAATCCATGAATCTATGAATCCATGAATCAATACGTTTGAAGACTATGTGTGTATGGGTTCTGTCTAAATGCGTTTAATATATCCGGCTGAATTCTCTCGTTCAACTTCCCTTCATCGTAACTTTGCGGCATCGTCATCTTGCCATAAATATCGATGCTGGGGATCGATGACGGGGCGTTCGTCATGACCATCGCGCGGTGGTTGGCGCGGTCGGCATCCAACCGGTCAATCTGAACATTCGTATTAGAATTAAAGAGAGACATCGAACCGTGATTCGTGACATTCTTATAGGTCTTATTTACGTTATTGCGTTGGTTATACGCGGCGTTGTAGAGGCCATTTCCCATACGTGTCGCGGTTCCTCCTGCGCCTCCTAAATAATCGGTGCTCGTTGTCGCGCGTTCGGTATCCACCGGCGTATTCTGAGAGATTAGATAACCGGCAGCGGCCTGGCGCTCCACATTCAAGTGGTCAAACCCAACCAATCCTACCGTTGTTTCTTTGATGGTAGTAGGTGCGCGGTCAGCTGGATTGAATGTCGCAGTCACCGCAGCAGAAACCGGCATACGTGCGTTCTCATACATTCGCGCATTTCCAACCACATTTTCCTTACGAGAGGGTTTGAGCACATCCAATAACGGCGCAACAACTGCCTTAAGGGCGCCATGAATACCGCCCATCTCATTCGGGCGCACCGTTGTTCGGTTGTTATGCGTAAATTTATAGCTCATACGACCAAAGTCCGCCTCCGTCGCGGTATTTCTCTCAGCAGCATATGGGTTAATCATCGGCTTACCGTCATAGGTCTGACGACGCGTATCTTCGAAATTCTTAGGAGCATACATCGCGCTTCCACCATCCGCAGGAGCAGTCGCGCCAAAGTATTCCGTCGTCGTCGTCTGTCGATTACTCTCTCGGTCCATCTCAATCGCACGCTGTGTTTCACCCTTTTCGGCTCCGGTTGTAGTAAACCAACGATCCGGTGTATTAATAAAAAATGTGTCAGGCAAATGTTTCTCCATGCGCCCTAAATTCGCGGTAGTCGGCGCATTTTGGATATAATGTGCGGCAGGTCCTTGGTGTCCTTCGAGAGAAAACGTAAGCTTTGGGTTCGTCTTTACGCGCAATTCGTCAACACCGCGATCAATCCATTTCTCTCGTGCTTCCATTCCTGAATTAAATCCAAGCGTTCCTTGTGCGCTATAACCTTGATCCAATCCAGGACCCACCCGCACCTCCTCCCACGGTTTCACATTCGCGATTTTCATGCTAGGAAGAACGCGTGACTGATAGAAGTCATTCTGGTTCGGCATACCATTTGGGTGATGCATATTTTCCTGAGGGCGAAAGAGCGGTGCTTGTTCAGTCTTGCTAACATACTGCGAACCGCCGCCAACTTTATTATCAAGGACATTCTCATGCATATTCGCACCGGTTGTCAGTCCGCGTATTTTTGCGCCATAATACGGCTCCATATTGTTATGGGTGAATGCCATAGGGTCAATTTGAGCCCCGGTGAGCGACATAAACCCATCCTTACTATAATTATCTCCGAACTGTGTGTCTAAACCTGCCCCAACGACGCCGGTGGTAGCGGAAGGTCCCGTTTTGGGAATGATGTCTTTCTTATCATTCGTATTGTCGCGACTGCGTTCCGCAATACCGCGAAGTATGCCTACACCTCCGACACCACCTGCTACACCAGCAGACATCTTATCATAATCGACATTATTCGCATAATATCTATCTGTGTGCGTATTTGGATTTTTATATTCATTCACATTTGTTCCAGTATTTGGGCGAATCACCGGATAATTCGTAATAGGAATACTCATGTTCGGCAAATATCTGGCGTTATTCGCGTTGGGATTACGGTAACCTTCGTGAACTACTGCGGGAGATTTCCGATTCGATGCGATATAAGCTGCTCCAAGACTTCCTAATATCAACGCTATTTCAGCCATTTTGTTAGTTTTACGTTACTGATATTATTATATATATTAGAATAATACATATAATATATTAGAATAATACATAGAATAAGAATAAATCTGCCTGCCTCGATTATGAAAACAACGTATTTGTTCCGCTAAACTGACGGATATCTCCGACACCCTGAATACCGCGTTCACCGCCAAATCCTTCGCCTAAACCGCGTTCATTATCACGTCGTCCTCCTGCCATACCTTCTACCGCAGGATTCCGGTTGGACGGATGAACCGCGAAATATGTGTCATCAGAAATACCAGGAACGGTTGTCTGTGAAACAAAACGGTCTTTTTCGATAATACGTGTATTCAGATTGTTAAAAAAAGGCATGAACACATTTTCCTGAGGGTCGAAGTGAAGCATTTTCCAGTTGTCTTGTTCGATATCACGCAACATCCACGCGGGGTGAGTGGCACGTGACTGTTCAACTGAACTACCTCCACGTGTAGGGCAACGTATCATTTCGTTTGTGCGAGTAGCAACCGAAGCTTGTTCATCATGGTGATAGTTCTCAACCGAATCACGGTTCAACCGACGAGAAAGACCGAATAACTCCGCTTCAACATCGACAGAATTGGTCATAATATTGCCTGCCCAAAATTGTGCTCGAACGTATGGGTCTTCATAATAAAGCGGTTTGTCGCCTGGTCCCGGAACATTCAATCGATAACGCCCTACATCGGTCGATTGTTGAAGTTGTTTTTTAATACGGTCCGGGTCATCATGAAAACGCGTAAATGACATCTTATTATTATATGATTATGATATGATTATTATATGAAAGTAAAATAAAAATGAACATAAATACATAATATAGATTTCATATAGTCTTACTTATCAATCCTATGAAAATCACAGAAATATATGATAAGAAACCGTCTAAATCTTATACAATATGTTTGAATATGATCGTAAAAAACGAATCACATATCATCAAAAAAACGTTAGAAAATTTATGTAGGTATGTCGATTTTGATGCCTATTATATTTCAGACACAGGTTCAACTGATAATACGATGGAACTGATTCGCGAGTTTTTCGAGATAAAAAACATACCCGGACATATCGAGCAGGTTGAATGGCGTGATTTCGGATTCAATCGCACACTAGCACTACAGATGGCGTTTAATAAAACCGATTATCTGTTTATTTTCGACGCGGACGATACAATACACGGTGATTTCAAATTGCCGCGAGTTCTATCACATGACGCGTATCAACTCAAACTAGGTGAGTCGTTCGTCTACATGCGAACGTTGATCGTAAATAATCGAAAACGATGGCGTTACATAGGCGTGCTTCATGAATACATCACATGCGTTGATAAAGAAGAGAGCTCATTTGCGATCCAAGGGAATTATTATATAGAGTCTGGGCGTATAGGAAGTCGTAGTCAGGACCCGAATAAATATTTAAAGGATGCGAATGTATTAGAACGCGCATATCGAGAAGAGCTTGCTGCTGCTGCCACCAAGAATGACGGAAGTGGCGGCGGCGGTGGCGGCGGCGATCGTGCGCTTGCCGAGAGATACGCGTTCTACTGCGCACAAAGTTGGATGGACGTCGGACCTGCTTATATCGACAAAGCAATCGAGTGGTATCTGCGTGTTCTCTCGCAAAACAACTGGAGTCAAGAGAAATATTACAGCGCATTATGCCTTGGAACCCTTTATGATAAGAAAGGCGATAAATATCGGTCGATGAAATATTATTGTGCTACGATGGAATATGATGAAGAGCGGATTGAAGGTATTGCGATGTTAATGGAAAATCTTCGCGCAGACGGAAATCATGTGATGGTAAATGCGCTCTATCATAAGTATAAAAATTATAATAAATATCCACAAAATAAACTATTCCTTTCCACCGACAAATATAATGATATGATCGAGTATAATAATTCGATATCCGCATTTTATATTTCAGATAAACGAAGCGGATATGAATGCTGTAAAACGATACTGCGACATAATATTATGCCATATCATTACATGACGTCGACCTATACGAATCTAGTTTTTTATCGCAATTTTTTCGAAGGCGATTCTTATCCTGAACTATTACGGTTATTTTTTGTAGTTGATGAATTTCTTGCGGTGATCGCATCAAAGAACGACAATTACAGCGACGATGATCTCGAAACATGGAAACGTCTCTTCACGAAAGTGAAAGATTCGATAGTGGCTCCATATGAACTCATGACTATAAAAGATGTAGACAGTGGCAGATGTAAAGAATATCATGTATTACGGTCGCTTGATAAATTGCCTTACCTTGGCCGAAATATGCCAACAATACAGATGACACCCGAAACAAGAACCGCAATCGTAAAATGTAACCGTATCTCTCCGCGTATCATAATTACATTTACAACATGTAAACGTCTCGACTTATTTCAACAAACCATACATTCGATATTGAATATGTGGCACGATGTTCATATGATAGATTATTGGTATTGCGTCGACGATAATTCGAGTGAAACAGACCGCGCAATCATGCGAGAAAAATATCCATGGATCGATTATGTTATGAAATCCCCATCCGAAAAGGGGCATCGTAGTAGCATGAAAACCATTTGGAAGAAACTGAACGAACTACGACCGAATGTCGAATATTGGATACATATGGAAGATGACTTTTTATTTCATACACCCGGTAGTTATATCGAGAAAGCCACCCAGATGATGACCGATGCGCGAAATTCTGGTTATAATGTCCGGCAAATATTATACAATCGTAATTATGGTGAGACGATCGATGATTATAAAATTCAAGGACATCGTATCTTACGGCGAATGAAACACGAACTTGCGCTTCACCAACATAAGCATATCGGAAATGATGATAATATAACCTACCGAAATTGTCATTATTGGCCGCATTACAGTTTTCGGCCGTCGATCGTTGATGTAGACGCAATCCTTACGGTTGGTGACTACGATACTCCTAACCAATTTTTCGAGATGGATTACGCCAATACATGGACGCGCCTCGGGTTTTTATCCGGATTTTATAACCAAATCACAAATCGTCATATTGGCCGTCTTACATCGGAAAGAAATGACAAGTCACGACCCAACGCATATGAACTGAACCAAGTAAGTCAATTTGTTGCCACGTCTGTGCCGCCTCTGCCGTCGCTGCCGCCGCTCCCGGTCCAAGAAGATAAAAATAAACCAAAACGATATATTTCTTCGATTCCTTTTGAAGACGGATTTGGTGCGCAGTATCAACGATTTATTTGGACATGTATATACGCAGAAGAGTATGAAGACGCGGTATTTGTGTATCGAACTCCTAGGAAAATCGCGCACAATTACACGGCGAATCCGGAATTTATTCATAAGATGGAAGAAATGATGAATATGAAATCCAATTATATCCATTACGAGGACATCGCAAATAAAGATATGATAACTACTCCAGATTTTTACGATGTTTTCAATTATGTCGAAAAAAATATGGATGTCTGTATGAAAAGTAGAAGCATGAACAGAATCAAGGAACATTACTGGCGCAATAAAAATAAAGATGCCGAGAGATTACGTTTGTTTCGTATAACGGCAAATGAAACATCTACAAAATATACACATCATCTAGCAATACATATAAGACGTCCGAATTGTGACGATACTCGCCCTAACGGAGGTGAAGAGTATACAAATGAATATTATATAAAATCTCTTTTACATATACGCGGTAACTATTTAAAATATGACGCGAATAACCGGATTCAGTTTCACATTTATTCACAGGGAAATCTTGATAATTTTATAAATATATATGAAGACCCGACCATCGGGAAAGACGTGATGATGCATTTGGATGATAATACAGAAGATACATTCATCGGTATGACTGTTGCGGATATACTCGTTACATCTGCGAGTTCATATAGTTATGTTGCCGCTTTTTTATGCGCAGGAGATATCTATTATACCGAATTTTGGCATAAACCATGTAGTTGGTGGAACAAATTAGAAAAATAGGGGTTCGGAGTCATATTATTATTCTAATATTATTATTCTAATATTATTATTCTAATATTATAATAACGGTATAATAATACATTCGTAATATGAATCCTGATGATGAACACGATAATAAAGATAACAAAGACGAAGCATACGGTGATTCTGATTTTTTAGCCTACCGAGACACCGCAATACATGATTTTCGTAAAGACGAAAAAGAATCCAAAACCCACCTCATAAAAAAGATGCTTGAACTCCGTCATAATATGAAATACAATAAACATTTACTATCCGTATATTTGAAAGCAAAACAATTATTTGATAATATGGTGGAAGAGCACCGTTCACAAATATTCTATTTAGAGGAAATATACAGTCACATCAATAATCTCATTCGTGAAAACCATACGAATCCACAACGTAAAAATAACTTGATGTCTGAACTTGTAAAAGATAAAAAACGGATTGGGCTGCTACTTAAAAAAATGCGAAACAGTTATGAAAAACTCACAAATGTGTATACTGTAATTGATGTTACGATTCAAAAAATGGATGAGATTATCGCTTCAATAGATGAGGCAGAAGCTGATACTGACGAAGACGACGAAGACGAAGCAGAAGAGCTGGATAGCGAAGCCGACGAAGCGGAGCTGGATAGCGAAGCCGACGAAGCGGAGCTGGATAGCGAAGCCGACGAAGCGGAGCTGGATAGCGACGCCGAAGAAGCGGAGCTGGATAGCGAAGCCGACGACGCGGAGCTGGAT
>Ga0194129_10004460_pt1 | contig 18578 bp, 16 predicted proteins | sample TA2KigCa35mmetaG_FD_150862 | JGI IMG/M metagenome (GOLD analysis project Ga0194129, IMG submission 150862) | Freshwater microbial communities from Lake Tanganyika, Tanzania - TA2015038 Kigoma Deep Cast 35m | ecosystem: Environmental > Aquatic > Freshwater > Lake | place: Tanzania: Lake...
CTCTTTGACCCACAGACTGAGCGAATCAGATGACTCATAATAGCGGGTTTCATCTGGCAATCACGCTCTATTCGGATTTTTCGAGGTGCCCATAAGGAGATTTGGCAGCCATTCGAAAGGCGCCAACAAAGTGGTCACCGAACAGATCCCAGAGCAGCTGAGGCCCCACGATAATTTCAAGATGCAGTAATCCTTTGAATGGGCTCAAACAGCACCAGGTGGCCGGGTCTTAAGTTCAGAATAAAGTTTCATAGACCTTAATCCCACCGCCCGCCAGAACACATTTCAAAGGGAAGCAGGCCCACAACCCTGAGAACTACAGGGAGGTCGCTACGCGATTGGCATAGACAGTAGCTCACCCTAGCGCAAAAAAGGGCGTACCCAGAGAAAGCAGGCGCAATCAGAAAAGAAGGCAAACGTGAGAGCCTTGAACATCGAATCGATTATCTCAAGCGTGGCAGCAATTCAGCGAAACTCTTTTAGACACCTCCAGAAGTCTTCTCGCAAAAGGGAGAGAATCGACAACTCTATAGCTGGATTTATTCAGGTAGCGAGAAGTCAGAGACAAGAGCTGCTCGCATAACAAAAACCAAGGTTGTCACAAGCGCCTACGCTAGCGATGAATACTTATGAGGAAATGAAGAGGGCAAACGAGTGGCCAGAGCGCAGATTAACCAATTGAAACTGCTTGAAGCGCGACAGAGAGGCTCATCCAGAGGCTAATTTACGGTCTAGCACTGCAAGATCACGAAATGTTGAAGAACTCTTCTGTAGCTCTTCGAAAGTTCCACTAGCGATAATGCGTCCATTCTCGAACTCATAAATACGATCGCATCTCATTACTGTAGATAATCTATGTGCGATCACGACGGTCGTGCAGCGTCGCCCGATCACTTCAAGAGCTTGGATGATCTCATTCTCAGTGCGGTTATCAAGAGCACTTGTCGCTTCATCTAGCAATAGAAACTGGGCTCCACGATAGAAGGAGCGAGCGAGGGCGAGGCGCTGTCGTTGTCCTCCTGACAGTTGCAAACCATTTTCACCAATGGGTGTATGAATGCCATAAGGAAGTTCGCTGACATACTCATCAAGCTGAGCAGCCTCTAGCGCTCCCCATACAGCATCCTGATCGATGTCGTGATCATCCTGACCAAATGCTACGTTTTGAAGAACGCTAGCATCGAGAAGATTGATGAATTGCGGAACTTGAGAACAACATGCTTGCCATGATGGAACCTCTATATCAGAAACAGGAATTCCATCAAGGGTGAGAACACCACGACTAGGTTTCAACAGAGCTAACAATATCTGCGCTGTTGTGGTTTTGCCGCTGCCTGTAGAGCCAACAAAAGCAACACGTGATCCCACCGGGATCGTAAGATCAATCCCCTGGAGCACCCATCTATCGGTGGATGGATAGGCATACCAAACGTTATGCAAGCCGATTGTGCGGTTAGGCAATACACCTTGGGGACTTGGAACGCCAGGATCTCCAAGCCTCGGCAATCCCGCTGGAAGAGATAAATACTCTAGTGTTTTTTCAATTACGGGTAGACCTCCACGAAGCTGACTCATAGATTGGAAGAAGTCCTGCAGTGGCGGAGTTAGGCGCAGCGCAGCAAAGGCAAGAGAGGCCAAAAAAGGAATGATTGCGCTGACATCAGAGCGGTCGCCTCCCACCAGAGCTGGCACAGCGCCAATAGCAAAAATCAATGTGATTCCCAGAGGCTCAATCAGCATGCGTGGCACTATTGGCAATAGCTCCGCGGACCAGGCATAGGCTTTAGCTTCTTCACCTGCCTGCACGAAAGAACGTCGAAAATAATTTTCAGATCCTGTCAACTTAATATCGCGTATTGAACCCAATGACTCCAGCAGCACATGAGCAGTTCGCGCTTCAAGACGGATTTTTTGCTTAGAAGCATGGCGTAGGTATGGGGTAATCAATTGGGAAAGCACCAGATATGACCCAATAAGAGCAACAATCAACATCACAGCCGAGCCTTTACCTATGACTAGGACACCCGCCGAAAGAAGGGCGATGGTGAACACACTGCTCACCATTTTCAGAAGAGGTGTCACAACAGAGTTAGATGTTTTCTTGATATGACTCAACAGCATCGAAGAGAGCTTCGCCGTACTCTTGGTCAGGTGATATTCATACCCCTGAGCAATTACATTGGCGTAAATCTGATTCGAGAGCGCAACCCACACACGAGCCGTGAGTCGTTGCTGAAAAAACTGCAGGCCCAACTTGCTTAAAGAAGCAAGCCAAGAAAGAATTGCAAAGATCAGAATCAACCACAAACTCTGGTCAATCTCATCTCCCCCAAAAACTCTTACACCCGGGAGAGCATCCTTTAAATCACCTCCGACAAGCGCACTCATGAGGCGGGCAATGACACCAACAGATGCAAGATCAATAATTCCGGGAATAATGGAGAGCGGAACCAGGACCTTCAACTGCTGCAAGCACTCCCGCGGCAGAAAGGCCTTCAGGTCGCGCAACTGCTGATAGGTATGACTTCTGACGAGCAGCTTCAAATGCGTGACGTCACCCGATTCAGACAAGGATTATGGCCACCCGATCCAAAGGATCACGGCAGTGACAGCCAGCGCCTCAGCCGACCTCTTAGTCTGACCCACCACTGCTGCCAACGCAACTGAAGTGGCGTCGGGCTAACAAGGGGGCGATAGCTGGCCTTGAGCAGATAATCCCAATGGTCGTTGATGTCGATCAGAGCCTGCCTCCAGCGCTCTGACAATGCTTCTTCCGAGCAACTCTCCAGCATGGCTTGCAGGGAACTCTCATCAGGCCTCCACTGCCCCGGATCGCGCACTGCCGCCATGATCCGTTCCAGATCACCTGCCAGCGTGCCCCAACCAATCTGATTGCCGACCAGTCCAGGGTCCAGATTGTCAGCAAGCGCATGGTTAAAGCTGCTGAACACCACGCAACCGCAGGCCAAGGCTTCTATGGGCGGAAGCCCGAAACCCTCGGTCAAGCCGCAGCCACGCCAGTAATCAGCCGAGTCGTAGAGGAATACCGTAGAGCTGTTGAACAGGTCGACTAGGTCGTCGACCCATCCGCTCTGAACCTGCACACGTAGACCCCGCTCCCGCAGGGCCGGGACGAGCTGCTCGAGCACGTAGGTGCTGCTCTTGCGTCGTTGCACCAGTATGTCGATCGGCCGACGCCCATGAGATGCGGAATAGGCAGAGGTACCTGGTCTCGCCCCCCGAGCGATCCACTGATGCTCTAAGGCGTTTGGTACTAACGCCAAAGGACTACGCGGACTGCGATCGCCCCAGTAGCCCAGGGTGTTGCGGCTCACCGCCAGCACTGGCGTGGCTGGCGGCAGATCAAAGCCATAGCCACTGCTATGAGCGTGGTAAGCAACCGGGCGACCCCGAAGCTGCCTGAGCAGCATGGGCACATCAAAGCCCCAACTCACGATCCACAAAGCCTCTCCAGGAGGTGGATCTACGCGAAGCAAATCCTTTAGGAAAGGATAGTTCGACTGCCGTTGTCGATAGGTCACCAACTCCACTGGCACCAGTTGTCCCACTAGACGCGCGGTCTGTAGTTCAACCGACAAACCGCCACATCGGAATTTGCCAGTCGTACCTGGAACGAGGAAGCGAACGGGACGCACTCAGGCCGCCACCGCCTCGGTGCTGCCGGCACGCTGACGACGGGTGAGGAAGCCAAACAGCACCTTGCCGATGGCCGCAACGAGGTTTCCTTCCAGCTCCTTGAACATGTTCATGTTCAGGTGGAAGGCTTCATTGGCCTCCTCCACGATGCGATCGGCCGTGGCCTGATCGATCGGCAGGGTGTCCATGGCGGCGCGGTAGGTGCCCTTGAAGGCCTTCTCGTCGTCGATGGAGGGGAACTCGTAGAAGTTCAGGCCGTCGTTGTCGCCCAGGTTCATCGCCTTCTGGGCGATGTTCTTGAGGATCTGGCCGCCAGAGAGATCGCCCAGGTAGCGGGTGTAGTGGTGACCCACTAGCAGCTCGGGCGACTCCTGCGCCACCTGGCGAATGCGGGCCACATAGGCGGCTGCCGAGGGGGAGGGCTGGATCTGGCTCTTCCAGTCGGCCCCGAAGTAATAGACGAGGTCTTGCTCGAGGGCTTCGCGGCGATTCAGCTGGGAGAAGGCGATCGGTGCCAGCACCGGGTGATCCTTCAGCCGGGCGATCTCCTCCTCCATCGCGCCATACACGAAGTTAAGATCAGCCACCAGCTTGCGATAGCTGGCCTTATCCACCACGCCCTTGAGAAAGCAGCTCACAAAGCCGGTGTTCTCGGCCATGGTGTGGGACTTCTTCGTCCCTTCACGCAGTTGGGCAGCAAGGGCGACAGACATGGTGATCGGTCCGCGGTCAGCGCTCGGGCAGATCGCCAACCGTAGTGGCGTCATCCACGGCAGCGCCGACAAGGTTGCGAAGGGTTACGCAGCTGGGCTGGCCCTCTCTCAAGCGGCGCGAGCCGAGGCACCGGGGCTGAACAGCGCAAACACCTCCCGCACAAACCCCTGCAGGGCCTCCACCACGGCTGGCTGGGGCAGGTGCGTACCGGTGGGCTGCCAATCGCCCACGCTCGCCAGTCTCCAACGCTCCGAGTCGTAGGTGAGGCCGCGGATCGTCACACCCAGCAGCCGCGGCCGGGCGGATCCGCCAGCGGGTGACTGCTCGAGCCGCAGCTGCACCAGAAAGGAGCGGCACTGGCTGCGGGGGCTCCAGCCCGGCAGATGAAAGGAGAGATCGAGGCTTTCCTGCTCGGCGTGGGCGCGGGTCTGCGGGTCGTCGCGCCAGGGGGTGAGGTTGGCACGGGCATCCGGGAAGTGCTGGCGGAACAACACGGCCACGGAAGCCACACGCTGCGCCAGTTCCACAGATCGGACCTGGTCGGACGCATTCATGCCGTTGCCCCTGCAGCAGAACCGCGAATCCCCAAAACCTAGGCTCGCTCCACTGTTCACGCCGCTCTCGGTCAGCAAGCACCCATGGCCACCTACGAGAAGCTCACCGCCCCAGCCCAGGGCACGGCCATCCGCTTCGAGAACGGCCAACCGGTGGTGCCCAACGACCCGATCATTCCCTTTATCCGCGGCGATGGCACCGGCGTGGACATCTGGCCGGCCACCCAGAAAGTGCTCGATGCAGCGGTGGCCAAGGCCTATGGCGGTGAGCGCCGCATCGAGTGGTTCAAGGTGTACGCGGGCGATGAAGCCTGCGACCTCTACGGCACCTATCAATATCTGCCCGAGGACACCCTCGAGGCGATCCGCACCTACGGCGTGGCGATCAAGGGCCCGCTCACCACACCGATCGGTGGTGGCATCCGCTCCCTCAACGTGGCGCTGCGCCAGATCTTTGATCTGTATTGCTGCGTGCGTCCCTGCCGCTACTACGAAGGCACTCCCAGCCCCCACAAGCGCCCCCAAGACCTCTACGTGATCGTGTATCGCGAGAACACCGAGGACATCTATATGGGGATCGAATGGGAAGCCAACGATCCGGTGTGCCTGGATCTGATCAAGCACCTCAATGAGGTGGTGATCCCGGCCAACGGCAAGCTCGGCAAGCGCCAGATCCCGGCCGGTGCCGGCATCGGCATCAAGCCGGTGAGCAAGCACGGCAGCCAGCGCCACATCCGCAAGGCGATCCAACACGCCCTGCGCCTAGAGGGCGACAAGCGCCACGTGACCCTGGTGCACAAGGGCAACATCATGAAATTCACGGAAGGTTCTTTCCGCGACTGGGGCTATGAGCTCGCCACCACCGAGTTCCGCGACGTGTGCGTGACCGAGCGGGAGAGCTGGATTCTCGACAACGCCGATAGCAACCCCGGCCTGAGCATCGAAGCCAACGCCCGCATGGTGGATCCCGGCTACGACGCCCTCACTCCGGAGAAGAAGGAAGCGATCTGCGCTGAGGTGAAGGGCGTGCTCGATGCCATCGGCGGCAGCCACGGCAACGGCCAGTGGAAGCAGATGGTGATGGTCGACGACCGCATCGCCGACAGCATCTTCCAGCAGATCCAGACCCGCCCGGCCGACTATTCGATCCTCGCCACCCTCAACCTCAATGGCGACTACATCTCCGATGCCGCCGCCGCGGTGGTGGGCGGCCTGGGCATGGCCCCCGGCGCCAACATCGGCGACAACGCCGCCATCTTCGAAGCCACCCACGGCACCGCGCCGAAGCACGCTGGCCTCGATCGCATCAACCCCGGCTCAGTGATCCTCAGCGGCGTGATGATGCTCGAATACATGGGCTGGCAGGAAGCCGCCGATCTGATCACGGCCGGCCTCAGCGCCGCCATCGCCAACAAGGAGGTCACCTACGACCTGGCGCGCCTGATGGAACCCCGCGTAGAGCCGGTGAGCTGCAGCGGCTTCGCCGATGCCGTGATCAAGCACTTCGGGGGCTGATCAGGCGACACTGGCCCCCATGAGCACCGCCGCAGCTGCCGCAAACGCCACGGATCCCTGCGTGCACTGCGGCTTCTGCCTGCCCACGTGCGCCAGCTACCGGGTGCTGGGCACCGAGATGGATTCGCCCCGCGGGCGGATCCATGCCCTCAAGGCAATCGAAGCCGGTGAGCTGGAGCTCGATGCCACTGCTGCCGGCCATTTCGACAGCTGCCTCGGTTGCTTCGCCTGCGTGAGCGCCTGCCCCTCCGGGGTGCGTTACGACGAGCTGATCGAAGCCACGCGGCCCAAGCTGAACGCGCCCGAGCTGCGCAGCCCTGCCCAGCGGGCCTTTCGCCAGCTGCTGTTCGCCCTGCTGCCCTACCCGCAACGGCTGCGGGCCGTCCTCACCCCCCTGCGGGGATACGCAGGAACACCACTGCAACGCCTAGCCCGTTGGAGTGGCCTCACCCGACTGCTGGGGCCGCAGCTCGAGGCGATGGAGCAGCTGCTCCCGCCGCTGCAACCGGAAGCCTTCCGCGATGGCCTGCCGCTTGTGGTTCCCGCCCGGGGAGAGCGGCGCGCCCGCGTGGGGCTGGTGCTGGGCTGCGTGCAACGGCTGTTTGATCCCGGTGTGAACGCCGCCACGCTGGAGGTGCTCACGGCCAACGGCGTGGAGGTGGTGATCCCGCCGAGCCAGGGGTGCTGCGGCGCCGTCACCCATCACCAGGGCGAACTGGAGCAGACCCGAGAACTCGCCAACGCCCTGATCGAAAGCTTCGAAGCCGTGGTGGGTCCTGGCAAAGCGGCGGGGCCAGAGCCCCTCGATGCCGTGCTGGTGGCTGCCTCCGGTTGCGGCCACACCCTCAAGCACTACGACCGGCTGCTGGAGAGCGATCAGGGCGCGGCCTTTGCGTCCCAAGTGCGGGACGTTCACCAGTTCCTGGCGGAGCTGGGACTGAGCGACGCCTTCCAGGCCGGGCTCCAGCCACTCAGCCACAGCGATGGTCAACCCGCCAGCGCCGATAACCCAGTGGTGGTGGCTTATCACGATGCCTGCCACATGCTCCACGGCCAGGGCATCAGCGTCGAACCGCGCCAACTGCTGCGCGCCATTCCGCACCTGCAGCTGCGGGAAGCCACCGAAGCCGGCGTGTGCTGCGGCAGCGCTGGCATCTACAACCTGGTGCAACCGGAGGAAGCGGCGGCGCTGGGCGAGATCAAGGCCGCCGATCTCCGTGGCACCGGCGCTGACGTGGTGGCCAGCGCCAACATCGGCTGCACGATGCAGCTGCGCCGGCATCTGGGCGATGGCCCACGCGTGGCCCACCCGTTGCAACTGCTGGCAGCGGCGCAGCGGTCTTGAGCAGCCCGCCGCCGCCAGAGGAGCGGAGCGGCGGCGGGCTGCTATCGGTGCTGGGCGTGGCCTTCGGCCTGGCCGGCTCTGTGGGAGGAACGATCGGAGCGGGCATCCTGCGCACACCGGGGCTGGTGGCAGCGCAGCTGGCCACGGCACCGCTCGTGCTCGGCGCCTGGTTGATCGGGGGGCTCTACGCCCTGCTCGGCGCAATCTGCATCGCCGAACTAGCGGCCAGCCTGCCGCGGGCGGGGGGTTGGTATGTGTATGCCGAGCAGGCCTTCGGCCGCCGGGCCGGCTGGCTGGTGGGCTGGACCGACTGGCTGGCCCACTGCATCGGCCTGGCCTGGGTCGCCACCACCGTGGGCGAACTGCTGGTGGAGTGGATCCCAGCGCAAGCCGCCGCCCCATGGGAGGGGCAGGTGATCGCCCTGGCGGTGCTGGTCCTGTTTAGCGCCATCCAGTGGCTGGGGGTGCGCGCTGGGGGTACCAGCCAGGAGCTGCTCAGCCTGATCAAGGCGGTGGCATTCCTGGGCCTGGCGGCCGCCAGCTTTCTGTTGCCCAGCGCTGCTCCAGAGGCGGCCACCAGCGATCCAACCGCGGTGCTCCCGGAGGGATCAACGCTCTGGATCGGGGCCGTACTGGCCCTGCAGGCCGTGATCACCACCTTTGATGGCTGGGCCTCACCGGTGTATTTCGCCGAAGAATTCAGCGAACCGGCCCGTGATCTGCCCCGTTCGCTGATCGGCGGTGTGCTGGCTGTACTCGCCCTTTATCTGCTGATCAATGGGGCGCTGTTGCACGTCTTGCCGATGCAAGCACTCAGCCAGGCCACCCTGCCGGCGGCCGATGCGGCCCGCAGACTGATGGGCAGCCATGGGGCACAGCTGATTGCGGCCGTGGCCCTGGTGTCGCTGTTGGGACTGATCAACACGGTGGTGATGGCTGCGCCCCGGATCCTGTTCGGCCTGAGCCGAGATCGACTGATGCCGGCTTTCCTGGGCCAGGTGAACCAGGGCGGCACGCCGGTGGCCGCTTTGCTCCTCACCAGTGGCAGCGCCGCCGTGCTGGTGCTTGTGGGCTCGTTTGATCACCTGCTGGGGATGGGAGCTTTCCTGTATGTGGGTCTGCCCCTGAGCGGAATCGCAGCACAGCTCTGGCTGCGGCGGCATCAACCGGAGCTGCCGCGGCCCTTCCGGAGCTGGGGCTATCCAGTAACGCCTTGGGTGGTGGGCGCCGGTTCTGTTGCCTTTTTGGTGGGAGCGTTAATCAGTGACACCGCCGACAGCCTCCTAGCCGTGGCCCTGGTGGGCATGGGCGGCATCGCCGGTGAGCTGTGGCAGCGCTACGACCAAGCGGTGGCTTCTTGAGCCATCAACCGCCAAGCCTGGTGTAGGCCGCTTGCATCGCCGAGATTGCCCGGAAACGTGATCACCGGGAGGCCAGGCACCGTCGCATCAGCCGGAGTGAGCACCACCGATAGCCCCGGCAGCAGCTGACCCTGCAGCTCCACCCAATCGAGGCCCAGCCCATCGGCCATCAGGGTGTGGGTGGTGATGCCGCCCTTGCTGATGATCAGCCCCAACTGCGGGGCCAGGGAAGCAGCCAGTCGAGCCATCAGCGCCGCCAGTGCCAGCCCGAAGCGTCGCCGCTCCTCAGCTGAAGCGCACACCAGTTCACCGCGGCTACTGAACAACACCGGGGTGCGGCCTTGATCCAGCGCAGCCTGCAGCTGCGCCAACCAGCTCCGCTCCAGCGATCGGATCAGCTCCGGGGCCGTCGGACCCTCAAGCGCCCGGGCCAACTTGGTCACTGAGATCTCAACCCCCTCACAAGCGGGGTCCTGGAGCAACTGCTCCAGCTGCTGATCCGCCAGGGACACATGGGATCCCACCACCACCAACACCGGCAACCGCTCCCCACCTGCATCGCAGCGGCGCAACGCCGCCAAGCCGGAGCGATCAAGCGGTTGAGGCGGCAGCAGCACCAAGCCATTGATCAGGCTCGCAGCGGACTGGAACAGCAAGCGCCGCTCGCTGCGCCACACCGCCTCCCCGAGTGCCTCCAACTGCTCAGGCCGCTCCGCATCCACCGCCAGGACGCGTTGTGCGCTGAAGCTGTCCACGCGAGCCTGCAGATCTGCAGCAGAGCCATCGAGCTCAGCGAGATCCAGGCGCTCTACAGCCTCGGCAGGGATCGCACCTCCTGTTTTCTCCTCCACCCACTCAGGCAGGGAGCTGCTGCTGAAACCAAACAGCCGATCCCGGGCAAAGTCCGTGGTGTGAACGGGTTCGCCGTGCAGATAGTGCACCCCGCCTCGTGTGGTCCGCCCCCCAGGCAGGAATGCCGGCACCAACAACGTGGCATCGAAGGCGCCCAGCTCCTCAGCAATGACATCCACCTCGAGGGGGAAATGCCCCCGCAGGGTGGAATCGCCCCGGCTCACCACCAGCCAACGATCCAGCTCACCCGCCGCCTCCAGTTCCGCCAGCACAAGCCGCAGCCCCCGGCAGATCTCCCGTACCCGCTCCCGCGCCGCCTCGGGCTCCAGGGCCCGGGTGTTGGCCAACACAAACAGCAGCGGTGATGGGTGGCGCAGCCCCCGCCGCAGGCTGTCGGGATCCCAGCGCAACAGCAACGGTGCGCTGTGCACCGTCTGCGACCCGGTGGGGTCGTCATCGATCACGATGACTTTGCGCCGCTCTGCCATGGCACCATCGTGCCGTGATCTGTCCTGAGCCCAGCGAGCTGCAGGAGCTGGTGCGGCAGTGGCACCGGCAGGCTTTGCCATGGCTACCGGCCGGCAGCGGCAGCCGTTTGCACTGGGGTGCGCCGGTGAAGCCCGGCAGCGGCGAGAGCACACCCCGCGTGCTCAGCACCAGCAAACTCAACCGGCTCGTGGAGCACTGCACCGGTGATTTCACGGTGACGGTGCAAGCGGGTATGCCCCTGCAAACCCTGCAACACGAATTGGCCGCAGCCGGTCAATGGCTGGCGGTCGACTGGCCTTGGAGTAGCGGACCCGGCGGTGAACACAGCGGCACCGTGGGGGGGTTGGTTGCCCGGGGCCTGGCCGGCGGTCTGCGCCAGCGCTACCTGGGGGTTCGCGATCAGCTCATCGGCCTCAGCTTGCTGCGGGCAGACGGCACGGCTGCCAAGGCGGGCGGAAAGGTGGTGAAGAACGTGGCCGGCTACGACTTGATGCGCCTGTTCTGTGGCAGCTGGGGCAGCCTCGGTCTGATGACCGAACTCACCCTGCGCACCTACCCATTGCCGCGGCATCGCCGCGGCCTGCTGGTGCACGGTCCTCTGGCGAGCCTTGAGCAGCTGCGGCGCCGCTGCCTCCAGGCTCCGCTGATGCCCCAGCGGCTCGACTGGTGGAGCCCTGCACTTAGCGGGAACAACCAACCGGCCCTACTGCTGGCCCTGGCCAGTGTGAGCAGCGCCGCCATCGCGGATCAGCTGGATCAACACAGCCAGGCCGCGTCAGCACTCGGACTGGAGGCGGAAGCGCTGGATCCCGATCGCTTGCTGGAGCTCGAGAGCCACAGCCGCCAGGGCAACAGCAACTGGCTGCTGCACTTAGGCGTGAAGCCAGCTCAAGCCTCGGAGCTCCTGGCAGATCCTGCTCTAGACGGTGTGGCCTGCAGCCTGGCGGCGGGGGTGGGCCTGGGCATTGCCTGGGCTGACGCCGGCAGCCTGCCCAGCTACCGAGTGGATCAGCTGCGGCAGCGCTGCCGTGCCCTGGGTGGTCAGCTGAGTGTGCTGGTGCAGCCGGCGAACGAGAACCCCCTGCCCTGCTGGGAGGCCAGCCCCGCTGCTGCCGTGATCGAAGCGCTGAAACGGGAATTCGATCCCATGCAGCAACTGGCCCGCGGCCGCCTGCCAGGGGTGGTTCAGGCCGCGGTGATCCGATAACGACAGCGGAGTTCGCAGCGTTCACCGGGCTGCAACTGCAGGCCCAGTTCGCCGCGAGGAGCACTCCAGGGCTCCAGGCAGAGCATCGGCCGCGGTGGATCGCTCCACAACACCGCATGGGCAAACGGGGGCTGCATCTGCAGCTCCACAGCGGCACCCGTTCCCGTACACACCCGAGGCGCTAATCCGGCGCCGGCAGGCCAGGTCACCCGCAGATCCACGCCCTGCTCCAGCCGAGCCAGCTGCTCCGCCGTCGCGGCCTCGGCAGCTGTGAGGTGATCCCAACAACGCTCTGGCACGCCATCCACCCGAGCCCGCGCGAGGCTCGCCACCTGCAGGTAGGGGTGCAGACCCAGGGCAAACGGCATCGGCCCAGCTTCTGCTGCACCAGCCCGGTGCTCCACCACCGCTCGAATCACCAGCGCATCGGGCTCCAGCTGATAGTCGAGGCTCAGCTGAAACCGAAAGGGATAAGCGCTGTGGGTGGCGGGGCTATCGCTGAGGGTGAGACGAATCCCATCGCCGCTGTCCAACGCTGCCAATTCCCAGGGCAGATCCCGCGCAAAGCCGTGCTGAGCCATCGGGAAACGGCCCTGGGGCAACACCAGCGCACCATCCGGCAAGTTCCCGCACACGGGAAACAGCACGGGAATGCCGCCGCGCACGCTTTTGCTGGGATCAGCGAACCGCTCGGAATCGAAATAGAGCCGCTCCTCACCACTGCAGCGCCAACCCACCATCAGGCCGCCCCGCTCCGGCACCACCCGCAGCTGATCGCCGCTGACAGAGGTGAACTGCCAATGGGGAAAGGGAGCGACTTGGCGGGTGAGGGTCATTGCAGCGTGGCCAGCCACTCCACCATGGCCCGGTTCACCTGATCCGGCACCTCGTCGTGGGGGCAGTGGCCGGCCTGCAGCACCACTTCGGTGGTGTTGGCGGGGGCATGGCGCTGGAAGGCACCGCGGCGGCCGGCGGCGTTAATCCACGGGTCGCGGATGCCCCAGAGCAACAGCAGCGGCGCCTGCAGCTGGGCGAACAGCTCATCGAGCGGTTGGCCGCGGGGAATATCGAACACGGTGCAGAAGACCCCGAAGGCGCCGGGGTCGCGACTGGGCCGCAGGATCGACTCCACCAGCTCGTCGTCCACGTTGGTGGGGTCGACGTACACCTGCTTGAGGGTGCGGCGCACATTGCCGGGGCGGCGCATGTTCTCGAACAGCAGCCGCTGCAGGAGCGGGCTCTTCAGCAAGGCGCTGCCGATAGTGCGGCGGGCGATGGCACCCCAGCCCTTCGGTTCACCCTGCTCATCGGAGAAGGGGCCGGCCGCATTCAGCAGCACCACGCCCGCACATTGATCGCCCAAGGCCGCACCGGCCGCTAAGGCCGCATAGCCGCCGAGGGAGTTGCCCACGAGCACCGTGGGCCGGCCGATGCGCTCGCGCACGTACGCCACCAGCTGATCGCGCCAGAGCGCACCGCCATAGCGGGGCCCCTCGGGCTTGGCACTGCGCCCGAACCCGAGCAGGTCGAGGGCATGCACCTCGTAGTGCTCGGCGAGCACGGGGATGTTGAAGCGCCAGTGGTCGGTGGAAGCACCGAAGCCGTGCACAAGCAAGATCGCCGGGCCCTTGGCCGTACTCTCGGGCTCACGGCTGAGGCTGTGGATCGGATGGCCCTCAAAGGTCCACGCCGCTGCAACGGTCACCGGCAACACCAAGCTGGGTGGTTGATGCTAGGGAGAACACACCTGCCCTCTGCCCTCGTGCCCGACTGGATTCCCGAGAGCTGGGCACTGTTGCTGCCGGGCAGCGCACTGTGGGCCCTGGCCCTCTACCTGCCCCTGAGCGCTCCGCTCTCCCGCCTCGAGGAAGCCCTCGCCGCAGGACCTCTCGATGGAGGCAGCCAACTGGTGGCTCTGGTGGTGAGCAGCCTGCTGCTGGCCTTGGGCGCTGGCGTGGTGGTCAATCTGGTGCTGGGCTGGGCATTGGGCCCGGGCTGGGGCACCAGCCTTGGTCTGGTGGCCGCGCTCTACGGACTGTTTTGGGGCCTGGCTGCGGCCAGCCGCAACGAGTAGGGCACCTTCGCGCCCCGGCAAGTCGATCAGGCCCTCATCCCAATCCAGCTGCCGCTTGTCACCACACGCCAGAAGCAGTCCGGGATTCTGTACAGACTGCACGAAATTCTGAGCGCTCGGGCATGAGTGCCCCAGGAGCTAACAACCCAGCGCCTAAGCACCAGCGGAGCCGCAGCCTCAGCCCCGCCAGTCGAGCCACGGCAAGCCTGGAATGATCGCGGGAGTGGCGGCGCGGTAGCTGGCGTAATCCGGGTGCAGCCTGAGCAGCATCCGCTCCTCGCGCCGGGCCTTCCCCCCAAGCACCGCACACAGCCCCAACAGCAGCGCCAGGTGCAACAGGCTGCCCAAGGCCAACACCACCCCCAGCGAGCAGAGCAGCACCGCCTGATACAGCGGATGGCGGCAACGGGCGTAGGCGCCGCTGGTCACCAGTTCCGCCCCAGGCTTGGGATCTGGCAGCGGCGTGAGGCTGGGCCCCAACCGCCAAAAGGCTTGGGCCGCCAACAGCAGCCCCACCACAAACAAGACAACTCCAGCCAGGGCCACTGGCATGGGCCAGGCGAATCCCCAGCTGCCCGGAGCCGGCCAGGGCGGCAGCAGGTGCGCTGCAATCAGCAGCAGCTGGGCCAGCAGCCACCACTCGCCGTGGCGGTTGTCTAGCCAGCCGGACCAGCTGAACTGCCAACCCTCAAGTGGGGATTTCGGCGAGGGGGTCGAGGTCGGGTCCATCGCTCTTGCCAGCCAGCACCAGTCTGAGCAGCACCGGCGCCAGGAAGGTGGTGCCGATCACCATCAACAGGATGGCCGCCTCGAGGGCCGGGCTGAGCAGCTTGGCCTGGGTGCCCAGGCCAAGGAAGATCAGGCCCACCTCACCGCGGGGCATCATCCCCAGGCCCACCACCAGGCGCTTGGTGGGCTGGTTGGAGAGGAAACACCAACCCGCCGCCACCTTGCCGGCGATCGCCACCACCAGCAGGAAGGCTGCCACCACCAGGCCGGGGCGGTTGGCCGGATCGAGCGGATTGAGCACCGAAAGATCCATGCCGGTGCCGATCAGCACGAAAAAGATCGTGGCGAACAGGGCCACCACCGGCTTCACGGCGGCTTCGATCGCGTGGCTGTGGTTCGACTTGCTCAGGATCAGGCCGGCGGCAAAGGCGCCCAGCGCCGCCTCCAGGCCGATGGCCGTGGCGGCAAAGCAGCAGAGGGTGAGCACCACAAATGAGGCCACGGCCACATCGCCAGGGGCCTTGAGCCGATCGATCACCCAATCGAAGCCAGGGGCTGCGCTGCGGCTAAGGCCGATGGCCGCCACCACGAACACCAACGCCGCGGCCACCAACTTGACGATCGGTCCGATCTCCAGGCTGCCGCCGCCGGCGATGCTCACCACCACGGCCAGGATCACGATGCCAAGGATGTCGTCGAGCACGGCGGCGCCGATCACGATCTGGCCCTCGCGTGAGCGGAGCATCTTGAGCTCCCCGAACACGCTGGCGGTGATGCCGATGCTCGTGGCCGTCATCGAGGCGCCGGCGAACACGGCCGGGATCACATCCACGTGGAAGAAGGCCATCAGGCCCGCGGTGCCCAGGGCAAAGGGCAGCGCCACACCGGCCACCGCCACCGTGGTGGCCTGTCCGCCCACGGCCACCAGCTCATCAAGATCGCTCTCCAGGCCGGTAAGGAAGAGCAAGGCAAACAGGCCAAGGGTGGCCACCGCCTGCAGGGAAGGGAAACTCTCGGCGTAGAGGTGGCTCACCACATCCGGCGGCACATCGGCAAGCGAGCCCACCAGCTGCACCAGCCCTTGGCTTAGCGCCGCCTGGGTTTCCGGCGGCACGATCAAATGCAAGCCGCTGGCGCCGATGATCACGCCGGCGATCAGCTCGCCCAGGATCGTGGGCAGCTGCCAGCGCACCAGCAGCTCCGCCAGCAGACGGGCGGCCACAAAAATCACCAGAAAGCGGCCCACCCCGATCAGGGTTTCGGCCACCTCGAGCTGGTGGGCTCCGATCTCGGGCATCAACGACGTGGGCAATTCCGCACGAGAGTCTCGCCCTGGCAGGTCATCCCCTGTGACAACGGCTACGTTCCGCCCAGAGCCTGAGGGTGCGTCCCCATGACCCTGAGCCAAACCAACACTGCCCCTCAGCTCGCCGATACGGCGCTGGAGCAGATCGATGCCTGGTGGCGCGCCGCCAACTACCTGGCGGTGGGGATGATCTACCCGCAGGACAACCCGCTGCTCAGCGAGCCGCTGCGGCCCGAGCACATCAAGAACCGTCTGCTCGGTCACTGGGGCTCAAGTCCGGGCCAGGCCTTCATCTGGGCCCACGCCAACCGGGTGATCCGCGAGCAGAACCTCGACATGATCTACCTGTCGGGACCAGGCCATGGGGCCCCCGGAGTGCTCGGCCCCACCTACCTCGACGGCTCCTATTCGGAGATCTATCCCGACAAATCGCAAGACGCTGCGGGGATGCAGCGCTTCTTCAAACAGTTCTCCTTCCCCGGGCACATCGGCAGCCACTGCACCCCAGAGACCCCCGGCTCCATCCATGAAGGCGGCGAGCTGGGCTACGTGCTCTCCCACGCCTGCGGCGCGGTGTTCGACAACCCCGATCTGATCGCCCTGGCCTGCGTAGGCGATGGCGAAGCGGAAACCGGCCCGCTGGCCACCAGCTGGCACATCAACAAGTTCCTCAACCCGATCTCAGACGGCGCCGTGCTGCCGGTGCTGCACCTGAACGGCTACAAGATCGCCAACCCCACCCTGCTGGCCCGCATCCCCCGAGAAGAGCTGGCCAGCCTGATGCGCGGTTACGGCTGGGAGCCGCTGTTCGTGGAGGGCAGCGAGCCGATGGCCATGCACCAGCGATGGCCGCAGCCATGGATGAGGCCACCGGCCGCATCCGGGCGATCCAGGCGGAAGCGCGCCGCAGCGGCGAAGCGCAGCGGCCCTATTGGCCGATGATTGTGCTGCGCTCCCCCAAGGGCTGGACGGGTCCTAAGGCCTTAGGCGACAAGAAGCTCGAAGGCTTCTGGCGGGCCCACCAGGTGCCCTTGCCCGATCCCCGCCACGACACTGCCCAGCTGCAGCAGCTGGAGAGCTGGCTGAAGAGCTACCGCCCCTGGGAGCTGTTCGATGAGCACGGCAGTCTCAAACCCGAGCTGCAGGCCCTCTCTCCGCAAGGAAACCGCCGCATGGGCTCCAACCCCCATGCCAACGGCGGCCTGCTGCGCCACAAGCTGCAGCTGCCAGCGATCGCCGACTACGCCGTTGCCGTGCCACAACCGGGGCGCGTGCAGCACGAGAACACGGCGGTGCTTGGAGAGCTGCTGCGCGATGCGATTGCGCTCAACCCCGATTCACTGCGGGTGTTCGGCCCGGATGAAACGGCCTCCAACCGTCTGCAAGCGATCTACGAGCAGAGCAAGAAGGTGTGGATGGAAGAGCTGCTGCCAGAAGACCTCAATGGCAGCGAGCTTTCCCGCAGCGGCCGCGTGGTGGAGATGCTCAGCGAGCACACGCTGGTGGGAATGATGGAGGGCTATCTGCTCACCGGCCGCTACGGCCTGTTCCACACCTACGAGGCCTTCGCCCATGTGATCGCCTCGATGTTCAACCAGCACGCCAAGTGGCTGGAAAGCTGCCTGCACCACGCCCCCTGGCGGGCCCCGATCGGCCCTTGGACCTGCCTGATCTCCTCCACGGTGTGGCGGCAGGACCACAACGGCTTCACCCATCAAGACCCCGGCTTCATCGACCTAGCCGGCAACAAGAGCGGTGAAGTGGTGCGCGTTTACCTCCCCGCCGATGCCAATTCGCTGCTGGCGGTAGCGGAGCAGGCGCTCGTGGAGCCGAATGTGTGCAACATCATCGTGAGCGACAAGCAGAAGCACCTGCAGTACCTCTCGCTCGAGCAGGCCCGCGCCCATGTGGCCAAAGGCATCGGCCTGTGGAGCTGGGCCAGCAACGATCACATCGGCCATGAACCCGATGAACCGGATGTGGTGATGGCCTGCGCCGGCGATATCCCCACCAAGGAAACCCTGGCAGCCGTGCAGATCCTGCGCCGCGAGATCCCCAGCCTCAAGATCCGCGTGCTGAATGTGGTGAAGCTGTTCGCCCTCACCCAACCGAGCGAACACCCGCATGGCCTCAGCGATCGCGATTTCGACAGCCTGTTCACCACCGATCGGCCGGTGATCTTCAACTTCCACGGCTACCCCTGGCTGATCCACCGCCTCACCTACCGCCGCACCAACCATGCCAACTTCCATGTGCGCGGCTACAAGGAGCAGGGGAACATCAACACCCCCCTGGAGCTGGCGATGAACAACCAGATCGATCGCTTCAATCTGGTGATCGATGTGATCGACCGGGTTCCGGGGTTAGGGTCGCGCGCCGCTCACGTGAAGGAGCAGATGAAGGAGGCGATCCTGGCCAACCGCGCCTATGCCCATGAACACGGCATGGACGCCCCCGCCATCACCGACTGGCAGTGGACAGCGACCACCAGCAGCGAGGTGAACTGATGCACGACCAAGCCCCCAGCCGCCTTCAACTGCCCACACCCGGTTGCTACGCCGACCCCGACCGCAGCGGCCTGAGCGCAGATGACGTGTTCGACGGCATGGCCGAGCACCTCTTCTACACACTCGGCAAACTCGCCCCCACCGCCAGCCGCCACGACCTCTACCTGGCCCTGAGCCACGCCGTGCGCGACCGGCTGATGACCCGCTACCTGGCGGGCATCGAAGCGATCAACGCCACCCCCACCCGCGTGGTGGCCTACCTCTCGGC
>Ga0194129_10004462_pt1 | contig 18570 bp, 15 predicted proteins | sample TA2KigCa35mmetaG_FD_150862 | JGI IMG/M metagenome (GOLD analysis project Ga0194129, IMG submission 150862) | Freshwater microbial communities from Lake Tanganyika, Tanzania - TA2015038 Kigoma Deep Cast 35m | ecosystem: Environmental > Aquatic > Freshwater > Lake | place: Tanzania: Lake...
CAGCTGCTGAAAACCGTCTCCGCTTGGCGGCAGCCGCTGGTGAGCGACGATTGGCACGATGATCCCCACGGCACCATTACCGACTACTGGCTCGACGCCCTGCCGGCGATCGCGGCCGAGTGGCACGCCGCCGACGCGCGGCACGCCTTTGCCCGAGACTTCGAACGGATCGTGGGGGACGTCGTCGTGCCGCACGTGGCCATCTTGCTGCGGGTCAGCGATGCCGAACTGCGGGAGCGGATCGCCTTTCGTGGTCGAGCCGCCGCCACGGCCAGCGATGTCTTCAACGACATTCCGTCACCCACGGCCGGCCAGGACGTCGGCCAGACAGCGGCGGCGCTCGGGCGGCTCCAGGATCGGCTCGAGCGGCGGCTGCGCTGCCCCGTCGACCGCTGCCGGCGGGCTCCCAAGGCGGTGATCTCGATCGCCGCCGACGATCTGGCCGCCGCGGCCGCGGAAGCAACGGCCGCCGTCGAGGCGATGCTCTGATGGCGGCGCCGCCCCCCGCCCCGGTGACGTCGGCCATGCCCACCGTCCAACCGGTGGCCGACCCCGTTCGCGTCCGTGCCGAGGTGCTCGCCGCCCGGGCCGCCGGCCGCCGGGTCGGCTTCGTTCCCACCATGGGGGCGCTGCATGCCGGTCACCTCGCCCTCGTCGACCGGGCCGCCGCCGAATGTGACGAGGTCGCAGTCTCGATCTTCGTCAACCCGACGCAGTTCGGTCCCGGCGAGGACTACGAGCGGTACCCGCGGCCCCTCGCCGCCGATCTGGCCGCCCTGCGATCGCGGCGTGTCCGCTGGGTGTTCGTGCCGGCGGTGGAAGCCATCTATCCTCCCGGCAACGCCACCCGCATCGTGGTCGAGGGACCCGCCCGCGGCTACGAAGGGGACGTGCGGCCGGGCCATTTCTCGGGCGTGGCGACGGTCGTGCACCGACTGCTGCAGGCCGTGCCCTCCGACGTCGCCTACTTCGGTGCCAAGGACTGGCAGCAGACGCTCGTCGTCAAGCGCATGGTCGAAGACCTCGGCCTGCCCATCGAGATCCTCGTCTGCCCGACCGTGCGCGAAGGCGACGGTCTGGCGATGAGTTCCCGCAACGCCTATCTCGCACCGGCCGACCGCCGGCGAGCGGTGGCCCTCTCCGAAAGCCTGACGACCGCGGCGGCGCGCTGGTCCGCGGGCCGGTCGGCCACGGAGATCGCCGCGACGATGCGGGAAGTGATGGAGTCGCGGGGCGTGGTGGTCGACTACGCGGCCGTCGTCGACGCGGAGTCCCTGGAGGACGCGGTGGATGACCGGCCTGCGGTGGCACTCGTGGCCGGTCGGCTGGGCGTCACGCGGCTGATCGACAACCGGTTGCTGCCGCCTCGCGTCGGATCGGCCCGATGAGATCGACCCTCTTCCATCTGCCGATGTCGATCCCCTGGGGTGATGGTTCACTGCCGCTGTTCGGGCCGGGACTCTTGCTGGTGGCCTGGTTGGTGGCGGGGGCGATCTGGTTCGCCCGGGTGGCGCGCCGGCAAGGGGCGACGGCGGCCTGCCGGCAGATCGCGGTGCCGTGGGGCGTGGTGGCCGTGATGATCGGGCTGTTGCCCGCGCTCGACGACGGGCAGGGCATCCCGATCCGCGGCTACGGCGCGATGCTGCTCACGGCGGCGGCGGCCGGCACCTGGCTGTCGATCAACCGCGGCCGACGGGCGGGCATCGACGCGGACGCCGTCCTGGGCCTGGCGACCGAGGTGTTCCTCTGGGGACTTGTGGGCGCGAGGCTGTTTTACGTGATCGAGTATCGCGACCAGTTCTTCGCGGCCGGCATGTCGCTCAGCGAGTCGCTCCGCAACGTGATCAACGTCGCGGCCGGCGGTCTGGTCGTGTTCGGCGCCCTGCCGACGGCGGCGGTCGCGGCCTGGCGGTTCGCCCGCTGGCACGGCATCGATCCGCTGCGTCTGGCCGACGTGATCGCTCCGGGTTTGTTGGTGGGGCTGGCGATCGGCCGGATCGGCTGCTTCCTCAACGGCTGCTGTTACGGCGGCCCGTGCGACCTGCCGTGGGCCGTGTCGTTTCCCGCCGGCACCGAGGTCGCGGCTCGGTATCCGCAGGCAGACGGAGGGGCGAGCGTGGCGGTGCACCCGGCCCAGCTCTACGCCGCCATCGACGCGGCCCTGCTGGCGCTGCTGGCCATGGCCTTCACGCCGCTGGCGCGACGCGCCGGCGAGGTGTTCGCCCTTGTGCTGACGCTCCACCCGATCGCGCGGCTCCTACTGGAGGAGATCCGCGTGGACGAGCCGGCGGCCCTCGGCACACCCCTGTCGATCTCGCAACTGGTGTCGCTGGTCCTCCTGGCCCTGGCGGTCGGGCTCTGGTGGTGGATCGTTCGGGGGGCGGCACCGCCGGGGCGGGCCACCGCGGGGCTATAATCGCGTCCCTATCAGGGGAGCCCCTGCGGCCTCCGGGAACTTTCCGGACAGCGACGACATCCAACCAGGAAGTGTGGTGAGCGGTGGCCGTGCAGCCGGCGAGCGTCGTCGACGACGAGACCACGGCCGACGGGCCTCTCGTGGTCCGGGCGGCCGGCGGCGACGGCAGCGCTTTCCGGACGCTCGTGGACCGTCACCATGAGCGGATCGTCTCCTTTCTGCACAGGCTCTGTGGCTGCCCCGAGCAGGCGCTCGACCTGGCCCAGGAGACGTTCCTCTCGGCCTACCGGCATCTGGCTTCGTTTCGTCAAGACAGCAGATTTTCGACATGGCTCCATGCGATCGCGGTCAATCACGCCCGGGCCGCCGCCCGGCGTCGTCGTCCGAATGTGTCGCTCGACGCCGTGGACGCCGACGGCGAGCGCCGGTGCGCCGAGCCGGCGGCCGTGATGCTGGCGGTCTCGGCGGGCCTCGAGCAGGAGGATCTCGCCCGACGGATCGCGGCCGCCCTTGATCGGCTCGACATCCGCTACCGCGAGGTGGTGGTGCTCGCGGACATGCAGGACGCCAGTTACGAGGAGATCGCCGAGGCGCTGGGGGTGCCGGTGGGCACCGTCCGCAGCCGCCTCCACCGTGGCCGTTCCGAGTTGCGATCGCTGTTGGCGTCACCATGATGCATGCGAGGCCCTGATCGTCCATGACCCAGCCCGCCGAACACCCGCCGTTGGCCCCCGACGATCCCCGCATCAGCGAGTGGATCGACGGACGTCTCTCGGCCGGCGAGACCGCCGAGATCGAGCGGGCCGTGGCGGGCTCGCCGTCCCTCGTTCGGCTGGTCGCCGACCTGCGGTCCATCAAAGCAGCCGCCCGGCTGACGTGGGGCGTCTCACCGCCGGCCGGTTTCACCGAACGCGTGATGGTGGCCCTCGCCGCCGGCGCTGGTGGCGAGGACGCCGATCGTGCGGTGGACGACGAGTGGCGGGCGATCGAGGCGGAACGAATCGCGGTCGAGCGGGCCGAGGCGGCGGTGGACCTCGACGACGCGGTGCAGGAACGGTCTGCGGTGACCGCCGTTGGGCGCTGGCCATGGTTGGCGCTGGCCGGCGCCCTTGCGGCCGGCTTGCTGGTGGCGGTCGTACTTGATCGGCGCCCGGGCATGGGGCGGGACGTGGCGATGGTGGAACGAGCGGCCGCGGCACCGCGGCAACGGGCGATCGAGCCGCCGTCGTCAGCCGCCGCCGTCGCGGAGAATCGGGCGGAGTGGCGAGCCGACGCCGACCCAAGCCCCGCCGCGGAGGCGAAGGCCGCGGTCGCATCCCCCGAGCTAGAGCGGGCCTCGGCTCCGGCGGTCGCCCCGACCGGGGCGCAGGCGGGCCCGCAGGCCGACGGGGTCGACCTTTCGGGTGGCCTTGCCTTCGCCGCCCAGGCCCAAGACGAGGATTTCAAGCGGCGGAAGACCCGAGGGGCGGCTCGCGAGCGGCTCGCCACCCCCGGCGTTGCCGCGCCCGTGGCGCCGCCCGGCTTTCCAGGTGAGGCAGAGGATGGAAGGCGGCAGCAGGCGGCCGCGGAAGTGATCACGGTCGTCGTCGGATCGCCCGGGGAACGCAGGGAACTGGTCGCGAGACTCCGCGGCCTGGAGGCCGCGGGCGAGGTCCTGGACAAAGCCGCAGGCGTCGCCAGCGATCGCCTGGCAGAGGGCCACGGGGAGTCGGCCCGCAGCGACGGGCAGAAAGACGTCGCGGCCGCACCAGCGGACGACGACGCAATCGTGGAACTGCAGGGCGAACCGAACGCCATCCGGGCACTGCTGGACGAACTCCGCCGTTCCGGCGCCGCGGTGGATGTGGCACGGGCGGGCGACGAACCCAGTGGCTCCGCCAAGGCAGCAGAGGCCGCGCGGGATGGTGCGGCGACGGCCACGTTTCATCGGATCCGGATCCGCGTCATTGAAAGTCCGGCCGCCTGGGAACGGTCGCAGCCATGACCGATTTCCAGCAGGCCGGTGAGGACCCCCCGGCGGCCAGCCAGTGGGCCAAGGCCGGCCACGTCACGCTGCGGTGCCGGCTCAATGGGCCGCTGGTCGTGGAGTTGCCCCCGGACGAGGGCGGATCTCGCCCCGCGTTCCGCTTGATTGACTATCTCGGCGCCGAGTTCGTGCTGCCGGCCGGAAAACGGGCGATAGCACTATGTCGATGCGGAAAATCGGCCGCAAAGCCGTTTTGTGACGGGTCGCACCGTTCCGCTGAGTTTCTGGCGGGGGAGTTGGCAGGTGACGGTCAGTGCTGACTACAAAAACCTTGCCGGCGACGCAAGTTGTTTCCCTTAATACACTTGCGCCTGCGCTTGCGGCCTCCAAGAACGCCTAAAGAGGGGGTCAGCGATATGGACTGGCCGCGGAAACACCTGTAGGGTTCTAGTCCTGAGCCCACGCCCGTCCGGCACCGGACGCCGATATGTCGCATTCTTCGACCAATTTCTACCAGCGTTCCAGCGTGGGGATCCTCGCGATCCTGCTTTTCCTGCTGCCGCTGGTGGTCGTGGGGGCCATCAAGGCCAAGGGGAATAACCGCAACGACGTGAAGGGCTGGCTGCCCGCGGAATACCCGGAGACCAAGACCTACAAGTTCTTCAGGGATCACTTCCAGGGGGAGGAGTTCGTGCTCGTCTCCTGGGACGGCTGCACGATGACGGATCCCCGTCTGGAGCTCCTGGCGACCAAGCTCCTGCCCCCCCCGGAAGAGGCTGCCCGGATCGAGCGGCCGCTCTACTTCAAGAGCGCCCAGACGGGCCCCCGGGCGGTCGGCCGGATGACCGATGAACCGCTCAATCTGGACGCCGACGAGGCGGTCCGACGGCTGACCGGGGCGCTCGTGGGCCGGGCCCCGGAGGGTGTCGAAGCCGGCTCGGCCGGGGACGACCTCGACGCCCGGCAGACCTGCCTGGTGCTGACGCTCTCCGACGTCGCCCGAGCCAACCTGCACGGCGCGATCGACCAGATCCGCGACGTGGCCACGAAGGAGTGCGGCATCCCCGAGGCCAGCCTGCACATGGGCGGCCCGCCTGTCGACAACGTCTCGATCGACAATGCGGGCCAGCGGAGCGTGACGATCCTGTTCGGACTGTCGTTGGTCGTCGGGTCGGTGGTGAGTTGGTGGAGCCTGCGGAGCAAGGCACTGGTCGCGATCGTGCTCGCCTCGGGCGTCTACAGCATGCTCGCGAGCCTGGCGATCGTCTGGTACTCGGGTTATCCGGTGGATGCGATCCTGCTGACGATGCCCTCGCTCGTCTACGTCGCCACCACCAGCGGCGCAATCCACCTTGCCAACTACTACCGCGATCAGTTGGCCGAGACGGGCGTCCGCGAGGGGGCGGCCGGCCGCGCCGTCCACCACGCGCTGCTGCCGCTCTCGCTGGCCACGGGCACGACGGCTGTCGGTCTGGCCACGCTGGCGGTGAGCGAACTGGTGCCGATCAAGATGTTCGGCATCTTCTCGGCGCTCGGCGTGGTCGTCAGCTTTCTGGTGATCGTCACGCTCATGCCGTCGGTGCTCGAGCTGTTCCCGCCGAGGCTGAAACTGGGGGCGGCGGCCACGGCAGGGGAGGATGACGGCTCCTGGCAGCCGATCGAGCACAGCCCGTGGTGGAAGGCGGGGCATTGGATCACCGAGCACCACGCGGTGGCGGCGGCCGCCTGCCTGCTCCTGATGGCCGGCATGGGCTACGGCATGACGCGGGTCGAGAGCAGCGTGCAGCTGATGCGGCTCTTCTCCCCCAAGGCCCGGATCCGCACCGATTACCAGTGGCTCGAGAAGCACCTCGGGCCGCTGGTGCCGATGGAAATCCTGGTGCGGATCGACACCCAGGCCTGCAGCCTCGACTTCCGGGAGCGGATGGAACTGGTCGAGAACGTGCAACGCAAGATCGCCGGCCTGAAGGAGGTGGGCAGCTCGCTGTCGACCGTGACGTTCAGCCGCAGCCTCGACGTGCCCGCCGGCGGTGGCGTCTTCGGCCGCGTCCTCGGCCTCAACCATGCCCGCCGTGAGGATGCGCTCGCCCGGGCGCTCGCCCGCCACCGGGAGGAGTTCCTGGCGGGCGACTATCTCCGCAAGGCCGAGGTCGCGGAGCCGATCGGCCCTTTGCCGGAGCCACCGCAGCCCGATCTGCTTGCCAGCCTCGGGATGCAGCTTGGCCTGTTGCCGCCACCCGAGCCACCGCCGGTACCGACGCGGACCCGCGAGGAGGAACTCTGGCGGATCAGCGCGCGGGTCAGCGCGGTGCAGGAGGTCGACTACGCCCTGTTCAAGGCCGATCTGCAGAAGGAGATCGCGCCGCTCCTCGAGCGGCTGGATGGGCAGGGCGTCAAGGGCGTGGCGATCGACTTCACGGGCCTCGTGCCGTTGGTCTACAAGGCCCAGCACTCGCTGTTGTCGGGACTCCAGGTCGGCTTCGTCTGGGACTTCCTGATCATCGTCGCGGTCATGATCGTGCTCTGCCGGGCGGCCTCGGCGGGGCTCGTGCTCCTGGTGCCGGCCGCCTTCCCGGCGATCTGCGTCTTCGGCGGCATGGGATGGGGCAACGCGGTCTTGAAGTCGTTGGGGACCGGCTCGCTCCTGATCGACATCGGCACCGTGATGGCGCCCAGCGTGGCGCTCGGCGTGACCGTCGACGACGTCGTTCACTTCATGCTCTGGTTTCGCCGCGGCATCTCCGACGGGCTCGACCGCAAGCAGGCCACGATGCTGGCCTACAAGGGTTGCGCGCGGGCGATGTACCAGAGCTGGGGCGTGATCGGGATCGGACTGTCGGTCTTTTCGCTGTCGCCGTTTGGGCCGACGCAGCGATTCGGCTACATGATGCTCTCGATGCTGACGATCGCCCTGGTCGGCAACCTCGTCTTCCTGCCGGCCCTGCTCTCCGGACCGCTGGGAGGCGTGTTCGCGGCCAGCGTGCTCCGCAACAACGCCCGTCGGACGCGGCGGGATGCGAGCCGTCGGGTGAAGACCGATCCCGGCAGCGACGAGCTGCCGGCACCCCATTTCGCCCCAGGCCAGGCGAAGCAGGTCGTGCATGCCTGACGGGCTGCCGACGGCCACGGTGGTGCTCAAGCCCCGGCGGGCCCGTCCCTTCTTCGGCCGGCACCCCTGGGTGCTCGACTCGGCCATCGACCACGTCGATGGCCAGCCGGCCGACGGTGACGTGGCCGAACTGGTCACCCACGACGGGATGTTCGTGGCTCGCGGGCTATGGAACTCCCGCAGTCGCATCCGCCTGCGGCTCTACGCCTTCGACGCGGCCCTGCCGCTCGACGACGCGGTGTGGCGCGGCCGGCTGGAGGCGGCGTTCGCCTTGCGGCGGTCGCTCGGGCTGGACGGGCGAACGGGCGGCTACCGGCTGGTGAACAGCGAAGGTGACGACCTCTCGGGCCTGATCGTCGATCGCTACGGCGACTATCTCGCCGTGCAGGTGACGGCCTTGGCGATGGAGCGGCGGCTGGAGTCGATCTGTGACATGCTCCAGACGCTCGTCGCCCCCCGCGGCATCCTGCTGCGCGGCGCCGAGCGAGGCCTGTCGAAGCTCGAGGGGCTGCATCTGCCTGACCGGGTGATCCGCGGCCAACCGCCGGCGGGGCCGGTGTTCGTCGAGGAGCAGGGACTGAAGTTCGGCGTCGATCTCGCCGAAGGCCAAAAGACGGGCTTCTATCTCGACCAGCGGGACAATCGCCGAGCCGCGGCCGCCCGCGCCCGCGGCCGCCGCGTGCTCGACGTGTTCTGCTATTCGGGCGGCTTCGCCTTGGCCTGCGGCGTGGCAGGGGGAGCCCGCAGCGTCCTGGCAGTCGATACCAGCAGCCGGGCCACGGCGATGGCCACGGCCAATGCCGAACTCAACGCCGCCACCAACATCACCGTCGAGACGGCCGACGCCTTCGAGAAGCTCGACGCCCTGGCAGCGGCCGGCGAGAGGTTCGGCATGGTCGTGCTCGACCCGCCCAAGTTCGCCCGCAGCCGCGCCACACTCGACGACGCCCTGCGGGCCTACCACCGCATCAACCGCGTGGCCTGCGACCTGCTCGAGCCGGGCGGAATCCTCGTCACCTGTTCCTGCTCGGGGTCCGTCGGCCGCGAGGATTTCCTGGCCATGCTCTCGGGCGTAGCCGCGCGGGCCGGCCGTATGATCCAACTGCTGGAGGTGCGTGGTGCCGCCGCCGACCATCCCGTCAGCGTGAGCTGCCTGGAGGGTGAATACCTCAAGTGCGTGATCGCCCGGGTGGCCTGAGCAGGGCCACCGCGGGACCGCGGCTCGGCCCGCCGATCGCCGCTCACGACGGCCGGACGGCTTCGATGAGGTGGTAGCCCTTCACCAGTTCTTGGGCTACGTTGGTCCACATCCGCGGCAGGTGCTCGCCGTACCAGGTCGGCTGCTTGGTCACCACCAACAGCGTGCCGCCCGGGGCCAACGCGAGTCGGGCCGCCTCGACGAGCCGCTCCGCGATCATGAAGTCGCCGTAGTAGGGTGGGTTTGCCAACGCCAGATCCCAGCTGCCCCGGTCAGGCACCCGACCCTCTGCCTCCAGGGCGACCGATACGTTCGCCAGCCCATTGAGCGTGACGCCCCGGCGCGTGCACTCGACTGCCCGCGCGGCCGAGTCGAAGGCATGTACCACGACGCTCGGGTCACGGGCCGCGATCCCCAACGCCACGCAGCCGCTGCCGCAGCCGATGTCGAGCACCCGCGTGTCGGGCGCCACGTCGACGGCGTTGAGCAGGTGTCGGGCGCCGGGGTCGATCCGCCGGTGGGCGAAGACGCCCGGACACGTCACGGCTTCGAGCAGCCGGTCGCGGTCACGAAACTTGAATCGGCAGGAGAAGTTGCGGTGTTTGGCGAGCGGTCGCGTCTTCTGCACCAGGTAGGCGACGGTGTGGCCGCCATCCTCCGCGGGCCGCACGCGGACGGTCTCGCCCCCCTCGGCGAGCTGCTCCCGCAACCAGCTGTCGCGGGGGTTGTCGACCGTTGCCACGAGCCAGCCCCCGACGACGAGGGCGTCGATCACCTGCTGGAGGACGTCGCGGGTGAGTTCAGCCTCGCCCCCGCGCGACACCGGCACGACGGCCAGGTCATACGGGCCGGCGGGGATGTCGGCCGTGCAGGGTGCCGAGAGGTTGGCGGTCGCCGCCGCCCCCCAGCTGGCCGCCGCGGCGTCCCGCTGATGGAGGTCGAGAAACCAGCAGGCGACGGTGGCGTCGGGCCGGCTGCGGGCGAGTTCGGCGGCGGCCTGTCCGCGGCCGAGCGTCGTGCAGACGATCCGGATGCCGGGCAGGGTCGCGGCGACGGCGAGGGCATGCGCCTCGGCGGGACGGGCGGGCAGCGGCGAAGCGAGGGAGGGCATCGCCGACGAGCATACCCCACGCCGCGGCGGTCACTCGGGTGGGCGGGAGCGGTCGCCAGCGGCTGCCGCATCGGGCGGTCCCCACCGCGGACCGTCACCGCGGCCTCGCTCGCCGGCCCCACGCATCCGCGCCACGGCCTCCGCCGCGAACGAGGCCAACTCGCTGCGATCGAGTTTACCGTCGCCGTCGGCATCGAAGGACAATGCCCGCGTCACGAACCGCTCTGGCGATGGGCCTGACCCCGGCCCTCGTCCCCGCGGACTGTCGACGTCGTCGGGCGATCCCGGGGGCGCAGGACGCGGCCGCTCGGGCGGGCCCTCGGGCCGGCCGCCATCGCGGGGCCGGCGGCCTTCGGGTCTGCCGTCACGGGGAGGCCGCCCCTGTGGGCCACCGTCGTCGAACCGGGGCGGACGTGGCGGCAGCGGCGGGCGGAACTCGTCGCGGCTGATGCGGCCGTCACCGTCCTGGTCGAGGGACCGCAGGGCCTTGCCGGCACCGTCGAGTTCGCCGTTATCGAGTTCCTGATCACCGTTGGCGTCGAGCGCCGCACGGAGCCGGTCGGCTGGGCCGGCAGGACCTTCACCCGGGGGACGGTCACCCGGAGGTTGGGCAAGCGCGACCCCGACGACCGCGACCACCGCGGCCGCGGCCGCGGTCGTGTTCCAGAGCCTCGACCCAGAATGGCATTTCATGGCGGTTCTCCCGGAGTGGATGGCCTTACCCGACGTCAGCTTCAACGGCCGTGTCGGCCCCGGGTTGCGGCGAGAAACTACACTCCTCGCGGTTTTCTCCCGCACGCGCCCCATGCACCTAGCCGCCCTACCCGCCGCCGCCCTGCTCGCGGCCTGTCGCGAGACCCGCACGCGACGGAGTGGTCCCGGAGGTCAAAACCGCAACAAGGTCGAGACCGCCGTCGTGCTCACGCACGTGCCGACCGGCCTCGTCGCCGAGGCCGCGGAGCGCCGCAGCCTGGCCGAGAATCGCCGCGTCGCGCTGGCCCGCCTGCGGCTCGCGCTCGCGATCGGTACCCGGCAGCCACCGGAGGCCGACGGGCCCACGATGCTGTGGCGGTGCCGCACCCGCGGCCGCCGCCTGATCATCGCAGCGAGCCACGACGACTATCCGGCGCTGCTCGCGGAAGCCCTCGACCGGCTCAAGGCGTCGGGCTGGAGGGTCACCCCCGCGGCGGAGCCGCTGGGTGTCTCGGCGACGCAACTGGCCGGGCTCATCAGAAAATCAAAGGCCGCCTGGACGGCCCTCAACGAGCGCCGTGCCGCCGCCGGCCTGCGGCGGCTCTCGTGATCCAGCCAGCGGCTGGCCCCGGCTACGGCAGGGGCGCGAGCGTGAGCGGGTCGCGGAGCGGCAGATGGGTCACTTTGCCGCCGAAGAACTCCTGCATGTTGGCCCGCTTCTCCAGGTCGCCGGGAGCGATCTCGTCCCAGTCTCCCACCACGAGGATCGCCAGCTGGGCGGGGTCGAGATGCTCGCGGGCCACCCGCTGGATGTCGGCGGGGGTGACCTTCTCCACGCGGTCGCGAAAGGCCTGCCAGAACCCCTCGGGCCGCTTCGTCCATTCGTCGTTGACGAACACGCCCAGCATCGCGGGCTTGCTCTCGAATCGCCTGGGCAGGGTCTCGATCAGCCCGCGCCGAGCCGTCTCAAGTTCCTCTTCCGGGACCGGCTCCTCGCGGAGCCGACGGATCTCGTCGAGGACGATCTTCGTGGCCAGGGCGACCGTGGCATTCTTGCTCTCAAAGCCCGCCTTGAAGTCACCCGGGTAGTCGACCCGGGGCTGGAGCATTGACCGAACCGAGTAGGCGAGTCCCTCGTTGCTGCGGATCTTCTGCATCAGCCGGCTCGTGAATCCGCCGCCGCCGAGAAGCTCGTTGAGCACCAGCATCGGGATCGTATCGGGGTCGTCCCGATCGATCGCCCGGCAGCCCAGCTGCACCTTTCCCTGCGGGATCTTCTTGGGCACGTGGTAGAGGCCCGGGGACGGCATGGCGGTTGACGCGGCAGGCCCGGTGGCGACGGGCCCCCGCTCCCAGCCGGCCAGGGCCTTCTCGAGCACGGCGAGCATGGCCTGCTCCTCGAAGTCGCCCGCCACGGCGATGATGAGGTTGCCCGGGTGGAAGATGCGGCGGTGCATGTCGGCCAGCCGCTCGGCCGTGACGGTGGTCACGCTCGCCTCCGTCGGCTCCGCGGCCTCGAAGTGGTCTGCGCCGAACATCAGCCGCTTCCACTCGCGTCCCAGGATCGAGCTGGCGTCGTCGTTGCGCTGGGCGAGGTCGGCGAGCAGGCGGGCCTTGGTCGTCTCCAGTCGGCCGGCGTCGAAGCGGGGCTCGCGGAGCATCGAGAGAAACAGTGGTAGGCTCTCGGCAAAGGTACTCTTCAGGCAGTTCATGGTGGCGGTCGTGAAGGTGTCGCCCGCCGCCACGCCCACGTCGGTCGCCAGGAAGTCGAGTGCCTCGTCGACCTCGGCCGGAGGCAGCCGCCGCGTGCCCCCCTCGCGGACCAGCTGCGCCGTCAGGGAGGCCAGTCCTGGCATCTCCGCCGGATCGAGCGACCCGCCCCCCTTGAACGTGATCGCCAAATTGATGAGCGGGAACTCGTGCGACGCCGCGAGGTACACGACCGTGCCGTCGGGCAGCACGCGGCGGTGGTCGGCGGCCTTGGGCGGCACATAGACCAGCGGGGCGAAGCGGATCGCCTCGGGCCGCGCCGGGAGCGTGGCGGCGGACGGCTCCTGGGCTCCCGCGGTCCGGGCGACGAATCCCGCCAGCAGGCCGGCGACGAGGAGGAGGGTGTGATGGTGCATGCGACGGTGCCTGGATGGTTCCCGGGTTCAGTCCGCCTGGCGGCGGTAGATGGCCACGCTGCGATTGGTGGCCGCGAAATACTTCCGCACCACACGGTGGATGTCGGCCGCCGTGACGGCCTCGTACTTCGCGGGGGCCTCGTTGATCTCCCGCCAGTCGAGCAGGGCCTCGCTCAAGGCCAGCTGCACGAACAGCGACATGTTGCTCTCGAGCTTGCGGTAGTTGTCGGCGGCAACGCGGTTCTTGACCTTGCGGAGCTCCCGCTCGGGCACCTTGGCGGCCTGCAGGCGGGCGAGCTCCTCGTACCAGGCGGCCTCCAGCTGCTCCGGCGTCGCCTCGCCACGGGTCTGGGCGGCGATGGAGAAGAGCCCAGCGTACTTGCGGGTGTCGGAGGCGGCGATCGCGGTCGCCGCGAGGCCGCGGCCCTCCACGAGTCCGGCGTACAGCCGCCCCGTCCGCTCGTTGAGGATCTCCGCGAGCATGTCGAGCGGGTAGCTGTCGGCGTGACCCGCCGGCACCGTGTGGTAACGGACCTCGACGGCCGGCGGGAAGTCGCCCGTCGCGATCATGCGTTGCTCGGCCAGCTGGCCGACCTCGAGCGTGACCACCGGAGGCGGCGGCCGCTTGCCCGGCTTGAGCCGCGAGAAGTACTTTTCGATCAGCGTCTTGGCCTGGGCCGGATCGAAGTCGCCGACGAGGATGCCGAACAGGTTGCCCGGCCGGTAGTAGACATTCCAGTAGTCCTGCGCCTGATCGAAGGTGTAGCTGTTGAGGTCGCTCGGCCAGCCGATCACCGGCCAGGAATAGCCGCTCGAGGCCCAGAACATGGCGTCGAACTGCTCCTCGAACTTGCCCGTGGGCGTGCTCTCGGTCCGCAGCCGCCGCTCCTCGTGGACCACGTCCCGCTCCGAGTAGAACTCGCGAAACACGCTGTCGTGGAGCCGGTCGCTCTCCATCCAGGCCCAGAGTTCGAGCTTGTTGGACGGCACCGTGATGAAGTAGCAGGTCAGGTCGTAGCTCGTGAAGGCGTTCATCCCGGTGCCGCCGGCCCGCGTGTAGACCAGGTCGAACTCGTCCTTGACGATCGTGCCGGCCGGCTCACCGCCGGGGCCGCGGCCCTGCTGCGCCTTGATGAGTTCATCGAGCCGACCCCGCAGGACGCGGAGGTGCTGCGTGTCGTTGACCGGATCCCAGGGGTCGTCGATCTCCCCCTTGAAGAACCGCTCGTATTGCTTCGTCCAGACGAGCCGGTTGATCTCGTCACGGATCGCCTTCTGCTCGGCCCGGAAGCGGGCGTCCTTGGACGGGTCGCGGGTGCCGATCGTGTCGGTGCCCTTGAACATCATGTGCTCGAAGAAGTGGCTGATGCCCGTGATCCCGGGCCGTTCGTCGACGCTGCCGACGCGAGCCACCCAGCCGGCCGCCACGAGGTTGGGCTGGTCGCTCCGCGGCACGAGCAGAAAACGCATCCCGTTGGCGAGCGCGAACTCCTCGACCGCGACCTGCTGGGCGGCCGCCGGAAACGCGAACAGGCAAAGGACGAGGCCGGCGAACGGGATCGCCGGTCGGCGGGACGAAAGACTGGATCGCATGGGGGTGGCACCGGTGGAAAGCGGGAATCGGCCGCAGCGGCGTTCGTTATAGCGTTCTCCGTCCGGCCGCAGGAACTATCCTTCCCTGTCCGCCGTCCACGTCGCGGCCCGGGCCGCCGCCAGGGTGGCCCGGTGGCATCGGCCACCGGAACAATCGCCCGCGGTCGTGATCACCCGCGGGCGCGATCGTCGGCACCCGATCCACGGAGGACCCTGGCCATGTCGTCGATCGATCGTGCCGACCCGGTGATCATGGGGCCGACAAGGTGGCGGCCTTGATGCGGGCCAAACTCGACCACGAGCTCGAGGGCCTCGCGGTCGCGGACTATGAGATGATCGCTCGGTCGGCCCAGGAACTCTCCCTGGCGAGCCTCGACTCTAACTGGCAGGTGCCGCAGACCGAGGACTACGTCGGCCAGAGCGCCGAGTTTTGTCGCTCGTGCGACGCACTCCAGAAGGTCGCCCGCGAGAAGAACCTCGATGGTGCGGCGCTGGCCTGGGCGGACGTCACGCTCAAGTGCGTGCAGTGCCACAAGTACGTCCGCGACGCCGACTGACCGGTCACGCCAGGTCGACGGCCTGGGGCACCCACGCCAGGGGCGTGAGGGTCGTGTCGAGCGTCTTGACCTTGGCGATGTCGTCGAGGTTGATGAGAACGGGCGGGGCGGTCGAGGACGCTGCGCCGCTCCGGCCCACCTCCCAGGCAGCCAGTCGAATCTGGGGCGGGTCGACGATCAGCGTCACCGGCCGCAGCCGGCGGCGGACGGGCGGCGCCTCGCCGGTTGCCGGAAGCTCGACCGCGATCTCCCGGCAGTCACTGATCGCGGAACTCAAGGTGGAGAGCATCCGCGGCCGGGTCGCGTAGCGGGCCGAGTCGGGCTTGGCGACGTCGTAACCTGGAGGGCTTCCGACGCGTTGGCCAGGAAATCGGCCGGCAGGTCCCGCTCGAGTTTGGCCCACAGGCCCTCGATCCCGGTTCAGAGGACCGTGCCCTCGAAGGCCCGCAACAGTTCCCGGCCGATCGTGACGGCGGCCAGTTCCAGGATCGTGAGCGGTTCGGCGGGGATCGTTGGGGCGGCCAGGGCGTTCGCGTCCAGCCGCCAGCCATATCGCTGTCCCCCCGCCAGCGGTCCGGGCCGTCGCAGCCCTGACCCCGTCGCTGCTAGCCGGGATGGGACGCGACTCGCTCCCGCCGGTGGTTGCCTTGCTCGTCGACGGGCAAGGGACCGCCGACGACACCGTGTTCGCGGCGCTTGTCGCGGCGGTGCGGCTGGAACTCCGTCGGGTCGTGGCAGGCGTGCTGCTCGAGGGCAAGAGTCAGGCGACGATTGCCCATGTGTTGGGCGTCCACGAGGGCACCATGTCGCGGCTGCGGGCCCAGGCGATCGACGCGCTGTGGCGACGGCTCCGGGACTGAGCCGGTCACGGGGCAGCGGCAGCCTCAGCGCATCACGACCGTGCGCCGGCCGTGCACGAACACCCGCTCCTCGAGCACCAGCCGCACCGCCCGCGCGAGCACCAGTTTCTCGACGTCGCTGCCGGCCCGGGCCATGCGTTCCGGAGTGAAGGTGTGGTCGACGGGGATCACGTCCTGGGCGACGATCGGACCGTCGTCGAGGTCGGCCGTCACGAAGTGAGCTGTGGCGCCGATCAACTTTACGCCCCGCTCGAAGGCCTGGCGATACGCCGCGGCCCCGGCGAAGGCCGGCAGGAACGAGTGGTGGATGTTGATCATCCTCCCGGCGTAGCGGTCGACGAACGGCGGCGACAAGATCCGCATGTAGCGGGCCAGCACGACCAGGGCGGGCGCGTGCGCATCGATCGCGGCGGTGATGGCCCGCTCATGGGCGACACGATCAAGGCCCTCGTGGGGCACGTGGGCGAAGGGGACGCCAAACCGCTCCACCAGCCCACGGAGCAGGTCGTGGTTGCTCGCCACGCCCACGATCCGCCCCGGCAGTTCGCCGACGGCGTCGAGCAGGAGCAGCTCGCCGAGGCAGTGCGGCTCACGGCTGGCGAGCACGACGATCGGCCGCCGCTCGTCGCGGACAACGCGGACCCGCGACCCGTCCGGCAGGTCCGCCAGGAGCGCGGCACCGAGCTCACCGTCGACCACGGGGCTGTCGGCCGCCGTCACCTCGGCCCGGAAGAAGAAGTGCCGCGTCTCCGCGTCGACGAACTCCTGGTTGGTCTCGATATTGAGCCGGCGAGCGCCCAGCACACCGGTGATCCGGTGGATCAGCCCGACGGCATCGGGGCAGTCGACGAGGACGATCTGGCGGGGCATGGCGGCGGGTGGGGCGGGGGTCCTGGGCGCGGCGGGTCACCGACCGCGGCTCGGCACCCAGGCGAGGACCACGTCCTCGACCGTGGTGCCGGTCTTGCGGGCCGGAATCTCGAGCTTCTCGAGCGTGATCCGCTCCGGTGCGGAGTCAAGTCGGATCCGTTCCAGTTGCGTCTCGATCTCCTCTTCCAGCTGCCGGTGCCGTTCCTCGAGGCTCGCCAGGCTCTCGGCGGCGTGGGCGACGTCGGCCTGCTGCCGTGCCGCCCGGCTGGCCGACCGCATGGACGTGGCCGCCTTGCCGATCGTGGAGGCGTTGATCTTCTTGCGGCCGAACAGCGAGCCCAGCACGGCCGAGCCGATCGAGACGTAGGTCTGCAGCGACTGGTTCTGGGCCTCGGCCTTCTCCTTCTCGACCTTCTGCCGGGCCCGCTCGATCCGTTCGGCGAGCGTGGCGAGCTTGGCGGCCTCGCGGCTGCGGACCCGCTCCATCTCGGCATCTCGCCGTTCACGGACACGATGGGCGAGGCGGCTGCGGAAAGCCCCCTCGTCCTCTTCCGGCCGAGAGACCTCGTCCACGACGGCCGCCTTCCAGGCGGACTCGCCGAGCGACTCGCCGGCCGGGGCGAGGCAGAACGTCTCGCGATGCTCCTCCACGCCGGCGCCAGTGAGCGAGTAGCGGACGATCGCGCGGCCGAGGATGTGCGGCTCGTAGTGGACGCTCGCGTCAGCCGGCAACGGACGAGACGGCGGAAAGAAGACCTCGCAGACGCCCGGCGGCAGGATCGGCCGGGGGCCACCGTGGAACGCTGCGGTGTCGTCGGCCTCGGCCCGGGGCCGAGGCTCGGCCACGGCGGCCGCGTCGTCGGCCGTCAGCCGCCGGATCTCCTCCCGCAGGAGCGGCCCGCGGAGGTACGACATCGTCCAGCGGGTCTGGAAAAGCGTCTCTTCCTCGCCGTGGACGGAATGCATCAGGAACCGGCGCTGCTCGAGGCCGGAGGGCAGGCGGTCGAGACGGCCGCGCTCGAACGCACCTCCCGCCGAGGCGGCCGCCCCCTCGAGGCCGTCGAGCACGCGGGCCTTGTCGCGGGCGGTCTGCAGCCGGCCCAGGAACCAGAGGCCGGCGTTCGAGAGTCCCTTGTAGTCGAGATCGACCGGGTTCTGCGTGGCCAGCACCACGCCCAGGCGGTAGGCACGGGCCTGCTTGAGGAGCGTCAGGATCGGTGCCTTGCTCGGCGGGTTGGAGACGGGCGGCACGTAGCCGAAGACCTCGTCCATGAGAAACATCGCCTTGAGCGACGAGGTGCCGGCCTGCGACCGCATCCAGGAGACGGTCTGGCCCGCGAGCAGCGTGACGAAGGCCATCCGCTGGGCCTCGGCGAGGTGGGCGATCGAGACGATGGCCACGCGGGGCTTGCCCGCCGGCGTCCAGAGCAGGCGGCCGACGTCGAGCGGCTCGCCCTCGAGCCAGGCCTCGAAGCCCGGCGCGGCGGCCACGGTGTTGAGTCGCGTGGCGAGTTGGAAGCGGTCGCCGGCGGGGTAGAAGGTTTCGAGATCAAGGAACCCCACCCGGTCAATCGGCGGCGTCGGGATGGTGCGGACGAGGGTGCCGAAGTCGACCGTACGGCCCGTCTGCCAGAGGTTCTCGACGATCGCTGAGAGCAGCACATGATCGCGGCTCGTGCCGGGCTCCGCGTCGATGCCCACCAGGGCCAGGATGCCGGAGACCAACGACTCGATCCGCTCCCGGCGGGCCTCCGGGTCGGCGAGCACGGCGGCCGCCGGGGCTTCGAGGCTGCCGAGCATCGCCAGTGGACGGCCCGCCCGACTGCCCGGCGTGTAGACGGCCATCTCGGCGGCCTCGCGAAGGCGGCGGATGCGGTCGCCCGACTGGCCGGAGGCGGCCAGGCCCTTCGACCATGCGGCGGCCGTCCGCGCGGCCAGCTCGTCGACGGTGACGTCGTCCCGCTTGGCGGCTTCGGGATCGACCCAGGGGAGGAAATCGGCCGGCGCGAGATCGGGGAAGCTGAGCAGGACGTTGGCGAGGTCGCCCTTGGGGTCGATCACGAGCGTCGGG
>Ga0194129_10004467_pt1 | contig 18555 bp, 19 predicted proteins | sample TA2KigCa35mmetaG_FD_150862 | JGI IMG/M metagenome (GOLD analysis project Ga0194129, IMG submission 150862) | Freshwater microbial communities from Lake Tanganyika, Tanzania - TA2015038 Kigoma Deep Cast 35m | ecosystem: Environmental > Aquatic > Freshwater > Lake | place: Tanzania: Lake...
GGAAGCGCCTGCAGTGGCGATCGGTCCAGTCCATCATGGGAGCAACGCAGAAGTTGTAATCCTGATGCTTCATGGCAATAGGCGGACCGTCAGGGCATTGGGCCTTGTTACCGTGAAACCATGCAGCAGTGCATTCGTGCACCCGACGACCTCCCTTGCGCGGCCCAATCTCGCAGCCAGGTCAGCGAAAACGAACCACCTCGAGGGCTTCGATCCGGCGCGGCAAGACACCCCCGGGAGCCAGGGTTTTGGAAGGCGGTCGCAGCTTGAAAGCGCCACTTGCGGGGACGGTGCCCGCTTCCCCTCGCAATGGCGGATTGCGCCATTTGCCCTTCCAGCACCGGTGCCAGGCAAACCGCCTGGCGCCCTCGCGCAGAGGTACCACTGCAGCGTGCCTCTCGGCAGCGTGCCTCATCGAAGCGCGGGCGCAGCACGCCCCCGGTCAGGGTGCGTGCTGGCGAGCGCCGAGGGCAAGCTCGCGCAGCAAAGGTCGGGGCAGCAGCGTCCCGCCCAGGGACAATCCCCGGAATTGCCCGCGCAATCGGGCAAAAAGCAGCACCGAATCACGGTCGAAGGGATGCGGCGCCTGGCCGGGTTCCGATCTTTCCGAAGCCGGGAACTGCTGCCTGCCTTGCAAGGCCGAGCGGCCCGCGACGTTGTCATTGTGATGTCTGCCCATTTCCTCCCCCCTTGAACTCCCTGCGGAATGCATGCGTAGTCTGCACATCCCTTTTTTGTCCTGGACATGATACCGACCCCCTGAGGATGCTGCAACTGTGTGTGACTCTGCTAGCGCCAGTGCCCTCGCCTGGGACAGTGCCTCTGCGGGTCGCCACGCAGATCAACGCGGCCGTGCGGCCTGATACTGCGATGCGAGAGAGAGCGAGAGGGAGAGGGAGAGGGAGAGGGACAGGGAGAGGGAGAGGGAGTTGACGCGATAATCCGCGTTTACTAAACTTCACTAAGCGGTTTCTCTCCTCTCGTTGCACCCGTGTCATGTTTAGTCCGCACGCGGATGAATTCCACGCAGAGTGCAACGTCGGGTGGGTGTGCCGCCACCAACAACCACCATTGGAGACACACCATGAAGAGTTTTCGTCACCGCATCGCTGCGGCCGCAGGCGTTGCCGCGCTTTCCGCACTTGCGACTTCACAGGCCTTTGCGCAAAAGACCATCACACTGTGCTGGGCCGCCTGGGATCCGGCCAACGCGCTTGTGGAGCTTTCCAAGGACTTCACAACCAAGACCGGGATCAAGATGAAGTTCGAGTTCGTTCCCTGGCCGAATTTCGCCGACCGCATGCTCAACGAGCTCAACTCCAAGGGCAAGCTCTGCGACCTGATGATCGGCGACAGCCAGTGGATCGGTGGCTCGGCCGAGAACGGTCACTACGTAAAGCTCAACGATTTCTTCAACAAGAACAACATCAAGATGAGCGACTTCCTCCCGGCCACGGTGTATGCCTACAGCACCTGGCCCAAGGGAAGCCCCAACTACTATGCGCTGCCCGCGATGGGCGACGCGCTGGGCTGGACCTACCGCAAGGACTGGTTCAACCGTCCCGAGATCAAGGCCGAGTTCAAGAAGAAACACAACCGTGATCTCGCTCCTCCCAAGACCTGGACCGAGCTCAGGCAGGTGGCTGAATTCTTCCAGGGTCGCGAGATCGACGGCAAGAAAGTGTTTGGCGCCGCAATCTTCACCGAGCGTGGCTCCGAGGGCATCACAATGGGGGTTACTGCGGCCATGTATTCCTGGGGCCTCAAGTACGACGACCCCAAGAAGCCCTACTCCATGGCCGGCTTCACCAACAGCAAGGACGCCATCGAGGCGCTCGACTTCTACAAGGCGCTCTACAAGTGTTGCACCCCTCCGGGCTACACCAACGCCTACATGCAGGAAGGACTTGATGCTTTCAAGTCAGGGCAGGTCGCGATGCAGATGAACTGGTTCGCCTTCTTCCCGGGTCTCTTCAAGGATGAGAAAGTTGGCGGCGACCGCATCGGGTTCTTTGTGAATCCGCGCCAGAAAGTTGCCGCTTCAACCCTTGGCGGTCAGGGCATCTCGGTGGTGACCCATTCGCCCAACCAGGCCGAGGCACTTGAATACGTCAAGTGGTTTGCGCAGGCCGACGTTCAGAAGAAGTGGTGGGCACTCGGCGGATACTCCTGCCACAACGCGGTACTGAAGGATCCGGGCTTTGCGAAGACCGCGCCTTTCGCCGCCGATTTCCTGGAGGCGATGGGAGGGGTGCAGGATTTCTGGCAGGAACCCGCCTACGCCCAATTGCTGCTGGCGATGCAAAAGCGGGTGCATGACTTTGTGGTCGCCGACAAGGGCACGGCCAAAGAAGCGCTCGACTCGCTCGTCACCGACTGGACGAAAGTTTTCAAGGAAGAGGGAAAGCTCAAGTAGGTCGCGCTGTCCCGTCCGCGGCGCGCCAGTTCCATCCGGGAAAACCCGGATCGGCCGGAGTAGTCCTGCTCCGGCCGACGGCGCGTTTTCGCGTGCTGGATCCGCAACCCCATGGCCCAGCCTGAAACCCTCGCTGACCGGGCGGCAGAGCTTACCCCCGCGCCCATCGCCGGAACGTTGCGCGGATTGAGCGACCGCGCGCTGGCCTGGATCTTCATCACCCCAACGATCCTGCTCCTGCTTGCGATCAACATCTTTCCGCTCGTCTGGACGATCCGGCTTTCCTTCACCAACTACCGTGCCAACCGGCCCAACGCCGAAGTACGCAACGTCGGGATCGACCACTACCTGAGCATTCTCACCGACCCGGATATCTGGGCCGCGATGCAGGCGACTGCGCACTTTGTGTTCTGGACGCTCCTGCTGCAGACGCTCATCGGCTTCGCACTGGCGTGGCTCATCGATCGTCGCTTCCGCGGTCATGATGTGGTGACCACGCTGATCCTCATTCCGATGATGCTGAGTCCCGCAGTGGTGGGCAATTTCTGGGTCTTCCTCTACCAGCCGCAGATGGGGCTCTTCAACTATGCGGTGTCATTTTTCACCGGCATACCGCCCTCGAGCTTCGAGATGATCGGCTCGGTGAAACTCGCCCCCTGGGCCATCATCATCGTGGACACGTGGATGTGGACGCCCTATGTGATGCTGATCATCCTTGCCGGGTTGCGGAGTATCCCCGAGTACCTCTACGAGGCTGCCGAAGTTGACCGCGCCTCGGCATGGCGGCAGTTCTGGCGGATCACGGTACCGATGGTGCTGCCCTTTGTGATGCTGGCGGTTCTGTTTCGCGGAATCGAGAACTTCAAGATGTTTGATATGGTGAACCTGCTCACCAACGGCGGACCGGGTTCCACCACCGAGGTGGCCTCGATCACGCTCAAGCGTGAGGCCTTCGAAAAGTGGCGGACCGGCTACTCCTCTGCGTTTGCGATCATTCTCTTCGTGGCGGTCTTCGGGCTTGCCAATGTCTACGTGAAAGCACTCAACGCGGTGAAGTCCCGATGAGCGGTCTCACAACAGCCCACTCGGTGGTCGAACCCTCGCCAACCACCCGCACTCTTGCCGGCGCGGTCGTACTGATCTATGCCCTGGTGTCGCTGATTCCCCTGGTATGGATCGTGATGACGAGCTTCAAGAGTCCGCCCGACTCGATCAGCTACCCGCCCAAGGTGGTGTTCGAACCCACGCTGGAGGGCTACTGCAACCTCTTCACAACGCGGTCGCGGCAGACGCAGGACTACATCGATGCACTGCCGTCTGCCGATGACCTGTGCGAGCGCATCGCGCGGGATCGCAACATGGTGGTGGTGAGTCCCAGCAACTACCTGCCACGTTTCCTGAACTCGCTGATCATTGCCTTTGGTTCAACGCTGGTCTCGGTGGTGCTTGGCGTGATGGCCGCTTACGCCTTCAGCCGCTTTCGGGTACCCGGCAAGGACGATCTGCTCTTCTTCATCCTGTCTACGCGCATGATGCCGCCCATTGCTGTGGCGATCCCGATCTACCTGATGTACCGGGAACTTGGCCTCTCGGATACCCGGCTGGGGATGATCCTGCTCTACAGCGCGGTGAACGTCTCGCTCGCGGTGTGGCTGCTCAAAGGATTCATCGACGAGATTCCACGCGAATACGAAGAGGCCGCGCTCGTGGACGGCTACACCCGCCTGCAGGCCTTGCTCAAGGTTGTCCTTCCACAGGCCACCACGGGGATCGTGGCCACAGCGATCTTTTGTCTGATCTTCGCCTGGAATGAATACGCCTTTGCAGTGCTGCTCACGAGCGGCGAGGCACAAACCGCCCCACCCTTCATCCCGATCATCATCGGCGAGGGTGGGCAGGACTGGCCCGCAGTGGCGGCGGGCACCACCCTCTTCCTGGTGCCGATCCTGGTCTTCACCGTCTTGCTGCGAAAGCATCTGCTGCGCGGCATCACTTTTGGTGCGGTGCGCAAGTGAGCCGCTGGTTTCGCCGCAAGCCCTGGGAACTTGCCGCATCGCTGGTGATCGGCGCCGGCGTCCTGATGCTGCTGCAACCCTTCTTCCTCGCGCTCTACACCTGGTCCTTCCTCACGATGCTGCTGGGCGTCGTGATGTTCACGATTGTCTCGAAGTTTCCCGACGACTGAGTCGGGCTGCGGCTCAGCACCCCTGCCTGCAACGCTCCCTCAACCCCGACGGGCTCGCCCCCAACTTCGCAACCGCTTGTACCGTGGCTGAAATCCGCATCGAGAACCTGCATAAGTCCTTCGGCAACTTTGTTGCTGTGCGCGACTCCAACTTCGTGGTGCACAACGGCGAGTTCGTTTGCCTGCTCGGGCCGTCGGGCTGCGGCAAGACGACCACGCTGCGCATGATTGCCGGACTCGAGCTTCCAAGTACGGGGCGGATACGGCTCGACGGCGAGGATGTCACGATGCAGCGCGCCTCGCAACGCGACATCGCCTTCGTGTTTCAGCTCTTTGCGCTCTACCCGCACCTCAATGTACGCGCCAACATCGCCTTTCCGCTGCATTCGCAGGGCATGGTGCGCTCCGAGGTGAAGCGCCGGGTCGAGGCTGCCGCAGCGATGCTCAGGATCAGCCATCTGCTCGACCAGAGCGTCTCCGGACTCGCCGCAGGCGACCGCCAGAGGGTGGCCCTCGGCCGGGCGCTGGTGCGCGAACCCAAGGCCTTCCTGATGGATGAGCCGCTCGGCGCGCTCGATGCGGAGTTTCGCGAGTTGATGTGCGACGAGTTGCGCGGACTGCATGACCGCATCGGGGCAACCACGGTATACGTCACGCACGATCAGGCCGAAGCGATGTCGATGGCCGACCGGATTGCCGTGATGAACGAAGGGCGTATCGAGCAACTCGCCCCGCCGCAGGAGATCTACGACCGGCCGGCCACAACCTTCGTGGCCGACTTCATCGGTTCGCCACCCATGAACCTGCTTGCCTGCACTGCTCCGGGCGGAGGGTTGGCCGAAGGCGCCTCGAGCGTGCTCCTCAGCGGTCAGCCGGTGCGCGTTCCCCGCCTCGCACGCGAGGTTCGCAATCCGAACCTCACGCTCGGTATCCGGCCCGAGCATGTGGTGCTCGATGCACACTCGCCGCTTCGTGCGCGGGTAACCGCCAGCGAGTACCTGGGCACGCTGCAGATCGTGTACCTCGTGGTCGGCAGCGAGGAAAGCCCACTGCGGGCCCGGTTGCGCTCCGACCTCGAATTCCGCGTGGGCGATCAACTCGGCATCGCACTCGATCCCGCCCGGATCTCGCTCTTTGATGCACAGGGGTCAGCCCTTGCAACCACCGGGTCACCGGAGGGCGCGCGCAGTGGCTGAGTTTGCGTTGCGCGGCGTCACAAAGCGCTTCGGAAAGATCGAGGCCGTTCGGGCGCTCGATCTCGACGCCGCAGACGGAGCCTTTGTTGTGCTGCTCGGGCCCACCGGTGCCGGAAAGACAACCACCTTGCGGCTCGTTGCCGGCCTGGAGCGCGCCGACGCAGGCGAGGTGCTGATTGCTGGACACGAGGTGGGTCGGCTCGAGCCTGCCGCGCGCGACGTGACCTTCGTGTTCCAGCAGTACTCGCTCTACCCTCACCTCAGCGTCTACGACAACCTTGCCTTCCCCCTTCGCTCGCCCGCCCGACGCTGGGACGAGGCACGGATCAGCGCCAAGGTGAACGAGGTTGCCGAACTGCTGCGCATCGCCGACAAGCTCGATAACCGCTCCACCCGGCTGTCGGGCGGCCAGATGCAGCGTGTTGCGATCGGACGGGCACTTGTCCGCGCCCCCCAGGTCGCGCTGATGGACGAGCCACTGTCGTCGCTCGATGCCAAGCTGCGCGCTGAACTGCGCGTGGAACTCAAGCGTATTCAGCGTGAACTGCGCACCACGATCCTCTATGTCACCCACGATCAGACCGAGGCAATGACGCTTGCCACCCGGATCGGGGTACTCGACCAGGGAAGGCTGGCGCAGATCGGAACCCCTCGCGAGGTCTATGAGCGCCCTGCCAGCACCTATGTCGCCTCGCGTCTGGGCACCCCACCGATCAACCTGCTGCCGCTTGCGGCGCTGCCGCCCTCAACCTTCCCGCAGCTTCGCGTCCCGGAGCACACCGCCTTGCTCGGCGCGCGTACCGAGCACGTGAGGGTGCGCAAGACCGCCGGCGCTGGCGCTGCCTTTGTGCGCTGGATCGAGCACCTCGGCGATGCCAACCATCTCCACCTGCGGCTCACCACCCCGGGCGACAGCCCCGCGCAGGAGCTGATCACGCTGGTTGACCCCGCAATTGGTCTCGAAGTGAACGACCGGGTCGACATCGACTTTTTCGCGCCCCTTTGCTTTGACGCCGAGGGGCGTCGGATCAACGCTTGAAGCCTGAAGAGGAGGCCCATGGCCAGCACCCAACCCCACGCAACGCAAACGCAGGGCGCACTCCTGAGGCGCCTCGTGCTCGCGGTGGCCGACCGCGTGATCGAGAGCGCCGAGGAACTCACGCGGCTCGATCAGGCCATTGGCGACGGTGACCACGGACTCAACATGAAACGCGGCTTCGAGGCGGTACGCGCGGCGCTCGCATCAGACCCGACGGATGACTGCGGAGCGCTTCTTCTCGGGGTTGGGCGCACGCTGGTGATGAAGGTCGGCGGCGCCTCGGGCCCGCTCTACGGCAGCTTCTTTCTGCAGCTTGGAAAGGACTGGGCCCAGATCTCCGATCGGGCCACCCTGATCGCCTGCCTGCGCAAGTCGGTGGATGCGGTGGCCTCCCGCGGCAAGTCGCACCCGGGGCAAAAGACGATGCTCGATGTGCTCTTTCCTCTCGTCGATGCGCTCCCTGGCGTGCTCGAAACCCAGCTGCCAGACCTCGCCCGGCTCCGCGATCTGGCCGCCGAGCGGGCGCAGGCCACGATCCCGATGCTGGCCGAACGCGGCCGCGCCTCCTTCCTCAAGGAGCGATCGATCGGTCATATGGACCCCGGTGCGGCATCGAGCAGCCTGATGGTTACAGCCGTGTGCGAAGTGCTCGGTGAAGCATTTCGCACTTCCGGCGCACTCCTCACCCCTGCCGGAGACCAGCCGTGAGCAATGTGGGCATCGTGATCGTTTCGCATTCGCCTGACGTGGCGAGGGGTGCTGCCGACATGGTGCGCCAGATGGTCGGGGCTGCAGTCCCGCTTGCCTATACCGGCGGCAACCCCGATGGTGGCCTCGGCACCTCGGTGGAAGGCATTCTCGAGGCCATCGATACCGCCTGGTCCGAAGCAGGCGTTGCCATTCTCGTCGACATGGGCGGTGCAGAAACCAACAGTGAGATGGCCATCGAAATGCTCCCCCCTGAGCGACGTTCGCGCGTTGTGATCTGCAGCGCACCGGTCGTGGAGGGTGCGGTGATGGCCGCCACTGAAGCCTGGGGCGGCTCCGACCTCGACACGGTGCGCCGAACCGCCGAGGAACTTGGCGGAGCTTCGAAATGAACAGTGTCAACGCCGCCGATTCCGGCCAGGCCCAGGCAAGCGTGCTCCTTGCGCACGAGGGAGGACTGCATGCGCGTCCTGCGGTCACCCTCACCAAACTCGCCAAGACCTTCAACGCGCGGATACTTCTGGCCTCCGACGCAGCTGGGCCATGGATCGACGCGAAGAGCGTGGTGAAGGTCATGGCAATGAAGACCCGACGCGGCGCGCAACTCCATATGCAGGCGGCAGGCGCCGATGCGGCGAAAGCAGTGACCGCGCTGGTGAAGCTGATCGAGGACGACTTTGTTGGAGGCCCTCCGTGAAGCCACCGACGCCGACCGTGCTGGCTGCGCCGGATACCCCCGCCCCTGCACGCAGCCGCACGCTCCGGGGACAGGCGGCATCGCCCGGCACAGCGCTCGGCGAGGTCGTGCTGCTCGATGACGCCATCGACGATGCCCGTTTCACACCGGTTGAGCAGCGTTTTGCCAGCCTCGCCGAAGCACTGGCCGCAGCTGCACAGCAACTCGAGGGCATCCGCAACAGCCTCGATCCCTGTGATCCGGCGCGCGGCATGGTTGACTTCCAGATCGAGTTTCTCGCAGACCCGGCGCTCCTCGAGTCCGCCGACAACCCATCCTCGGACCTTCCAGCCGAGGAGGAAGTATGGCGGCCGATCATCGAGGCACACATTGCCGACTTCGATACCGCCGAGGACGAGTACTTCCGCCATCGCGCCTCCGATCTGCGCGACATCCGTGACCGGGTGCTCAGGGTGCTCAGGCGAACCCGGGCGCCAACGATTCCTGCACTGGGAGATCACGCGGTTGTGTTCGCGCACGACCTGAGCCCGAGCCGTTTTCTTTCAGCAGCCTGGAAGCCAACGCAGGCTCTCGTCCTGCGCGGCGGATCGCCGCACGCACACATCGCACTGCTGGCGCGCGCACGCGCGCTCCCGATGGTTGTTGCAGTGGGAGCGGCCCCCGTGGGTCCGGGTGAACGCGCGCTGGTGGATGGCGCCGCCGGAACTGTGGAACTCAACCCCGAGCCTGAAAGGGTCCAGATGCTGATGCAGGCGCAGCAGCAGCAAACCCTGCAAAAGGCGCTCGAGGCTGAAAAGCTCTACCTGCCGGCCACCACGGCCACCGGTGAAGTGGTTTCGGTGATGATCAATGTGGCCTCGCTCAGCGAACTCGATCAGGTGAACCCGGCGTGCTGCGACGGCATCGGTCTGGTGCGCACCGAATTGCTCTTTGCGCAGGGAGTGCCCTCGGAGGAGGAGCAACTCCACTTTTATCGACAGCTCCTTCTCTGGGCCGAAGGCAGGCCGGTGGTTGTACGCACGCTCGACGCGGGAGGCGACAAACCGGTGCCTGGCCTGGGAATGCCGCAAGAGACCAACCCCTTTCTCGGCGTGCGCGGCTTGCGGCTCTGCCTGCGCGAGCCGGAGGTCTTTCGGTCGCAGTTGCGCGCACTCCTGCGCGCCGCTGCCGAGGGCGATCTGCGCATCATGCTGCCGATGCTTACCAGCGCGGCCGAACTCACCGCAGCACGTGAGCACCTCGAGGCCTGCGCACAGGCCTTGCGCAAAGCCGGCACCCGGCACCGCACTCCGCCTCTCGGCGTGATGGTGGAGGTCCCCGCGCTGGCATTGGCACTCGAGTCCCTGGGCCCGATCGACTTTGCCTCGGTGGGCTCCAACGATCTGCTGCAGTACACCATGGCCGCCGCACGCGATCTGCCCGAGGTCGCCCCGCTCGCCGACCCGCAACATCCGGGCTTTCAGCGCCTGATGCACATCCTGACCGAGAGCGCCCGCGCTGCGGCGATACCGCTCTCGATCTGCGGCGACCTGGCCGGGCAGCCAGTGCACATCCCGGCCTTGCTTCGACAAGGGCTGCGCAGCCTGTCGGTACCGGTTGCAACCATCGGTCTCACCAAGTTGGCGGTGGCGGCCTGGCCCCTGCGGGCGCCGCATGGATAAGGATCGGCCCGGGCCCGTCGCAGCGGAGGGCGCCGAGCGCTCGCCCGAAGAGACCACGCAGGCGCTTGCGGGCTACAAGCAGATCCTGCGGCAGGCGCTCGAGCGGCGACCTGCGGGCATACGCCGGCGACTCGCCGACGTTCTCGGCAAGAACCGCAGCTTCATCAGTCAGCTCTCCAACCCGGCCTACTCCACGCCCATTCCCGCGCCCTATGTGGAACCCATCTTCGCTGTTTGTCATTTTTCGCAAAACGAAAGGGACGCCTTTCTGCTGGCCTACGAGCGCGCGCATCCGGGGCGTCTCGCCCGACCGGCCCCGGCCATACCCTTGAGACGTGTGGAATTCCAACTGCCCGATCTCGGCAGCGACGCGCGCAACGCCGACCTTGACCGCATGCTGCAGGACCTTGCCTTTCGTCTTGCCAATCTTGCCGATCTTGCCCAACCGAAAACCACCCCCGCGAACGGAGCCTTCCCATGAAGAAATTCCTTGACCATCCCGATCAGCTGCTGCCCGACAGCCTCGCAGGGTTCTGCGCAGCGCACGCCGACCTCGTGGCGCTTGGTGATGGCGCAGCCTACATCCGCCGAAGCTCACCCCGGCCTGGAAAGGTTGCCCTGATTTCCGGCGGCGGCTCGGGCCATGAACCGCTGCACGCCGGCTTTGTGGGGCACGGCATGCTCGATGCTGCATGCCCTGGGCAGGTCTTCACCTCGCCCACCCCTGATCAGATGCTGCATGCCGCTGCGGCGGTTGACGGCGGAGCAGGTGTGCTCTACATCGTGAAGAATTACGAGGGTGATGTCATGAACTTCGACATGGCTGCGGAGACGGCGAGCGTGCCAGTGGCACGGGTGCTCACCGACGACGACGTTGCCGTCGAGCGCTCCACCTGGTCAACCGGCCGACGCGGGGTTGCCGGCACGATGGTGGTGGAGAAGATCGTTGGCGCCGCAGCCGAGGCGGGTCTGCCTCTCGAGGCCTGCAAGGCCCTCGGTGACGAAGTCAACCGCGCCACCCGATCGATCGGCGTGGCACTGACCAGCTGTACGGTTCCCGCTGCAGGAAAGCCCACCTTCGACATCGGCGTCACCGAGATGGAGTTTGGCGTAGGCATCCACGGCGAGCCGGGCAGGAAACGGGTTGCGCTTGGCTCCGCTCAGCAGATCGCACAGGACATGGCCGAGGCAGTGCTGGCTGATCTTGGCAACAGCCACGCGGCGGACAGACCGGCGTTGCTCCTGGTGAACGGTTTTGGTGGCACGCCTTTGATGGAGCTCTACCTGATGTACCACCACCTTCGCCAGCGTTTTGCAGCGGCCAGGCTCCACATCGTGCGCTCGCTGGTTGGCAACTATGTCACCTCGCTCGACATGGCGGGCTGCTCGGCCACGATCACGCTGCTTGACGGCGATCTCCTGAAGTGGTGGGATGCACCAGTGCACACGGCGGCCTTGCGCTGGGGCGTCTGAGCCCCCGCAACCCGTCACCCTTTGACAACGTGAGGAGATCGTCGAATGGAAACCGTACTTTTTCGTCAGGTCAAGGTCATTGATGGAAGCGGCGCTGCCCCGTTCACGGGCGACGTGCTCGTCTGCGGCTCCAGGATTGCAGACGTGGGAGAACGCCTCGAAGCGCCCGAGGGCGCCCGGGTGGTCGATGTTCCCGGATCCACGATCATGCCCGGATTGATCGAGTCGCACTCGCACATCACATTCCTCGACACAGCGGATCTTGAAAGCCTCGGGTATGTGCCGGTTGAGGAGCACCTGCTGCGCTCGCTCAAGAACGCACGCCGCATGCTCGACCAGGGGTTTACGGGATGTGTGAGTGCTGCGGCGGCCAAGCCGCGCCTCGACATCGTGCTTCGCCGGGCGATCGACAGCGGCGACCACCCAGGTCCCCGCACGCTTGCCGCAACGCCCGAACTCACCGTGTCGGGCGGCCTGGGCGATGTGAACCTCTGGCACATGCAGCGCTCAACCTTTGCGATCGTGTGCGATGGCCCCGACGCCTTCCGCAAGGCGGCGCGCGAGATGGTGCGCGAAGGGGTCGATACACTCAAGATCAATCCGTCGGGTGATGAGTTCGTGCCGCATGCGCGCGCAGCGCAAACGGTGATGACCGAGGCCGAGATCGCTGCAGTCTGTGAGGTTGGTCATGCCCACGGAAAGCCGGTCGCTGCGCATGCGCGGAGTGCTCAGGCGGTGAAACTCTGTGTCAAGCATGGCGTGGAGCGGATCTATCACGCCACCCTCTGCGACGAGGAGGCACTCGCCGCGCTCACCGACGCACGCGAGCACGTTTTCGTGTCCCCAACGCTTGGAATCACGGTGGCCACGCTCTACGAGGCCGGCCCCTGGGGTCTCAGCACCGCGCAGGCCGAGTCGATGGGGATGAAGGCGGAACTTGACGCCGGTATCGCCAACATGAAACGTCTGAAGGCGAGCGGAGTGCGGGTGCTCCCTGGCGGAGACTATGGGTTTGCCTGGAATCCCATCGGACGCAATGCCCGCGACCTTGAGCATTTCGTGAAATTGCTCGACTTCACCCCGCTCGAGGCGATCCGCGCTGCCACCGAATTCGGTGGCCAACTGATGGGCCGCGGCGATCTCGGGCTTGTCAAACCCGGCTATCTGGCAGACCTGATCCTGGTTGCGGGCGACCCCTCGCAGGATGTTTCGGTGCTGCAGCACGCCGAAAGGCTCACGGCGATCATGAAGGATGGAAAATTCCACAAGCCACCGCCGAGCACGCACAGCGTGAACCGCTAGCAGCGCTGCGGACCACCGACACGAGTGCAATCCTTCCACAATCGGCAGATGATCAGCAGGTCCCTGGTGCGATCGTCAGGCAGTCAGTGCGGCAGTCGGTAAAGGAATCGGTAAGGCGATCGGTGGGCGGCGGTACTTCGATCGCCCCCGCCTCAATCCCCCCGGTCTGCAAGCCACCCCGGAGACCCCGATGCCAACACCAATCCTGCTCCTTGCACCCACGCCTGCGGTTTACAGAAGCCTGCGCAGGCAACTTCGCGGCCTAACTCCTGAGTCCATCCTCGCGCCCGGTGGGCGCTTCCTCAGGGCCCTCCCGAGGCCGCTTGCGCGGCGGGTTTGCGCTTTCAACGGCGCGGAAGGTCGCGCGGTTCGCGCCACACCGCAGTTTGAGGTGAAGCCCGAACTGATGCCGGAGGCGAGTTCCGGGGCGAAGCCGGAGGCGAGTTCCGAGGGGAGTTCCGGGGCGAAGCCCGCGCGTCCGCCCACAAAGCCCCAACTGAGTCGCCGCCAGCTTCAGGTGCTGGAGCAGTTGCGACTCGGTTTGCCCAACAAGACGATTGCCTCGAGGCTGCACCTTTCCGAGGCCACGGTGAAGTCGCACGTGAGCGCGGTCCTTCGCATACTTGGTGCAGCCAACCGTACCGAGGCGATCTACAAGGCCGCTCGCGCGGACCTCGACTCGCGTCTGGCAATCCACACGGTCGAGGCCAGAATCACTGCAGCGCCGAGCCAGGTTGCAGTTGAGGGCCATTCGGAAAACAGCAGCCATCCCAGGATGGTGGCCCAGACCAGATCCAGGAACTTCACCGACTGGGTGGAGGAGATGTCGCTCACGCCGAAGGAGCGGGTGAGGCAATAGTGCCCTGCGCTTCCAAGGGCGCCGCAAACCACGAACCAGATCCATTGCGTCACAGAAAGCGGAGCCCACACCCACAGCGCAGCCGGCATGCTGAAAAGCGTCACGGTGATCGACTGCCAGACCACGATCACCTCAGGCCTGTCGTAGCGGGTGAGGACTTTGGTAAGCAGAAACGAGGCAGCAAACACCGGTGCACTCGCCAGCATCACCAGGTGGTAGATGCCGCTGTCGCCCGAGAGTTGAGGGCCCACCACAACCATCACGCCGGTCAGGCCCATCACGCCGGCCACCCAGCGATCCCAGCGCGCGGGTTCCTTCAGGAACCAGATCGCACCGATCATGATGAAGATCGGCCCGGTAAAGCCGATCGCCGTCATGTCGGCCAGCGGGATCCTCGGTAGCGCGATGAACCACAGGCAAAGGCCTAGCGTGTGGAGCGCACCGCGCCAGAACTGGCCGGTCCAGCGGGTTGGGTGATAGGCCACAAGCCCGGCGCGAAGGATCAGCGGAAGCATTACCGCCGCTCCGAACAGATAGCGAAGAAACTGCGCCTGCAGGGGGTGCATTTCGAGTGCCAGACCGCGCATCACTGCGTTGAGCACGGAAAAGATGAACCCGGCGAGGATTGTCCAGATCATTCCGCGCACCGTGGGATCGAGTCGACGCAGTCCGCGGGAGATGCGGCGCAACCTGAGGCGGGAGGCGCGCAGTGCGATCACGGCGCGTGAAGACGAGTCGTCGCTGGACAGCATTGTGTCTTGGCGTCCCGTAGGGGATTCGAACCCCTGTACTCACCGTGAAAGGGTGATGTCCTAGGCCTCTAGACGAACGGGACAGGCGTTGCGTTTCGCGCGCCGAGGCGGGCTCGACCCGGGAGAGCCCTTGAGTATAGCGGAACCGCACCCGGATGGGCTGCTGCCACCCGGCTCTGAAGATGCTGACCCCGCTGACCCTGCCGACCCTGCTGACCCCGCTGACCCTGCTGACCCTGCCGACCCTGCTGACCCTGCTGACCCTGCTGACCCCGCTGCCGCTGCCGTCTCTGCCGTCTCTGACTCTGCTGCCGCCGCGGTCGGGTTCGGCGTGCCGGGCGGGAAGGTATCTGGTTGGTTCCAGGGCAGCAAATCGGATTTGCGGTACTGGGCCGGGGGAAAGCCTGCGAGCCAGGGGCAGAAAATCCGATCGCTCGGTCCTCAAGGGGATACAGGCAGGGTATTCTTCCAGCAGAAATCGGGCACTGGGCGGGACAGCCGCTGGTGCGCACCAGTGCCCCGGATTCCATGGACCGTTCGATACGAGGAGAGAGCAGGCATGCCACGCCAAAGACACGACGAGGGAGGCCCCCGGATCAATGTGCCGCACGCACAACTGAGGCGCAAACTCCTCTGGCAGACGGGCGCGCTGATAGGGGCCGGTGCGATGGGGTTTGCTCTTGCGCCTGCACCTTCGGCCCTTGCTCAAGGCACCTGGCCCGGTGGCAAGCCGATTCGGCTGATTTCGCCCTTTCCTCCCGGGGGTACCACCGATCAACTCGCGCGTCTGGTGGCGCAACCACTCTCGCAAGCGCTTGGCACCCAGGTCCTTGTGGAAAATCGACCCGGGGGAAACGGGTCGATCGGTACCCAGGCGGCTGCAAAGGCGCCGCCTGACGGGCTCACCTTCGTCTTTGTGTTCGACACCCACGGAACCAATCCCAGCCTCATTCCCAACATGCCCTTCGATACCCGCAATGACCTCGCTCCGGTCATGCTGATCGCAACCGGTGCGATGGTGATCGTGGCGCACAAATCGCAGCCCGAGCGAAGCTTTGCTGACCTGGTGAAAACCGCAAAGTCCTCCCCGGGGGGCGTGAACTACGGCACGATTGGAAGCGGCAGCCTCGCGCAACTCGCCATGACGAGCCTTTCTGCTCAGCTCAGGTTTCCGATGCAGCACATTCCCTATAAGGGTGGCGGGCCCTTGGTGCAGGACGCGATCGCGGGCCACGTCCCAATGGCAATGGCAACCACAGCGCTTTTCTCGCCCCACATCAAGTCGGGCACGCTTTTTCCGCTTGCGGTTACGTCTGCCCGGCGCGATCCAGTGATCCCGGAAGTCCCCACGATAGCCGAGCAGGGACTGCCGGGCTTCGAGGCATCGGCCTGGTGGGGTGTTTTTGCGCCCGCGAAAACACCCTCCGAGATTGTGGGGAGGATGAACAAGGAACTCGCCCGGATCTTTGCGGATCCAGCGGTGAAGGAGAGGCTCACGAATCAGGGCATGAACCTCACCTCGTCCCCGCCCGAGTTTCTCGGGAAGTTTCTCGACGAGCAGATCAGCCGCTGGGCGAAGGTGATCAAGGAACACGGGATCACCGCAGGAAGCTGAGCCGCTGGCAACGCGTTGTTGCGTCCGATCGCGCTCGAGGAAGCGCCGATCGATTCACCATGCAGCGTAGCGTGCTGCGGGTGTTGTCAAGGCGCGTTTTTGGGTCTCTGGCTGGCGACGTAGATCAGGAAGTGGTTGGCTTTTGGGATCCAATAACGGCAGGCCAACACCGCCGCAGTCCACCCACGCCTGCCCTCACCTGGTCAAGCCGTACACCAGCGACCCCAACCATTCGTGCAGAGCCGTCTGCCAGCGCAACAAGCTCTGGGCCAGCGAATATTCGGTCAGTGCAGTTGAATCTCCCGTGCGAAAGTCCACCGGGTACGGTGTGACCTTGCAGCCCACGGCCTCCAACTCAGCCATGCTGCGCGGCATGTGCCAAGCCGATGTCACCAGCAACCATGGCTGCTGGCAGCACTCGCCCAGCAGCTTGGCCACTCGCTGGGCATTCTCGCGGGTGGTGCGCGAGCCGTCTTCAAGGCGAACCCGAGCCATGTCCAGCCCCTGCTGCTGGTAGAACACCTTGGCCAGTTCAGATTCGGTCACGCCAGTGGTCAGCAGCCTGCCCTCCCCGCCCGAAAACACCAGCTCCAGCCTGGGGTATTGCCGCATCAGTCCCACGGGTACCGTCATGCGCTCGGCCGCCTCGCCCAGTGGCACCTGGCCATGGGCGGCAAAGCTGTCGGGATGGCCCACCGCGCCGCCCAGCACGATGATGCCGACATGGCGGTCGACTGCCTCGGCTGTCGGCACGGGGTAGCGGTTTTCCAGGGGGCGCAGCAAGGCGTCGGGAATGGCACGGAACCCCAGCAGACCCAGCACCGCCAGCCCACTCCAGAGCATGATCACCGCCAGCCTGCGCCCGCGCGCAAGGATCAGCAGCGCCAGCCCCCACCACAGTGCCAACCAGAACATGGGCTGGGTGATGGCAGACAGCAGTTTTGAAAGGAGAAACATCTGGTCAGCTCTTGTTATTTTCTAGAGTGCGACACCAAAAGAAGGAGTAGACCGACACCAGGCGAGGCTGTAAGGGCAGCGATGCCGCGACCCGATCGGGCGCTTCTCGATGCAGTGAAGCGTGAATACGGCAGCGATCAGGTTGGGGCGACATCGGCATCACCTCGTAGCTCGTGCTGCGACCACTGGCCTCTGACTTTTCCAATATCCCACGCTCGACCAGGTCGGAGATGTTGCGCAGAGCCGTATCTTGCGAGCACTTACCGATCGCCGCCCACTTGCTGCTGGCGAGCTTCCCGTCGAAGCCATCGAGTAAATTATTGAGCAGATTGATCTGCCGATCGTTCATCGGCACGCCCACCTGGTGTAGTGCTGCACTCTTGAAAAAACATAGATGACCCCATCTACGGAGCATTATCAAACCGGGATGAAGCACGACGATGCGAGTTGCCCCGACGATCACGCTGACGGAAGGCGAACGTGTGGAACTGACGAAGCTGGTCCGGTCCGGGCGCGCCAGCGTCACATGGCGCCGCCGGAGCATGCGCTGGTGTTCTGCTGCGACGAGAAAAGCCAGGTGCAGGCACTGGAGCGGACTCAGCCTGGGTTGCCGCTCAAAAAGGGGCGTGCCGAAACCATGACGAGGAACTACAAGCGCAACGGAACGACAACCCTGTTCGCTGCGATGAATACCCTGGACGGGAGGATCATCCGTGTCGAGAGGCCGCAAACAGCCGGACGTTGGCGTGCAGATCAACGGGCAGCGTCGTTGCGGCCTGCATGGCCTGCACCAGCCCGTCCTGCAGGTTGCACAAGTGCTGACCCGTGCGGATGACTTTTTCGAGCAAGCCCAACAACCAAGCAATGGCCGGATCCTCGTGAGATGCTTCGTCGGCACGTGTGACGATGACTTGTGATCCCCGCAGGTCAAACGCAACCTTGCCTCCGTAGTCCACGGCAAGGGTCTGAAAGCAGCCTTGCGGATGCCGAGGGCTTTTGTCAGTTCCCAACGGAGACCGCTTGCCCGTTACAAACAGCAAGGTGAGCATCTGGTCAATCCTTAAACAAATCGGAGTGCGTCCCTGCGCGCCGGGCGCACGAAGATCACGGCATCACCCTCGAGCCGGTAGATCAGCAAGAAATCACCCCCAATGTGACATTCGCGATGTTCAGCCCACTCGCCTCTGAGTGGACGATCCAGCCATTCGGCACCCAGCGGCGCATCGTTGGCAATGAGCAGCAACATGACCACTTTCAGCCGATTCATGTCGTATCGGCCGGAGCGGGAAAGACGCTTCCAGTCTTTGCGAAACCCTTTGGTGTAGTCGCTCGCTCTGGGAAGCGGTGCCCGCCAACCGCGGGCTGGTTTTTCAAGGTCATCGAGCAGCGCGGCGGCTGTGTGGAAGCGGGCAGCACGCGCCTTGGCCATCGTGCGTGCCTCTTCCATCGCTGCGCGGGATTGGGCGTTGGGAACCTTGAGCTCAAGCGGGGACGCCTGGTCGTTGACCACACGCTTGAGCAAGATGCGCACAGCATCAGAGACCGACAACCCCATTGCGGCCAGCGCCTCGGTAGCGCGCCGGTTGGTGCGGCCGGAATGCATCAGACTTGTCGCTTCAAACGCTCCACTTCGGTCACGAATGCAGGGGTCAGTTCCGCAATCAGCGTTTCGATGTCGCGCACCTGGTGCTGAAT
>Ga0194129_10004470_pt1 | contig 18549 bp, 18 predicted proteins | sample TA2KigCa35mmetaG_FD_150862 | JGI IMG/M metagenome (GOLD analysis project Ga0194129, IMG submission 150862) | Freshwater microbial communities from Lake Tanganyika, Tanzania - TA2015038 Kigoma Deep Cast 35m | ecosystem: Environmental > Aquatic > Freshwater > Lake | place: Tanzania: Lake...
TGGTCCAGTATGTCCTGTTCCGTCTAATCCATTTGGTCCTATTGGTCCTGTATGTCCTGTTCCGTCTAATCCATTTGGTCCTATTGGTCCTGTTCCCCCGTCATTTCCTGCAGGTAAAGCTAAATTTAAAATAGGCTGTGACTGTGTGCCTGATAAAGTAGCAGTCGCACTAGAACCTGCAGCAAGTGTTTGAATATTACCAATAATTAATACAGGCGATATACCATCACTACCTCTTTCACCAGTAAAACTAACACCATTTACACCATCTCTTCCAGCCGCCCCCATTGGCCCCATTAATCCATCTTTACCAGCAGGCCCCATTAATCCATCTCTTCCTACCGGTCCTGTTAAACCATCTCTACCTGCAGGTCCAATTTGTCCGTCTCTTCCAGGAGGTCCCATTAAACCATCTTTTCCATTTGAACCATTTTTTCCAGGAGCACCATTTTTTCCAGCAACACCATCTCTACCAGCTGGTCCTGGAGCACCATCTCTACCATCTCTTCCATCTCTTCCGGCAGGTCCAGGTAATCCTCTTGGTCCTTCAGGTCCAACTGGTCCCATTAATCCATCTCTACCGATAAGTCCTGCTCTTCCAGGTGGTCCTGTTATACCTAATCCATCTCTTCCAGGTGGTCCTGTTATACCTGAAATATTAGAAGTTGATAAAAATATAATTAAACTTATAGTATCACTATTTTGATAATATATATCTAATGGATTTTGACCATTATTTTTTAAAGTAAAAGACATTATATTTCCTGGAACAATGCTAGTTAAACCATTAACATTACCATAAATTACAATTTTAGAAGGATTAACATCAGGTTTTACAGGTGTTAAAGAACTTGATAATAATAAGTTTGTATCATTTATTGAAACATTAGTTACTTTAATTGCTGTACCAATTTGAGAATTACAGTATAAATGTATTTCAAAAAATTCAGGTGTTAATGTAAATGAATTACTAAATTTATAGTTATAAGTAACAGATTGTGAACTATTAATTATTTCTGAAGTTGGATTTAATGGTCTTGTTATTTTATTAACAATTTCTCCAGACTTGTTAAAATATAATATTGTTACAGGATTTCCTGTAATTTCAGTTGAATTTGTTATTGTAGATGACATTATATATATAAATATAACTATTTTAAATTAATTAAAATACTTAATATAAATTAAATCTTAAATAAATTTAGTTTTATATAATATATGAACTTTGACTTGAATATTGAGAATTATGCAACAGAAGAACTAATTCAAATGTTTGAATTACCAACAAACTTTGATGAAAATATTGTAAATATAAAAGATACAAAATTGAGAGAAAACATTTCAAATAATCGTGAAATAAATAATGAAACAAAAATGAAAACATTAAAATTCATTTCAGAAGCTAAAAATATAATTTTGAATTTTTTACAAAAACAAAATGGAAAATTTAAAGAAAAAATAGAAGATTTTTATAATTCTAGTTATCAGCTTAAATCTAGTGAGTTAGAAGATAAAGATGAACATATGGTACAAGTTAGAGAAGAAAAACCTTACCTATCTTCATTTCCAAGTGAATTTTTTTCTGGTATTATAAATCCACTAAAAAAAAGAACAATAAAAAAAAATTTAAACATTGATTCAAGATTTAGAGAGAATTATTTTTCATCAACATCATCTAATTTTAATTTAAACATGCCTTTAAATATAAATAATGTAGTTCAAATGCAATTAGCAGCCATTGAATTACCAACAAGTTATTATGTTATATCAAAACAATATGGTAATAATTTTTTTAGTTTATCTGTAAATACTTTAACAACAATTGTTAATATTCCAAGTGGTAATTACGACCAAACTACCATTATTACTGCAATTAATAATCAATTGGCATTATTAGGTGCTCCTTATAATTTAGTAGCATTTGTATTAAATTTAACAAATGGAACAACTGGTAGCGGACAAACAATGGTTGGTGAAATTACATCTGGAACAGTTACATCTATTGAGTTAGATTTTCAAACAGATAAAAATGGAATTGATGATAGAGGAACACCTCTTCCGTTAAAGTTTGGCTGGCTTCTTGGTTTTAGAAACGGAAATTATGCAAACAATTTAAATTATGTTTCTGAAGGCATTTTAGATGTAAGTGGACCAAAATATGTATATCTTGTTTTAGACGATCATAATAATAATGTAAATAATAGTTTTTTTAGTGCATTTAATTCGTCTATATTAAATAAAAATATTTTGGCTCGAATTTCCGTTCAAGCAAATCCATTCCATACATTACAGCAAAATAATTTGAATATTGTAACAACTCCTCGTGAATATTTTGGTCCTGTAAATTTACAAATAATGAATATTCAACTATTAGATGAATATGGTCGTATTTTAGACTTAAATAATATGGATTTTAGTTTTTGTATTACATTAACAACTGTATATGATATATAATTTATAATTCTCCGACATTTCTATATTTTAGCCATGATTCAGGTTTAACTTTTTGGCCTCCATCATATTTTACAGCATAACGCTCTTTAATTAATAATTCATTCAAGTTTGTTTCGCCGATAAATACGTCGGCTAATACGCGGCCATATTTTTCGGTGCATATATTTTCTAAGCGGATATATTTATTTAACACCATTTTGCTAACGAAATTTTGAGCGGATTGTGCGGCTTGTTTTTCGTCGTCTGAAATACCTTTTCCTTTTAGTTCTGGAGTATCAATACCATTTAGCCTTACATTTAATTTATATAATGGTGAATCGTCATAAGGTAATTTGGTTGCAATTGTTATAGTATCACCATCATATACTTTTATAACTCTACCGCCTTTAATGGGAAAAGTCCATTCCATACAATCTTCTTTTGTAATATCGGTTCCATCAATTTGATAATTTTTAGAAAATAGATTTTTTTTATCTAGTAAAATAGAATCGGTATTTTCAGAACAGCGTTTAAATAGATTTTTAAATCTTGCAAACATACTTTATTTGTTGAAATTAGGTTTAATATTATTTAATTCAATTTTATAATTAAATAATATAAGAATAATTTATATGTCAAGACCTTTTACAAATATAAGTTCAGCAAATAGAGCATTTGGGGGATTTAAAGAGCCAAAAGATGCCGGAAATTATATATATAATAAAAAAGCAAGAGCAACTTATTGTGTTGCGAATAAATGTGCGCCTTCTATAAAAGTTGATTCTCAAAGTCATCGTTTATTATTTAATAAATCGAATCAACTTAGTTTATATCCGTGTGCAAATGGTATAAATACCGCAAATTTAAATATTAATTTGGTAACAAGATTAAATTTGAGTGGTGTATCTGTAATTCAAGATGCTTCATCAGGTGCCGTTCCATCAACAATAACATTAGATTCAATACCATTTTTAGACTATGTAATTGATCCAAGTGGCGAATTATTTGGTAATTCAGTTTGCGGTATAAATAATTTTATACAGTTACTAACACCAAATACACAACCATCTCCTTATATAATTATTAGTGGTATTTACGAAATAACATCAGATTTTACTTATAATACAATTATTACATTTTATGGAAATAGTGTAATAGAATTTAAAAAATCTATAAATATTGATTATATTGTTGTTGGTGGCGGTGGCGGTGGTGGATATAGTGGCAGTATTAAAGGTGGTGGTGGAGGTGGTGGTCAAGTTTTAACTGGATTTTTTAATACTGAATTTGAAACTTTTGACATAACAATTGGAAAAGGTGGAAATGGTGCTACTAATAGTTCAGCAGTTCAAAATGGTTCTAATAGTTCAATTATTTCAATGACTACAACTATTACCGCAGCTGGAGGATTAGGTTCAACAGGATTTAATGGTGGAAATTCAGGTGCTGGAGGTGCTGGTGGAATATATTATGATTTGTCAGTAAATCCTCCACCTTCATATGTTAATGGTACAAATGGAGGTGGTGGTGCTGCTGGAAGTGGTCAGCCAGTATCTGCTGGAAATGGTGGATTAAACAGTGTAAATCCAAATTATGGAGGCGGAGGAGGAGGTGGTTCAGGAAATGGGTTTATTCCTGGTGGAATTGGTGTTGGTGGAGGCGGAAATGGAGGAAATCAAACAAATCCACCTAGTCCTGCACAAAATGGAAGTCCTAATACAGGTGGTGGAGGAGGAGGTGGGGCCTTACTGTCTATGCCTATAGGTGGTAATGGTGGCTCAGGTGTTGTAATATTTTCTTTTAATGTTTAAGACATATAAAATATCATAAATGACACTGTTGCGGTAATTAAAGTTGCAGATGTAATTTTAATAAATGAACTTGTTGCTGCTTTTCTCTCTTCTTTTATAGGTGGTTTATAAAAATCATAGTCATAATCAAATCCAAAATCATTATAATATGGTCTATTTCTTTTTATAACTTTGTTTGTGAATTCATTTATATTATATTTATAATTTTCAATATCTACATAAAAACCCCAATCATTTCCAAAATTGTTGGGCTTATTTATTTGTTTGATATATTGATTCATATTAATAAATTGGTATATAATATTTATTTAATTCTTTAAATAAATACCATATATTATTATCAATTTTATTACTAACGTTTAATTCCCATTTTAACTAATAGTTTTTTTGCCTTTTTGGTAATATTTTTCATATGATATTGACTTGCTCTAATATATGCGGAGTAAACACCTTTGGGACTTACCTTACAAGTATTTTTTTTGCATATAGGATAGGATTTTTTGGGTCCTAAAAAGCATTTTTTTCCGCAGCGTTTTAACATAACTGTTCTTTGGTGATAACCTGGTTTCTCTCTTTTCCAACCCCTTGTAGGACTATTTCTACGTGTTTTAGACATTATAAAATAAGTTAATATTATGTTTATTTATTATTTATATAAATTATTATGGGTGAAAAAATTGAAGAACAAAATGAAAAGTATATAACTTCATCTGCAACATTTAATGGTTCAATTCATTCTGAAAGTTCAAATTCAAATATAGTTTTAGATATAAATTCTGATGACGAAGGAAGTTTATCAACTTTAAGTGAAAAGAATATTAGAAATATGAATTTACAAAAGGAACTTGCAGATTTAAAAAAACAAGTAAAATACAATGAAGAAAAAGATATACAAATAAACGAATTAAAATCTATGATGGAAGAAATACATAAATCAAATTTAATTTTAAGGCAAGAGTTAGAAATTTCAAAATCGGAAGATGCAAATATTAAACATAAATTAAGTAGTAGTGTTTATGAATATGAAAGCAAATTAAGAGAGAAAGAGTTAATGTTAAAAAATGCAGAGGAAAATATAAAAAAATTAAAAAGCAGTTCCAATTTTAATTCCGATTTTAATGAAAATGTTAAATGTTTAACTGCCGACCCATCTGGTAATTTTCCAGATCCATCTAGTAATAGTATAATATCCTATAAAAAATACACATATAAAGAGGTGGAAAAGGAAATAGATCAAAATTATTTTGATGATACCGAATATTATTCAATTGCGTTGGATATTTTGGCAACATATTTAAGAGGTCAAAAAATTATTTATATGGAATCAAAAGCATATTGTGAGCGTCGTTTAAATTATCTAATGATGCCTTCAATTTTGTTATCAACTGCCGCAACAGTGGTAGCATCAATAGTTAAAGATTTTTATTGGGGTGCTTATTTAATTGCAGGTGTAAATGGTATTATTGCGTTTTTATTAGCACTTGTTAATTACTTAAAATTGGATGCCACTTCTGAAGCCCATAAAATAGCCGCACATCAATATGACAAATTACAAACTTCAATTGAATTTTTATCAGGTACAACATTACTATTTGAAAAAGATGATAATACAATTAAAACAAAAATTACAGATACAGAAAAAAAGATAAATGAAATTAAAGAAGCAAATCAATTTATAATACCAAAACAAATAAGAACAAGATATCCAATTATGTATAATACAAATGTATTTTTAATTATTAAAAAAATAGAAGATATTCGCAAACGTAAAATAAACACATTAAAAGAAATAAAGAATAAAAAGAACTATTTAAAGGCGGTTTTAACTGCAAATAAATTAAAAGAAAAGACCAAAGAGAGAAAAGTTATAATAAGTAAATTAGAAAGAGAAATTAATGACTTGATTATTAGTAAAGAATATCAAATTACAATTTTACTTAAATTAAAGTCATCTTTTTCAATAATCGACCAAATGTTTTTAAAGGAAATGGAAAATGCAGAAAGAGTTAAAAAAATGTGGTTAAGAAGATGGTTATGTTTTTCCTGTGGAATTAAAGACCAAATTACTGATCCAAGAGAGATAAGCAAATTTGTAGAATCTGTTATGGATCCATATGGTAAAGATGACAATGATTTTGATGAATATAAAAAATATAGCGAAATATTAAAGGAAGAAACTGATAAAAAATTTGATGAATTTAAAGAAATTGTAATAAATGATGGTAAACAGAGACTTTCAAAATTGAACGAAGAAATTAAAGATACAAAAAATAGACTTGAAAATAATATAAAACAAACCAATTTAATGTTTGAAAAAGTATATGATCGTATGGAAAAAGGAGAGATAAACAAAAAAGATTTGGAACTAACTGAAGAAAGTATGTTTAATTTAAGAAGTATTCCAAATTTGGTGCAATTATTTGGCGGTAGAAGGCAACCGATCGAAACCGAACTTGAATTAATGGAACAACAACAAGAATATCATTCTGATTCTGACCCTGAAATTGATGAAAAACGTAGCATTCAATCTGATTTGGCAAATTACAGAACCAATGTGGATGTCGTTTCTTACTCTGAAAAGAAATAATTTAATAAGTATTTAAAAAATTAATACATATTAAAAGCGTCTCCGCTACCTGAATCGAACAGGTGACAACTCGATATACTGCCAATAAATTGGCTATACAACTACAGTCGAGCGCTCTACCAACTGAGCTAAGCAGAGATTTTACAGTTAGGTGGGGGTTAAAAGTTCAATAAAAGAAGTTTGTTTAAAAAATTGCTGTAACCTAACTTACAATATATAGTATCGGGATGTCTTTAAGTTGTTTTAATATAAATATAATAAATTATGAAAAATGGCTTAAAGGCGCATAATTTATCTAAAATTCATAGAACGCAAATTATTTCTTGATGGGCGAATATTCGCAGGATTTTTACCATTATTTGCATTTTCATAGCCTTGATTTGTTGTAAACATTAATTTAGTTGATTTAATTTCAGCAATTCTTTTTCTCTCTTCTGCTTGTTTTACCTTTTGTTCGTAAACCATTTGTCTATATTCTTCAATTGTTTTTGGAACTAATACTTCTGGTTCTGGTTTATATGCATCTACATAATCCTTAAAATATTTATTATAAATAAAACTATGTTTAACTGCTGGATCAACTGGCTCTACTTTTTTCACATTATATTGACTTTGATTTTGTTGTGGTAAATATTGATTTTGTGGTGGTAAATATTGGTTTTGTGAATAATTTTGTGAATAATTTTGTGGTGGTAAATATGGGTCATATACAGGTTGTTCGTATGTAACTGGTTGCTGCATTTGCTGTAAAACACCATTTTTACCAACAACTAAATTCATATTTGACAAAATATCATTAAATGAAACCTTTTTCTTTTTTTCTGGTTTTGGTTGCTCCCAATACTTACTATAGTCATCATTAGGTTGGTCTCCTAAATTATCATCCTCATTAAAATTAAGTTCCATAATATATATTATATTTTTAATATTACATATTTTACATATTAAACAAAATAAAATATGCTTTTAATATAAATATGCTTAATACTTATGTTAAAAATAGAGGAACAACTCAAATGTTAGTTCGAAATAATAATAATAATAAATTTAACGAAATTAATTGGGATGCTGATTATGATGGTGAAACCGCGCATATTTCTCTCGATTCAAATGTAAATGGACGTAAAGATCATTACAATATTGAACTTGATAATGAAGATTTGGCTAATTTATTAAATATTCCAACAATAAATACTCCAATTGACAAACGTCTTAAAATGGATTTAGAAAATCCACCATTTCATAATTATCGTATTGAATTACCAAAACAATCGTATCATGTTCAAGAACCAAATACAATTGAAGATTTAGTTCAATCATTAAAACAATCAAATGGATATTTATCAAGTCCATTACCAAATGAAGAATTGATTGTTCCAGTTTCAATAGGTAATAATTTATCACATAATTATACATTAACACCAAAAAGACGCCATAAACAAAAAAAAACACATAAAACATATAAGGTATATAAAAAACGCAAATCGTCTTCAAAAACAAAAACAAGTTCTAGAGCAAAGTACCAAAGGCTATAATATTTGCCAAAGGCTATAAAATTTGTTAAAGACTATAATATTTGCCAAAGGCTATAAAATTTGCCAAAGGCTATAAATTAAGTTTTAAATTTAGATAATTTAATTTAAACCTTAATATATATAAATGTCATTTAGAAGATTTGGAGGATTACAATATGCTGCAAGACATAATATAGTTTCAAGTAATTATAATACATCTAATAATTTAAGCGTAACTGAAAATGTGGGACAACCAAACTCATATATTAATTTTTTAAGCGATATTAGTGCCAACCAACTAAATTTAATTGATGTTAGCGGTTCAGGTTCTGGAACAGGAAGCTTAATTGGGCCAACTGGACCTGCAGGATTAAATGGATTACCTGGTACTCCTGGACAACCTGGTGCTCCTGGTGCTCCTGGTGCTCCTGGAACTGACGGCGCAGACGGTGCTGATGGAAGAGATGGAAATGATGGTGCTCCCGGAACTACAGGACCTCAAGGTCTTCAAGGTCCTCAAGGAATTCAAGGACCTCAAGGAATTCAAGGTTTACAAACATATGGTTCATTAACTAATTTTGGTGCATCATGGAATACAGCATTACCTGTTTCATATTGGTCGTGTGTTGCTATTTCAGAAAACGGCCAATACCAAACAGCCGTTTCATCTGGCAGTTATACCGGTTCAATATATAGTTCAAGTAATTTTGGTATTTCTTGGACTCAAAATACAACTCTTTTATATGATTGGATATCAGTTGCAGTATCATCAACAGGACAATATCAAACTGCACTTGTTCATGGTGGAAGTATATTTATTTCAAATAATTTTGGTTCATCTTGGACTGATGTTAGTAATACTTATAACACTTGGTCTTCAGTAAGTATGTCGTCTTCCGGACAATATCAATTAGCAGTGACTACAGGAATTAGTGGTTCTATTTTTGTTTCAAATAACTATGGTTTAAACTGGACACCTGTTTCTTTAATAACTGGTAATTTTATAACATGTGCAATATCATCAACCGGACAATATCAAACAGTTGCATCATCAGGAACAAATGGATTAATTTATACTTCAAGTGATTTTGGTGTAACATGGACTTTTGTTTCTGGTTTAACAAATGATTGGCAAAGTGTTAGTATGTCATCAACCGGACAATATCAAACTATTTGTGCTCAATCTAGTAATAATATATATGTTTCAAATAATTATGGTGCATTTTGGAGTTCCATAACAATTATTAATAATAATTCAAATTCAAATTTTTACTCAGTTTCAGTTTCTGGAAACGGTCAATATCAAACTGCAGTTACTTATGGTGTTGGTGGTTTAATTTATATGTCATCCAATTATGGTTTAAATTGGAGTTCTATACCAAATTTAACTGGAAATTGGGTTTCAGTTGCAATATCAGCAAACGGACAATATCAATTAATAGCAAATTATTCTTCTACACTTTATCTTTCTGTTGCAAATAATAATGGAGCTACTGGACCTGCAGGAATTGATGGAACAAGTAGTGGAACTGGCGCTACTGGACCTATGGGGCCGCCAGGAATAAATGGAATAAGTTATACTGGACCAAAAGGAGATCCAGGAACAAATGGAACAAATGGAACAAATGGAATAAGTTATACAGGACCAAAAGGAGATCCAGGAACAAATGGAACAAATGGAACAAATGGAACAAATGGAATAAGTTATACAGGACCAAAAGGTGATCCTGGAACAAATGGAACAAATGGAATAAGTTATACAGGACCAAAAGGAGATCCAGGAACAAATGGAACAAATGGAATAAGTTATACTGGACCAAAAGGTGATCCTGGAACAAATGGAACAAATGGAACAAATGGAATAAGTTATACAGGACCAAAAGGAGATCCAGGAACAAATGGAACAAATGGAACAAATGGAACAAATGGAACAAATGGAATAAGTTATACAGGACCAAAAGGTGATCCTGGAACAAATGGAACAAATGGAACAAATGGAATAAGTTATACAGGACCAAAAGGAGATCCAGGAACAAATGGAACAAATGGAACAAATGGAATAAGTTATACTGGACCAAAAGGTGATCCTGGAACAAATGGAACAAATGGAACAAATGGAATAAGTTATACTGGACCAAAAGGAGATCCAGGAACAAATGGAACAAATGGAATAAGTTATACTGGAGCAACCGGACCTGCAGGTGATGCTTATTGGTCTTTAACAAATAATATATTAACACCAGTTAATTCTTATAATATTAATGGAACAACAGGTATATTTAATTATTTATCATCAAACGGAAATCCTGTTTTAACAACTGCTTCTGGATATGCACCATTATCTGGAGCAACTTTTACTGGTGGAATTACAGGACCATCCGCAACATTTACAAATTTAACATCAAGTAATAAAATTATAGCACCTGGTGGAATAACCGGAACAATTGGTAGTTTTCAATCATTATTATGTAATGGAACAGTAACAGCAAATTCATTTAATGCTACTTCTGATTATCGTATTAAACAAAATGTAATTGAATTAACACTTAATGATACTGTTGATAAACTAAGACCTATTAGATATTTTAATACAGAATCAAATAAAGATGATATTGGATTAATTGCGCATGAAGTTCAAGAATTGTATCCTGAACTTGTAAATGGTAAATATAATGGAGAAACAAATCAAAGTCTTAATTATATTGGCTTAATACCAATACTTATAAATGATATTAAAACATTGAAAAATGAGTTACATCAACTTAAAAAGGACTTTTATAATAAATAAAAAATTGATAATAATAAATACATAAATATTATAAGTATTATAATATTTACAATGAGTGCTAATACTACCGAGTTATTTTCAGTTTTATCAGAGAGAAATAGTCATCCTCGTGATGCAAATATTAAATTTTATGAAAAAGATCATAAATATGTTATTCTCTCTGAACCTGGTGTAAAATATACATCTGTTACTACTTGGAATCACGAGCATTTTCCAAAATTCAATGCCGATGAAATTATTCAAAATATGATGGCAAGCAAAAGTTGGAAAGAAGGTCATAAATATTGGGGACTAACACCAGACCAGATTAAAGCCCAATGGAATACAAATAGAGATAATGTTGCTGGCGCAGGAACCGACCTTCACTATGAAATTGAATGTTTTCATAATAATCCGCGTTTACCATCTGGCTATACCAATAAGGAATTATATGATTTATATAATATTGATAATACATTTCAAATATCCAAAACGTTGCGTGTCGGTGATTGTGTTGAAGTTAATTATAAATGTCGTGGTAAATGGTTTGATGGAGTAATTGATACTATTAATAATACTGATAGTTATAATATTCAATATGACGATGGAGATTACGAAATAGATGTTCCAAAAGACTGGATTCGTTCATTAGAAAAGGTAAATAAATCACAAGAAAAGCCGATTGAATGGCAATATTTCATTAATTTTATTAAAGACCATCCGCACTTAACACCATATAGAACTGAATGGACTGTTTGGCACGAAGATGTAAAAATTTCTGGTTCAATTGATATGATATATGAAAATCCGGATGGAACACTATCAATTTATGATTGGAAAAGAGCAAAAAATATTACAAGAATTAATCAATATAATAAGTTTGCATTACCGCCGCAAATTTGTCACTTACCAGACTCGAATTTCTGGCATTATGCGCTACAATTAAACACATACAAGGCAATTATCGAACAAAAATATGGTAAGAATGTTAAAGATTTGTTTCTAGTAAGATTACATCCAGATGCAGAAGAGAAAAATTATGAACTCATTCAACTTCCAGATTTGTCAGTTGAGATTAAAGACTTGTTTGAAGAGAGAAAAAAGCAAATATCTAAATAAGTTAAAAACAATATAAAACTATATTTGTAATATTAATAAATAAATGAATATTGAAAATCTGTTTATTTTGCTATTTATATTATGGCATTTTAGAACCTATGGACCGCTTACTAACTTTTATGTAGTAATCCAAAGGTTGTATTTTTTCTTGCAAGATGTTGCAAATGCGAAATTAAAGGTTGAAGAAAAATCAACTGAAACTACAACTAATACAAATGTTGAAACTAAAAAACCTGTTGTCAAATATGAAGACAAATATCTCGAAGAAATTAGAAAAATGTCAAAAGAATATGAGTTTACAGAAGCCGAAAAAAATGTTATGTCGGAGTATTGTAGTAAAAAGTTTGTTTACCTAAAAAATGAATATAGAGAGAAACTAGAAAAATGCAAACAAAAAACATCTGATATCGTTCAAAAAATACAAGAATATAAAAACACAGATGATGTTTTTTGCCTCATAAATGAAAGTGACGATGATGATATGGATTTATCTTTATGTGTAACTAAAGAAGATGTATTAAATAAGTTACAAAAGGAATTGGATTCTGCGGAAGATGAAGAAGTAGAATTTCGTATGTTACTTGAGTCAGATAGCGAATTTAAGCAAATTTGGGAAGAAGCAAACAAGTTAGCATACGAATATATGGTCCAAGAACGTTTAAATAAATTAAAAGGCTGTTATATTATGGAAAATACTCCACAAGGAAATGTTTTATTAATGTATGATACTGAAAAAGGTGCATTTAGATATTATAGTGATAACACAATTCCATATAGATATTTAGAAACCGCTGCAAGAAAATATATAAAACAATTTAATTGTCGTCCTATTTTTGTTGATATGGATGAAGAATTAAAGATTGCAGAAGAGAAATGGAAATTAGAAAGAGAGAAGGAAGAAAAAGAAAAGGCAGAAAAGGAAAGACTAGAAAAGGAAGAAGTAATAAAACCTAAAAAACCAGAAGAACAAAAGAAAAATGTATTTGCCAAATTTAAAAGTTATAATAAAGAAGCAGGTACAGGAAAGGTTAATTCAGGTGCTCCACCAAAAAATAGTATTCCCAATCAAAATTTAAGCGAAAAACAAGCAAATGAAAAGGTATTATTAAAGGAAAAGGCAAACAGATATACTTATGATGGTAAAATGGCAAACTTTAGTTTTATCAAAAAGGTGGATAGAAAGTTGACAAATAAAAAATACGCCATGTCATTTGCAGAGTTTAAAAAAATGCAAAAAGATAAAAATTAAAAATTTAAAAACTGATTATTATATATAGTATGAATAGTATAAATAATAATATGGAAAATCAAAGTCTTCAAGAGTTGCAAAAAATAAAAGACGAGAGACTAGCGAAAAGTAGTGCGCTATTTTCAAATTTAACAAATTCCGCAAAAGGTGTTGCTGTTAATGCTTTAGAAAATGTTGGTAATAAATTTGGTGTTGACATTCAAGACCCTCAAAGTGTTAATAATGCATTAAGTAATATTAAAAATGCAGTAACAAATCCTGAAGCAGTTAAACAATCCGCCGAAATAATTAAAGGGTTAGCTCAAAATGCTGCGGTATATTATAAAGCCGCAGAACCTCTTATTAATCCATTAGCAGATAAGTTTTTGGAAGTGGGTGCAAAAGCCGCCGAAAAAGCAGGCGAAACTGCAACAGTAGTTTTAAGTAATACTGTTAAGGAAATACCAGGTGTTGGATTAGCATATGCTTTGGCACAAGATGCATCCAAAATTGGCGAGGCATTTACCGCTGCTAGTTCTGCTGCAGCTGAAATGACTACTGCTGCGTCTGATAGTGCGGTTGTATTTAAAAAAAATTTGGACCAATTAAAGCAGCAAAAGGCTGCAATTGAAGCAAGAACAAAAGAATCATTAAATCAATTTCAAAATCCATTAAATAATAACACACTTGTTGGTGGTAAGAAAAGAAAGAGTTATAAAAGACGAGTAAATAAAAGAACTAATCGAACTAAGAAACGTTATATAAGAAGATAAATTACTTTTTAGAATTTTTCCATTCCTTATATCCATTACTTCTTAATACATCAAACGAACTACCCAAATGATCGAATGCAATTTGATATGCCTTTTTATTCATTTCATCCATTTCACTGAGGTATTCAAATATTTCCTTTTGTTTATCGTAAGGATATGCTTTAACATTATTAGAAATTTTTATATTTAAGGAATCAAAGTCAATTGGAGTTGCCATTATAGTAATTAATAATTTATACTTAAATTATTAATTTATAAATCAATTTTATTAAATATTCGCTTCAAGGGAACCGAGCAGTTTGTGTCGCTGCGCTTTACAGTCGCTTTTCGCTTCGCTTAACGCTTTACCCTTGATATGTAACAAAGCAAATTAATTTGTTACCAATATTGGTATCAAAACGTATTTCACTTTGATTAAACATTTTTGTTATACTTGTGTCTACTGTATATCCATTAGAAACTAAAAAAGATATTAATGTTGGCACCTCATCTACCGACATTAAGCCGTCGCTACTACAACCCATACTACATCCATCTAAAGACATAAGAGCATAACCGCATTGTTTTAATTTACTACAAGGTGTATCTTGTTTGAACTCACTTAACTTGGGAAATTGAATAAAACGAACTAATTCGGCTAAAGGACCTTGTGGCGGCATATTTAATGTAATAATGTTTTTATAGCATTTGTTGAAGCGGTCTAAATATGGCTGACTAAAAAGAGAAACTGTTTTGGATTCTCTCATTGCGTTGAATGCAGCAACTGCTGAGGTTACTGGCATTGTTACTTTTTTATAACCATTACTTTGATAATTTCCATTTATACCATTAATAAACTTATACATATAATAATGCCAAATAAAAAATAAAAAAAATTTTTATAACTTTCTCTTTGAATTTTATCCTCTTTAAATTGTTATTTTATATATTTTAAATTTCTACTTGAAGCAACGCTAACCCTTGGTTAAAGCCAGAGGTGGTTAAATAGCGCTACCTCTTGTCAGCGTAACATTGTCGCAAGTCGCAAGCAAAGGGTGATCCTCATCGTCCGAGTGATAAAATTCACTTTGCTCGTAATTTTTAATTCCTAACTCATCTTCAACTCTCTGCAAGCGCTTTTCCAAATCATCGCCTTGTCTAGTTGTAGGCCAATACTCGTGCTTGTGTGTTTCCTTGGGATAGTCAACAATTGGTTGGCCTCTATTATTATACTTAAACTCTCTTCCGTCCAAAATATCCATATGATTTTGTATAATTCCGGCCTGTGTTCTTTGGCAATATACTCCGCCAATAATTTGCCTAATAACTGCATCCATATTATCAAGACGCTTCTCGTGCTCATCGCCCTGTCTAGTTGTGGGCCAAATATTACATTTAATTTCTCCAGTGACCTTACTACCTTCGTCCAATTCAATGCCGAGCATTCCAATATGATAGTTAAGTGCCTCTCGTTGAGTGGTTTGGTTGAAAAGTCCGCCAAATAGCTGGTAAACTTCATCTCTCACTCTCATTGTCGTATTTGTCAATTTCTCAATCTGCTTTTGCTGTTCTTCAATTTGCTTTTGCTGCGCCTCTATAATACGCTGCAAGTGGCGACAATTATCCACAATTTGGTGGTTATTCATCATTGTACTTTGAGCGGGATTTGTCGCCTTCAATAAAATCCAATATCCATTCTTCTCATCGCGACTATTTAGAAGCAATCGATAACTTTCTCCAGCCTTCAATCTATCCAAGATGTGATTTGCACTCTCATAAAACCAATTGAAATGAACGAATGCTGACTTCACGGCTGTCTCCTCAGTAATATTCTCGACGAAGCCGGGCTTCTTATCAATCGGATTAAAGTCAACTCGACTCACTGAACCAATTCCAGAACTAACAAAAGCTTGTCTAATCTCGTGCTCGCAAGTGTTGATGCACATGCGAGGAATGTAAATACTCATAATAGCGGAATTCATTTTAAATGCGGTGTAACTTGTTATTGTATACCTTTTATTATTGACATTTTAAGCATTTCAATTTTTTTTAAAATTGAAATAAAAATATATTAAATAAGATAAGGCATATTAATAAAATGATTATTTCTGCTGCCTCAGCTATTATTATTATTGTTTACCACTTTGCTTCAACTATGGCCTTCTGCCATATGCACGCCGCATCCCAAACACAAAAATATATGATGTTACATAGTCAACCAAATACAAAAATATTAGTGAATCATATGATTGATAAATATTCAAAAACAAGCGGTGTGCCAAGTTTTTATATTAAAGACTGCATTGAAAGTAAAAAAAAGGTAATAAATGCTGTAAAACCTAAGCCTAAGCCTTCTTTACGAGGTAAAAAAAGTTATAAACTTAAAATTTAATTAACAAATAAATATACAATTTTTATATATAATCGGATTACATCTTAATCTCTCCATCATTCCATTGACCTTCTGCTCTTTCGTTATCCACATATTTACCAACCCAAGTTTGATTGGTGAATTTATTGTAGTAAAGTCCCAAACCTTGAAACTGATCTTCTACCAAATTACCTATGGTATAGCAACCATTTCCATAATAATATGCTCCAAATCCGTGCTGTTTGCCTTCCTTAAATTCACCTTCATAATAAGGCGCAAATTCTTCGTTAGGTTGGTTCATATCATAAGTCTGTTTTCCTTTTCCGTGTATCATTCCATCTACAAAAGTACCTTCAATAATGGAATGGTCGTATTTATTATCACCGAAAATTTCTTTTACACCTTGTCCGTTTGCTAATCCACCTACCCATTCGCCTTTATATCTAGTAATACCATCATCATCTATAACGTAATACCATTTGTTAGGATCCTTTGGCTCATGGCTGGTTTCTTCAGTCCAGATATCCCAGTTCTTACTTGGTTTCTTATCAAGTCTTTTCACAATCGCGTCTATATTTTTCTTAATAGATTCAATCTCAGTAATTCTATCACTTAACATATTCGAGTTCTAATATTTCGTTTTACGCTTGATATTCTTTAATCTTAATACACTAAACTTAACTTCAAAAAAGTATTTCAATTTTTTTTATTGTTGCTTGTAAATTGGCTTACTAAAAATTTATAAAGCGGTATAATAGCATAATAAAAATAAGGCACTTTGGCCTGTTAACTTAATTACAAAATATACAAAACAATATACATATTTATTCATTCGGGTTATATGCGCCCAATATTATTCTTACCTTTCCATAGATTTCGCCATCCAAACGCTCCAAAGCCTCAAGTTCTCGCTCAGGCATATTATATGCATCGTGCTGCTCCAAGATCAACTTAACCAAGTCCTCCATTCTAACGCCGCGTTCAATTAATTTTTCGGTTACATATTCAGCACTCGGCATAGGTTCCTGGTCTAACTCGTGATCGTTAGCGCGCTCTTCAGCCGCCTCAACAAGTTGCTCTTCGTATTGCTCGTCAGCGATGTCCTCTTCGTCTTCCACACCCATTAAGAAGCGGAATCCACGCAGCGCAAAGTCGTCAAATGGCTCATCAACCTCTTCCTCTTCCTCTTCGTCGTCATATTCCGACTGCTCCTCATTAGGTTCCTCAGCCATAGCCGTGCGGCAATACGGGCACCCAAATCCGTTATGGACTACTGAGGTCATAAGGCAGTTGGTGTGGAAGCAGTGACCGCACTCGGTGATTACCTTGTTCTTGTCTCCAGTAATGACTTCCATACAGATAGGGCACTCACAACTCATTTTCGCAGTTACAATAGTAGTTTTAACACTTGATGAAATATTTATTATGCTCTTCACTTACACGCAAAAAAGTATTTCAATTTTTTTTATTCTAGGCCATTTCTTAGTTGCACTAAAAATTTATATTCCACTTTATCCACTTTTGCCCGAAAGGGTAGTGGAGCAAAACCTATAAGTCAAGATTTAGCCAAACGCAAGCCATCTTTTGCTCCACTACCCTTTCGGGCAAAAGTGGATGGATTATAAATTTTTAGTAAAGTCGATTTTTGGCTTATAATAAAAAAAATTGAAATACTTTTTCATTTATACTTTGGATGCATAAAGTATTAAAGTCTATTAAGTATAACTATTAACTAAGTATTAAGAATGTCCGCTATCCAGAACATCAGTCTCTTCATTCCCCACGTCTATGCTAACATTACTAGCAGTCAGATCTTCATTATCTTCGAGAACTTGCGTATTGGTGTGGTGCGTAATGTTGACCTGATTCCCAAGCAAGGTAGCGATGGAAAGCCCTATAATGCGGCCTATATCCACTTTTATAACTGGTGTGACAATGTTGCGGCGCGTAACTTCCAGGAGCGTGTT
>Ga0194129_10004473_pt1 | contig 18535 bp, 11 predicted proteins | sample TA2KigCa35mmetaG_FD_150862 | JGI IMG/M metagenome (GOLD analysis project Ga0194129, IMG submission 150862) | Freshwater microbial communities from Lake Tanganyika, Tanzania - TA2015038 Kigoma Deep Cast 35m | ecosystem: Environmental > Aquatic > Freshwater > Lake | place: Tanzania: Lake...
GTGACTGGAGCTGCGGTGGTAGGCCGCACGCGCCGAGCGACGTGGCGCCGAGTGCCACGAGGAGCCACCTGTTTCGAACGTTCCCGCGCACGACCGGTCTCAAGCTAGGGAAACGCGAGCCTGCGATCAAGCGACGACGTCCGTTTTGGCTCAAGGCCCGACGCTCGGCACCGTCCCCGGGCCGCCATCGGCGAGCGAGCGGAGGAATCCGACCGCCTGCGCTCGCGCCGCCGGCAGGTCGTACAGGACGAAGTGGCCATCGGAATCGGCGAGCGGGACCCACTGCACGAGCGCGCCCGTGGCCGCTCCGTTCGCGAGGTTTCCGTTGAGGCCGCTCGACGGGATCGCGACCATGCCTGGACCACCGAACCCGTACTCGGGCACCGGGTAGACCGAGGGCTCCGCGAGCGGCAGCCCGAGCGCCAGGGCGTGCGCCTCGATGCTCTTCGGCGGCGAGTAGGCGTCCCCGGCGCCATCGGGACCGACGCCTTCGGTCATGTAGATGCTCCGCGCTGCATGGCCGGGCCGGGGCTCGCGGATCGTCAGCCGTGCGTAGTTCGACGGATCGACCGGATCGACGACCGACTGCGCGAGCGAGATGGCCGGGTGAAACGAGTCGAGCTCGTCGTCTTCGGGGCCAAGCCCGAGGAACACGACCCGGACGAGCGACGCGACGCTCGGGGTCGGCTTGGTCTTGCCGAGCAGCGAGACGCCAAGCGTTCCGCCGGAGCCGCTCATCACGCCGCCAATCGACCCATCGTCGGCGGCGAGGAAGAGCGGACCGTTCAGCCCGCCCTGCGAGTGCCCGAAGAACATCACGCGCTTCGGATCGAAGCGGACCTCCTTGCCGTCCAGGGCGATGCTCGCGGGTACCGTGACGCGCGACTCGGTGAACAGCCGCGCTCGTTGCACCTCGTCGAGCGCGCTCTGGCGGCCGTTCGTGCGCGCAGCGACCGAGTTCTCGAAATTGAAGAAGAGGATCTGCGTCTGTACGGTGTCGCCATCGGCAGGGGCGCCGGGCCTCTTCCCGTGGAAGATTTGATCGACCCCCATCGAGGCGATGCACTTCTCCGCGAGGTCGCGCGCGAACGCGAGGTGGCTTCGAAAGTCGCCGCCCGTGCCGTGGGCATGGAGCACGATCGGGTAGCCGGCCTCCGGCATGGGGCAGGTCGGGACCGTGAGGGAGAAGCGCGGCTCGAACTCCCCGAGCGCGGCGGGCTTTCCTTCGGCGTAGTGAAACGCGCCGCCGTCGCCGTACTTCGCAAACGGGAGCTTGCCCTCCTGGAAATTCGGTGAAGGCCCGTACGACGCGACGTACTCGACGTAGCCCGTCCCCTCGGTGCGGCGCCACGGCACCCGAAAATTGAAGCGAGGCGGCGGGACCGTGGCTCGGAGCGCATCGCGAAATGCCAGCAATTCCTCGGTCGGATCGGTCGTCGTGAACACCGCGAGGTTGGCAATCGACTCACGCGCGAGGCCGACCTTCGCGAGCACGTCGAGGGTGGGGGCCCAGGCCGCTCCGAGGGCCGCGCGAGGTCCACTCGCGGGGAGCAACCCGAGCACCTCGAAGAGCTCCGCGCTCGGGCGCGCGGGGCCGCCCGCCAGGGAGCGTGCGCGGTCGGTGACGACGAGCGCGTAGCGCGTGTGAGGACGCAGGGGAAAGCCGAGCGTCGGCATGAAGCGGAGCGTGTTCGGCAGCACGTATTGCCCCTCGGCCGCGCGAAACGACAGCGTGACGAGCTCGCGCTTGCCGTACCGGGGTGAGGTCTCGTCGACATCGATGAGCTGCACGGACGCCTCGGGGGCGAGTCCGTCCTTCGGCGTCGCCGGCAGGCTCGCCGGGTCGAGCGGGGCATCGAAGCGAAGGTAGCCCGCCGCGAGCGGGGAGAACCCGTCCGCGCCGCCATCGGCGACCTCGGTGTACTGGTCGAGGAGCGCGTTCATGCGCGGGTTGTAAAAGCCGGCGAAGCGCACCGTCCCGTCCGGATGGCGCCGCAGATCACTCGGGAATGGGTGGTCGAGGAACCGCTCGTCGGCGAGCGCGTCGAGTGAGTCGGGCACGACGAAGGTCGCGGTCACGCCGGGCAGCTCCTCGACAGTACAGCCGGCAAGGAGGGCCAGCGCGAGCGAACCCGTCAGGAGCATGCGGCGCGACGTCATGGCGCGCACGATACCGGAAAAGCCGTTCGGGGAATCAGGTGAGCGGCGCGGTCGCACATGGTATAGCCCGCGGCGATGGGAACGGAGCCGCTCGCAGGCAGAACGGCGCTCGTCACCGGCGCGAGTCGAGGGATCGGCCGAGCCGTCGCGGAGCGCCTCGCACAGGACGGAGCGAGGATCGTCGCCTCGGCGCGCAGCGTCGCGGCACTCGAGGAGGTCGTGCGCTCGCTCCCCGGCGCAGGCCACGTTGCGCTGCCGATGGACGTCGGTGATGCGGCGTCGATCGAGTCGGCGCTCGCCGGACTTCTTGACGTCGACATCCTCGTTTCGAACGCCGGCATCGCCGAGAGCAAGCCGTTCGATCGGACCGACGACGCGACGTTCCTTCGCCTCTTCGAGGTGAACGCCCTCGCGACGGCACGCCTCGCCCGGGTCTTGATTCCGAGGATGGTGGCGCGTGGCTTCGGTCGGGTCGTCGTCGTGGCCTCGAATGCCGGGCTGTCGGGCTACGCGTACACGAGCGCGTACTGCGCCTCGAAGCACGCCGTCGTCGGCTGGATGCGTGCCGTCGCCCACGAGATCGCGCGGACGCCCGTCACCGTGAACGCGGTCTGCCCGGGCTGGGTCGACACCGACATGGCGGGTGAGGCGGTCTCGCGCATCGCGGTGAAGACGGGTCGGAGTGCGGAGGACGCTCGCTCGACGCTCGCCGCAATGTCGCCTCAGCATCGGCTGGTGGCCCCCGAGGAGGTCGCTCACCTGGTAGCGTCGCTCTGTCACGAGCACGCGCGGAGCATCCATGGTCAGGCGCTGGCGCAGGATGGCGGCCAGCTGATGAGGTGAGCGATGGCGCGGATCGAGACCGTGTTGCCGGAGGGCTGGCCGAGGCCGCCCGGATATTCCAACGGCGTCGTCGCGAGCGGCCGCGTGCTCTACGTCGCGGGGCAGATCGGCTGGGACGCGGCGGGGACCTTCGTCGGCGACGACATGCGATCGCAGTTCAAGCAAGCGCTCGCGAACGTGCTCGCGGTGGTGCGAGCCGCTGGCGGCGAGGCGACCGACGTGGTGCGGCTCACGGCGTACCTGGTCGACCTCGACGCGTACCGCAGCGACCTTCGCGGCTACGGCCTCGCGTACCGCGAGGTGATGGGCAAGCACTTCCCCGCGATGGCGTTCGTCGGTGTGTCGGGGCTCGTCGAGCCACGGGCGCTGATCGAGATCGAGGCCACCGCCGTACTTCCGGAGAGACCATGACCCTTCGACCTTCGACCTTCGACCTCCAGATCGACCGCGGCGTGGCGGAGATCACGTTGAACCGACCGGACCGGCTGAACGCGCTCACCTTCGAGGTGTACCAGGAGCTCGCTGCGACCTTCGAGTCGCTCGAGGTCCCCGACGTGCGAGCGGTCGTGATCACGGGCAAGGGCCGCGGTTTCTGCTCGGGCGGTGACGTCGAGGGGATCATCGCCCAGCTCTTCGAGCGCGGCCCGGAAGGGCTGCTCGAGTTCACCCGCATCACGGGCCACCTGATCCAGAACATCGTCGAGCTGCGGCGCCCCGTGATCGCCGCGGTCAACGGTGTCGCCGTCGGCGCGGGCGCGGTGATCGCGGCGGCTTGCGACCTGCGCATCGCGAGCGAGTCGGCCCGCTTCGGCTACATCTTCCCGAAGGTCGGGCTGTGCGGCGCCGACATGGGCGCTTCCTACCTGCTGCCGAAGATCGTCGGGCGGGGTCGGGCCGCCGAGCTGCTCTTCTTCGGAGACATCGTCGACGCGCCGACGGCGCTCGGCATGGGGCTCGTCAACCGGGTCGTCCCCGAGGCCGACGTCCTGCCGCTCGCGCGGGCGTGGGCCGCAAAGCTCGCGCTCGGACCTGCTTTCGCACACGCGATGACCAAGCAGATGATCGAGAGCGAAGCTCAGATGAGCCTCGCCGGAGCGATTGAGGCTGAGGCTCAGGCGCAGGCCCTCTGCATGGCGCACGGTGATTTTCGCGAGGCCTACGAGGCAAACAAGGCGAAGCGCAAACCGCGCTTCCGCGGCGCACCGGAGGACGGGACGTGAGCCTGCCTCGTCACATTGAGTTGACGAGTGTCAATTGTGGTCCGTTCTTCGAGGATCGCCACCGTGACCTCGCGCGGTCGCTCGGAGAGCGGGTCGCGAGCCTCGAGGCGCTGGCCCACGGGCACGATGCGCGTGCAGTCGCGGAGGCGCTCGGCCGTGAGTTCGGCTTGTACCGTCACCTCGCGCCGGCGGGCGGCATCGACGTCCGCGCGCTCGTCGTGATCCGCGACGTCCTCGGCTACGCCTGTCCGGTGGGTGATGCGATCTTCGCCGTCCAGGGCCTCGGGACGCATCCGCTCGTGCTCGCGGGCACGGCGGAGCAGCGGGCGCGCTTCGTCGAACCGGCGCTCGCCGGCGAGCGGATCGCGGCGTTTGCATTGACCGAGCCCGAGGCAGGCAGCGACGTCGCCTCGATGCGGACGACCGCGCGTCGCGCCGGCGATGCGTGGGTCCTCGACGGCGAGAAGTGGCTGATCAGCAACGTACCGATCGCCGATCACCACGTCGTGTTCGCGCGCGTCGCTGGCGAGGGTGATCCGCGTCGCGCCATCACCGCGTTCGTCGTCCCGCGAGGTGCGAGCGGCCTCTCGCTCGAGGCGCAGCCGATGAGCATCGACCACCCGATTGGCGTGGTGCGGCTCGACGGCTGCCGGGTCACCGATGCCGAGCGGGTGGGCGCGGTCGGTGAGGGCATGAAGCTCGCGCTCGCGACGCTCGAGACCTTCCGCGTCAGCGTCGGGGCAGCCGCCAACGGGATGGCGACCGCGGCGCTCGAGGACGCGATCGCGCACGTGACGACGCGCGTCCAGTTCGGCAAACCGCTCTCGGAGCAACAGCTCGTCCAGGCTTACCTCGCCGAGATGGCGACCGAGCTCGATGCCGCGAGGCTCCTCGTCGCGCGGGCCGCCTGGGTGAAGGACACGCGGGATGGTCGCACGCCGACCGAGGTCGCGATGGCGAAGATGGTGGCGACCGAGTCGGCGCAGCGGATCATCGATCGCGCGGTCCAGCTCCTCGGCGGGCGCGGTGTGCTCGCAGGGTCGCGGGTCGAGGCGCTCTACCGCGACATCCGGCCGCTGCGGATCTACGAAGGCACCACCGAGATTCAGAAGCTCATCATCGCGCGCGCGCTGCTTTCGGGAGCTCGCTCGACCTGAGCGCAACGAGGCGCCGTTGCGAGCGCGGGGTCGGTGCGCCGCGACGGGCCGTCGATGTCCGGAGTCCCGTCGTGCGGGCGAGAGGCTTCGGCGTTCGAAGCGGGGCGTCGACGGCTCAACCGCCAAAGAGGCTCTGGCAGTCGGAGCCGCATTGCGTCACGACGCAGCTCAGCGCCGAGATCGCCTCGTTTGCGGCGCCGAAGTCGTTGTTGAAGCACTTCAGGGCGCAGAGAAAATCGGGCGTCCCACCGGACAAGCAGCTCTGCACGGTGCAGCTGATGCCGGCGAGGCAGGTCTGGCTTTGGAAGCACTTCACGACCGCGGGGCACTTCGTGAACGCGCAGGTCGCGCAGTTGACGACGCCGCCGGTACTCGACGAGGCCGCGACGCTCGATGCGGCGACCGTGGAGGCCGCGACGCTCGATGCGGCGACCGTGGAGGCCGCGACGCTCGATGCGGCGACCGTGGAGGCCGCGACGCTCGATGCGGCAACCGTGGAGGCCGCGACGCTCGTCGACATGCCGCCTGCGCCGCTCGTGGTCGAGGTCGCGGACATGCCCCCGACCCCGGCAGTCGCGGTCGTCGTGGTGCCGCCGACACCCGAGCCCGCGATCGCCACCGACGCCGTGCCCGAGCCGGTCACCGTGACCTCCATCCCGCCGGCGCCGACCACGGCGACCAGCGCGCCGCCCGCACCCGCCAGCACGCCGCCTCCGGTCGTCACGCCGTTGGTCGTCGCAGCTTCGGTCTCGTCGTCCGCGTCACCGGAAAGATCGGGCCGGATGGCGCTGCGTCCGCCGCACGCGACGAAGAGGGCCATCACGGCGAAGCTGCGAACGAGGGCGGGGCGCGTCATGGGCGAAATGGATCACATCGACGGACGACGTGCAAGTCGGCGCTCCTCTCGCGCCGCCGCGCCGGCTGGTCATGCCGGGCCACCGATGAGCCACGCGTAGCCCGGGACGAGCACCTCCTCGGGACGCGCGCCGCCTTGCTCGGCGGAACCGGTACGGCCGCGCGAGGGGACCCGCAGATGGAAGCCGTGGTCGCCGAACACGTAGAGCAGGGTGCGGGGAGCGAGGCCTTCGGCGACCTTCACGACGGCCTCCGCGATCTCGTCGGCCAGCTCGTCCATGCGTCCGGCGTAGTCGCCGCCGACATCGCGCATGCGCGCCTCGACGACGTCGAGCTTCAACAGATCGCGCTGGCCGATGCGCTCGCGTCGCGGGATGCAGGCGGTACCGTCGCGGAAGGCCGTCAGGTCGCGCTCGCTCGGCGCTTCGATCTCGCGTAGCCCGCGCGCGCCCTGCGAGAGCAGCTGCATCTGAACGGTGGTGACAGACGGCAGGGCCGACCACAGGATGGCGCGCTCGACGCACGAGCCGAGGTCACCCATCGACGCCTCGAGCCTCCGCTGGACCCGCTCGCCGAGGCCGAAACGGAGGCCATCCAGGAGCACGAGCTGGGCCGAGCGCGCCCCGGTCTGGCGGCCGATGCGAACGGCCTCCTCGGGCGCGTCGAGCACCATCTTGGGTCGCTTCCCCGTCACGCGAATCGTTGCGAAGCTCTCCTGGTAGCTCTTCTCGAACGAGGCGCGCCAGGCCGAGAGTGCATGCTCGGCATCGCGATCGCCCTGACCCGACGAGACCGCCTCGAGGAGCGGCGCGTAATGCTCGACGAACAGTTGCTCGATCTGCTTGACCGGGCGTGAGCCGCGCGACGCCGAGAGGGTGGTCGCGTGTTCGCGGATCGTGACGGCGTCGAGGCCGCGGCCGGCGCGCTCCTTCCGGGGCGTGGGCTCCTCGGCGGGCTCCTCGACGGAACGCTGGAGCTCCTGGCTTCGGAGCGACGGTCGGTCGTCGCGGATGCGCTCGAAGGTCTCGACGGGCGGCCGCCTGTCATGACGGCGCGGTAGCGGGGGTGAGGGCAGCTGGTGGAGGTCCACCTCTTCCGCCTTGGGGGGAGCGACCCGCGTCGCCTCGGTCGCGGTCTTCGGGGGATCGATGCGCGTTCGCTCGGTCTTCGCCTTGACGGAAGGGCTGCGCCGTCGGGGCGTTGCTGCGCTCTGCGGCTGCAGCGCTTCGTCGGGGCGCGGACGGCCCGCGGGCGCGACGATGGCCTCGAGGGCCGCGCTGATCAGCTCGTCCTCCGCATCGAGACCGCGAGGCGATTCTGGCCGCTCGGCGTCGGCCCCTTCGACCATCGTGTGCTCGCGGGCGAGGCGCGCGGCGCCCGTGCTCACGGCGTCGCGCATCGTCGGTCGCTCGGTTGGCACGTGCCTGGGCTCCGCGTCGCGCGGTGGTCGACCCATCCGCCCGAGCGGCAGCGCCTCGAACTCGTCGTCGTCGCGGGTCGGATCGTCCAGGTAGACCTCGTCCGTCGCGAAATCCACGTCGCTCTCGGGATCAGGCTCGTCGTCCTGCGAGCGCTCGTCCTCGGGCCACTGCAGCGAGCGCGCACCATGAAGCTCGAGCACCGGGACGTGCCACTCGTCGAGGGCGACCGGCGCGAGGATCGAGACGGCGCGATCGGCGTCGTCGAGGAGCAGGGTCACGGCCTCGTCCTCCGCGAGCGAGCGCCAGACCCGCAGGACTTCCGAGTCCCGCGGGTCCAGGGCGCCGTCCTCGTCGACGAGGCGCCCGAGCTCACCGACCCAGAGGCACACGCCCTTCGCGCCGAGCGTCCGGACGCGAAACAGCTGATCCCGCGCCATTTCCCGTGCGCTGCCGTCGATGGCGACGTTCGGAGGCAAGGCACCTCGAAGCGCGAGCGCGAGCTCGAGCGCGCCGTCGACGGCGTCCCGCAGTTGTCCGCGCGTCGGCAGCTCGGTCGGCTCGCGTTCGGTTCCGACGCGGGTGGTGTGTGCCACCACGAAGCCCTCGGCGGCGAGGTGTCTCGAGCGCTGGTCGGCGACCGCGGGGGTCACGAACGCGACGCCGCTCAGCGGCGGGACGGGCGCGCTCCGCTCGGCGCGAGGCGTCGAGGATCGGTTCGTGCGCGGAGGTTCGTGAAGCAGCGACATGCGCCGGACCGTCGCCCACGAGAGGGGCTCGGGCCGAGTTTTCGGCGGTATTTTGCGGGTCTCGAGTGATTTGTGTCGCACCTTTTCTTACCTGACCGGGACCGTGGTCGCAGGGGCGTCGTTGGGCACCGCGTTCACGGCGCCCGTTTGCAGCCACGAGGGTCTCGCGGTAAGCCCGACCCCGATGCGAGCCCCGTCGATTGTCCTCCCTGGTCTGAGCCTCGCTTGGCTCGTCGCCCTCGCCGCGTGTGACTCGAAGCCGTCGAGCTCGGTGGAGGCGTCGGCGACCGCGACCGCGACGAGCGCGGCCCTCCCCGAACCGGCCGGAAAGCGCGCGTTCTCCGTGATGCCCGACATGGTCGTCGACGAGCGCGGGATCGGCGTTGGGCCGGAGCGCATCGACCTCGGCACTTCCGACGGCGCGATGAAGCTCGCGGAGACGCTCGACCGCGTGCCGGTGACCTCGAAGCAGCCGACCGTGAGGACGACGACGAAGGCTCAGCTCCGCGACGTCGGGGCGCTGGTGAACGGGCTTGGCAAACGCGGGGCCGCGACCATCCTGCTCAAGATGGATGGCGCGCGCACCGACCTGCTGGGTGAATACGTGATCGTCCCCGAGGGGCGGCTCGACAAGCCCGACGACTGTTCGGTGGTCGTCAGCGTGCTCGAAGACTCGTCCACCGCGGTCTGGGCCTACCGTGGCGGCGGCGGGAAGAAGGCGCGCAAGGGCCTCTCCGGTCCCGACCTCAGCGTGACGGGCGACAACGTCGGCGAGCAGCTTCGCAGCTGCGCCTCGAAGACGGCGTTCTTCACTGCGAGCCCGAAGATGCGCTGGGAGCACGCGTTTCACGTCGGTGCGTTGATCCGCAAGACCGACGCGAAGTCCGTCGTCGAGCAGCTCGTCCTGCTCGCGAACGAGCCGGTCGCGGGCCAGCCGGTGAAGCTCGACAAGTGAGCCGCCTCCCAGGCCGCATCGCGAGCGTGCTCGCGCTCGCCGTCGCGGGCATCCAGCTTGGAGCGTGCACGCCGCCGCGAGCCGATGCTTCGGGCGCGCACCTCGCGGCGATGCGTGCGCACGCCGTTCACGGCAGCGGCGAGCTCTCCGGGGAGTGGCTGCTCGCCGAGCTGCTCGAGCCTGGCGGATCTCAGGAGGGCGTCAAGGCCGCGCGCGATCGCGTCGCGACGGGTGAGGCCAAGGGATTGCTCGGCTCGCTCGCACGAGCCCTCGACGCCGATGTTCACGGCAAGCTGCCGACGGCCGCCGACGCCTACCTCGACGTGCTCGAGGCCGCCCGGCAGTCACCGCGCATCGAAGCTCCGATGTTCGCCTGGTTCGCCGCGAGCCGGGCGGAGGCGCTCCGCTCGGTGTCGGCCGGGTTCGAGGGGCGCGCGGCACCGCTCGTCGCGCGCATCACCTCGTCGCCCGGCAACGTCGGATGGCGCGCTCGCTCGCTGCTCGTCGAGTGGGGCGCGCGCGAGGCGTACCGGAGCAAGGCGCAGCTCGATTCGGCCGACCTCTTGACGAAGCTTGCGATCGATCAAGGGTGCATCGGCGCGGCCCGGTTTGCGGGCCCGTTCGGTCGTCGGCAGCCCGGCGATCATCGACGCCACCACGCCGCCGAACGGCCGGGGCCCTGGCCGCTCCGGTTCGAGCCCGAGGTCCAAGGCGAGTCGCGACGCGCCGAGAGCTTCGACGCCACGGCCCGCGGCTGCGCGCTGCGCGCCCATGAGCCGCACGGCGAGGGCATTCACTACGTCCAGACCTTCCTCGACGTCGATGCCCCGCGTGACGTGATCCTCGCGGTGTCGGGCGCGTTCTCGGTGCGCGTCGACGACGTCGAGGTGTTGACCCGGGACGAGGCCGACTGGGGGAGCTGGCCGCGCCTTGGCGTGCGCCTGTCCCTCGCCGCGGGGCGCCATCGCGTCGTCGCCAGGCTCGCTCGCCCGGAGACGACGATCCGGGTCCTCACCCCGACCGGTCTCCCCGCGCCGGTACGCGTGACGGCCGACGAGCGCGCGCCCTACCAGCTCGAGCCGCCCGTGGTCCTCGCGGATCCGAACCCACTCGAGCCGTATCTGCGGGCGCTCGGGGTGAAGGGCAGCGCGCCTGCAGGTGAGCCTCCGGCGCCGGTCCCCGCGTACCGCGCGGTCGCAGCGGCGCTCGCCGCGACGGAGGGGCATCGCGATCTCGCGGACGTGTTGCTCTTGCCGCTCGTCGAGGGGGACAAGGCGACGCCGGTCGCGCTCGCCCAGGCCGCGCAGCTCGTCGAGGGGGACCCGATCTTCACCCCCGAGACGGGACGCTCGATGGCGAGGGATCTCCACACCCGTGCCAGCGAGCGAGATCCCGGCCTGTGGGCCTCGCGGCTCTGGCTCGCGCTCGATCGCGCCGCGCAGGCGAGGCCAGCCGACACCGCGCGTGAGCTCGAGCGCCTCTCCGAGGAGTTCCCCGACGTGCCGACGGTGGCGGGGCAGCTCGCCGCGATCGAGGCGAAGCTCGGCTGGACCGTCGAAGAGGCGCGCACCGTGAAGCGCCTCGTCGAGCGATTCCCCGACGATGTCCCGACGCTCGAGGCCGCCCTCGCGGTCGCCGAGCGCCAGGGTCAGCTCGCCGAGGTCGATCGCCTCGCTCGACGGATCTCCCTCCTCGATCCGTTGAACGAGCTCGCGTTTCGTCGCGCGCTGCGTCGTGAGGACTACGACGCGGCGCTCGCGGAGCTGAGGCGCATCGAGGCCCATCGCAGTGACCGCGCCGACCTCCCGGTGCGAATCGCGGAGCTGCTCGAGCGCGCGGGGCGAACCGACGCCGGTGCGCGAGCGGTCGTGGACAAGCTCGAACTCTCGCTGGCTGCGGCGCCACGTGATCCGGCGCTCCGGCTCGCGCTCGCCGATGCTCGCAACGCGCGAGGGGAACGTGGCGCGCTCGACGACGCCCTCGTCGATGCGATCCGAGCGGGGGCGGACACCCGGACGCTGAGGCAAGCGATCGAGCTCGTCGACGGCGCGACCGCGCTCGAGCCGTACCGCAAGGATGGCCTCGCGATTCTGCGCGAGGCCGAGGCGAAGGGCATCACGCTGCCGGGCGCGGCGGCGCGCATCCTCGACTACGCTGCGCTCTGGGTCGCAGCCGATGGCAGCGCTCGCATGCTCGAGCACACCGTGCTCCGTGTTCAATCGCGCGAGGGGATCGCACGGCACACCGAGCAGCGCATCCCGCCGGGGGTGATCCTCAAATTGCGAACGATCAAGAAGGATGGTCGCATCCTCGAGCCGGAGACCGTGCAAGGAAAGCCGACGGTGACGATGCCGCACCTCGAGATCGGCGACGCGATCGAGACCGAGAGCATCTGGATGATGAGCGGCGACGGCGAGGGCCGGCGCTTCCGGTCGCCGCGCTGGTTCTTCCGTGAGCCGAACGTCTCGTACCACCTGTCGCAGTTCGTCGTCATCGCCCCGAAGAGCCGGCCATTTTCGATCGAGACGAGCGGCCGCGTGCCTCCGCCCGAGCTGACGACGAGCGAGGGGCTCGAGGTCCGAAAGTGGACGGTGGCCGGCGCGCTCGCGCTCCCCGAGGAGCCCGGCGCTCCACCGATCGAGGAGTTCTTGCCGAGCGTCCTCATGGGCTGGGGTGCCGACTGGTACTCGCAGCTCGAGCGGCTCTCGGAGGCGCGGGGCGGAGGGCAACCCGCCGACCCGCGGCTCCTCCGCATCGCGCAGACGATCGCGACGGGCAAGCTCGACGGCAAGCTCGACGAAGTCCCTGACGATCTCCGCGCTCAGCGCATCTATCGCTGGGTGGTCGACAACGTCGCCCCGGGGGAGGAGCGTTGGCCGCCGCGCATCGTGACCTCGAAGAGCGGCGACCTCACCGAGGCGTTCCTCTACCTCTGCCGGCTCGCCGGAGTCGACGCGCGCCTCGGCGTCGTCAAGAGTCGGCTCGCGCCACCGAGCCGCGGAGCGCTCTCGGATCTCGAGGCATTCGCGTCGACGGCCGTGCGCGTGAAGACCGAGCTTGGCGCGCGCTGGCTGCTCGTCGGGTCGCGCTTCGCGCCGTACGGGTTTCTCCCGAGCTCGCTCGCCGGGCAGCCCGCGATCCTCGTCGATGCGCCGGGGCCCGAGACCGGGCCGCTCCCGGGGCCGCTCTTGCGCGAGCGCACGACCACGGGGGGTATCGAAGATGGCGTCCTTCACCGCGGCACGGTGAAGCTCGACCCGAGCGGCTCGGCGAGACTCGAGCTGACCGAGGAATTTCGCGGGCGCTACGCGATCGCGATCCGGACGGCGCTCTCGCAGGTCGAGGCGGTCGGCGCCGCGGAGAACGAGCGACGTCGCGTTCTCGTGGAGCAGCGGATGATCGGGCCGAAGCTCCCGGGCGCGCGGGTCGAGCGGCTCACCCTCCACAACCTCGATGCGCTCGACGAGCCGCTCCGCATGACCGTGAGCGTCGAGGTCCCAAACTTTGCGCGCAGGGATGGTGCGGGGCTCGTGTTCGACGCCCCGTTCCTCGGATCGATGGGTCCGCTCGTGGCGCTCGGTCGTCGCGAGACGCCGCTCTACGTCGAGGACAGCGCGCGCTCGCGCATCGATCTCTCGATCGAGTTGCCGCCCTCGGCACGGCTCACCTCGGCGCTCGAGACGACGACCCTCGCGGACCCGCGCGTGCGCGTCGAGGTGAAGGATGCGCTGAAGGGGCAGACGCTGCGACTCGAGCGGGAGGTCGTCCTCCCCGCGGGACGCGTCCTGCCCGAGGATTACGCGGAGTTTCGCGAGATCGTGCGACGCGCCGATGGGCTCCTGAACCAGCCGATTCGCTTGACGCTGTGACGTTCGCGCGAGGGCCGGACGTGCTAGAGCCGGGGCCATGCGCACCGTCGCCCGGCTCACCTCGATCTTCGCTCTCGTGACCTCCTGCGCACCGCGCGCGCTCGAGTTCGACCCCGCGAACGACCCGACCAAGGTCGGCGTGACGGCGTCTGCGCTGCCGCCGGTCGCCGACCCGGCGCTCGAGGCGCGCCGCCGCTTCCAGAACCCGGGCGGCATGTGGACACCGGGTCAGATGGCCCAGCACGTCGTCACGCTCCGCGAGCTCGGCATGCAGCTCGACCCCCAAGTCCTCGGCGATCCGCTCGCGTTTCCTCTCGGCGCCGTCGTGTGGCTCGGCGGGTGCACCGGCTCGTTCGTGTCGGCCGACGGGCTCATCGTGACGAACCACCACTGCGCCACGGGGGCGCTTCAGTACAACTCCGACTCGAGCCAGAAGCGCGACCTCCTTCACGATGGCTTCCTCGCGAAGACGCGGGCGGAGGAGCGCTCGAACGGGCCGGCCGCGCGGGTCTTCGTCACCCGCTCGGCGCGCGACGTGACGCAGGCGGTCCGCGGTGACCTCGACGCGATCCCCGACCCGAAGCAGCGCTTCGATCGGATCGAGCAGCGTCAGAAGGAGATCGTCGCCGCCTGCGAGAAGGGCAACCCCGAGCTTCGCTGCAACGTCGTGAGCTTCTTCGACGGCGAGACCTACATGCTGATCGAGCAGCTCGAGCTGCGAGACATTCGCCTCGTGTACGCACCCGCGGAGGGTGTCGGGAACTTCGGCGGCGAGATCGACAACTGGCGCTGGCCCCGCCACTCCGGTGACTTCACGTTCTTCCGAGCGTACGTCGCACCCGATCAGAAGCCGGCCGACTTCGACGCGAAGAACGTCCCCTACAAGCCGCGCCATCACTTGACTGTTGCCAAGGAGGCGCTGCGCCCGAGCGACCTCGTCCTCGTCGCGGGCTATCCGGGCCGCACCTCGCGCCTCCGGACGGCCATCGAGGTCGCGGAGGCGGTCGAGTGGAGCTACCCGCGACGGATTCGCTTCTGCGAAGATTACATCGCGCTCCTCGAGCGGCTTGCCAAGGACGACAAGGATCTCGAGATCAAGGGAAAGAACCTGTGGCGTGGGCTCGCGAATGCGCTCACGAACACGAAGGGTCAGCTCGAGGGGCTCGTGAAGGATGGGCTCGCGGCGAAGCGCAAGACGCAGGAGAGTGACCTTCGCAGCTGGGCCGGCTCGTCGCCTGAGCACGCGGGTGTGGCTGCCGCACTCGATGCGTTCTCCGCGGCCTTCGCGAAGTACCGGGCGCGGCGCGACGAAGAGGCGGCCCTCCAGGAGGTCGTGATGATGTCGACGCTCCTTGGCGCGGCCGACACGATCGTTCACATGGCGCTCGAGCGACCGAAGCCGGACGCCGAGCGCGACCCGGCGTTCCAGGAGCGCAACCACAAGCGGATCGTTCAGACCCAGCGTCAGCAGCAGCAGAGCTACGCGCGAAAGCTGGAGCACGAGAGGCTGAAGCTCGCGCTCGTGCGGGCCGCGGCCCTCCCCGAGGATCGCCGCCCGAAGAAGCTGCTCGCGCTCGTGGTGCCGAAGGGGGAGCCGACCCCCACCGCGATCGACAAGGCGCTGACGACCATGTTCGCGAAGACGACCCTCGAGGACGTCGATGCGCGCGTGAAGCTGCTCGAGTCGGGCACGCTCGAGGAGCTGAAGAAGAGCGAGGACCCCTTCCTCCAGCTCGCCCTCGCGCTGCGTCCGACCTTGCAGCAGATCGAGGACGCGTCCGAGGCCTTCATCGGCGAGACGCTGAAGGCCCGCGTCGCCTACGTCACGGCGCTGCGCGACAAGGCCTCCGGCGTGCTCGCGCCCGACGCGAACGCATCCTTGCGAATCACCTACGGGACCGTACGTGGTTACGCGCCGCGTGAAGGTGCGCCGGTCTACGCGCCGTTCACGAGGCTCTCCGAGATGGTGGCCAAGCAGACCGGGACCGAGCCCTTCGATGCGCCGCAGAACCTCATCGAGGCCGCGAAGGCCGGGCCGTTTGGTCCCTACGTCGCCCCCGAGCTCGGGGAGGTCCCGGTCGACTTCCTCTCGGACCTCGACATCACCGGAGGCAACTCCGGGTCGCCGACCTTGAACGATCGCGGGGAGCTCGTCGGGCTCGTGTTCGATGGCAACTACGAGGCGATGGCCTCGGACTGGCTCTTCATGCCGTCGATCACGCGGTCCATCCACGTCGACATTCGCTATCCGCTCTGGATCATGGATCGCGTCGACGGGGCCGACCACCTGCTGCGCGAGCTCGGCATCGAGCCGAAGCTCTGACGGCCTACGGACGCGTCATCCGCGCGACCGACGCTGCCTTCGGTGACGTCGCAGCGTGGCGCCGAGCCCCGTAGCCAAGGCGACGGCGAGGCCAGAGCCGGCGGCACGCCGCATGCCTGGCTTGACGCCGCACTCGCAGCTCGACGGGTTCGTTCCGCGGAGCCCGCGATCGTCACCGAGCCGCAGCGAAGCGATCGAGGCGGTCGCGCTCTTCGCGACGCCCCCCTCGAAGGGGACGAAGCGCAGCGCCTTCACCACGGGCGGGAGGTCGCTCTCGGGGATCGTGAGCTCGTGCAGCTGGCCATCCGCAGGCAGATCGAGGTCGACCGGCACGTCATCGAGGTAGAGGCGCGCCGCCCCGGCGTCGTCACCCGACCGACGCGCGCGCAGCACGAGCGGCCCGATCCCGGTGGTCGACACCTCGATCGCAGGGGAGGTCGACGCGAGCTTCGCGGCGGGGCCGCTCATGACGAGCTCGCCGTCGATCGCGGCGTCCCCCATTTCGGCGGTGCTGGTGACGGCCAGCACTTGCTCCGAGGTCCAGCCCTCGAGGCGCTCGCCGTCGAACTCCCACAGGCGGTCGCTGTAGACGTCGAGCTTCAGCCCCGCGACGAGGTCCAGGGCGCTCGCGGTCAGCTCGCCGGGTGCGAGCTGCATGACGGAGTAGGTCGTCGCGTCGAGGCTCGCGGTCACCTTGCCGCGCTGCCCAGGCTCGATCGCGTCGAGGCGAAGCAGGGCGGTCCCCTGGCCGTCGATCGCGACCGAGGACGGCAGCACCACCTCGACGTCGAGGCCCTCGAGCTTCGTCGCGCCACCGTTCTTCGCGCTGACTTCGATCTGGTAGCGCTTGCCCACGACGAGGTCGACGACGCCCTTCGACGGTCCGTCCGCGAACGAGTCCGCGGCATCGACGATCGCCACCTCGAGCGCGAGCTCTTCCTCGCTCGGACCGCCGCCTGCGCCGCCTGCGCCGCCTGCGCCGCCCGCGCCACCGTCGCAATTTCCCGGTCCGGTGGCGAAACCCTCGGCCGGTGATTTCTTCAGGCGCGCCTCGGTCTGGGGCCCGTACGCTCCGTCTTCGGCGATGGGGTCGTTCGGGTTGTTCAGGTTCCAGAGCTGCTGGAACGCCTTCACCCCGACCTTCGATTGGTTGGCCGAACCGGGCCCCTCGTAATCGAAGTGCACCGGATCGTTCGAGCCGAGCCACGAGAACCCGTTGGCCTCGAGCTTCGACCTCCAGCTCGAATACTCCTGGATGTCGATCGCGAGCCCGGTCTCGTGGTTCGACGTCCCCGGCTTCGCGGCGAGCCCGATCCCGCACTGGCCGTTCAAGTACCACTGATACAAGAGGTACTGCTGAGCGACGCTGCGCATCATCGAGTTGATGGTCATCGTCGAGCCCTTGTTCGCGTCGAGCGTCTTCAGCAGCGCGTCGCGACCGGGCGCTTGCATGTAAGGCAGCACCGAACCACCGAAGGTCACGTTGGGTCGCTTCGGGACCTGGCTGAACGCGCCGGGCGCGATGCACTCGGCCTGCGCGAAGATCTGCTTGCTGAGGCCCTCGACCATCTTCGTCGCGCAGCCGCTGGAGACCGCCTGGCTGACGGTCAGCGGCTCCTCGACGGTGCCGATGCGCTCGGGGGTGGTCTCCGTCACCTCGCCGCAAGCGACGAGGACTCCGGCGATCGCGAACAGCTTGGTCCTCATGTCGCGGAGAGATTAGAGGACGTCGCCCGTGCGCGAAAGGCGTAGTTGCCTGACCTTTTTCGGTGGCCATGCGAACACCGCCCGAGGACGCGGCGAGGGCAGGGGAACGTGCACCGCGAGGGGTTCCGTCGCCTCGACAATTTGCTTTCAGGGACGCGCAGTATGGAGCAAGGTCCCGAGCCGAAGGCACCATGTCGATCGGTTTGGAGCTTGCCGTCATCGTCGCGCTGACGCTCGTGAACGGCGTGTTCACCGGCGCGGAGATCGCGATGCTCTCGGTTCGCAAGACCCGGCTCGAGGCGCTCGCGAACCAAGGCAGCACCTCGGCGCGCGCGGCGTTGCGCCTCCGGCGTTCTCCGGAGACGCTGCTCGCGACGATCCAGATCGGCATCACCGTGATCGGCGCCTCGACCGCGGTCTTCGGAGGGGTTCGCCTCGAGGAACCGCTCGCGACGCTGTTCCTGCGGCTTGGCGTCGGCTCGGCGTCTGGGACGCTCGCGTTCGCGCTCGTCATCGTCCTCGTGTCGTACCTCTCGCTCGTCCTCGGCGAGCTCGTTCCGAAGTCGCTGGCGCTCCGATCGTCGGAGCGCTTCGCCCTCGCGATAGCCCCTCCGCTGGTCGGGCTGTCCGCGCTCAGCCGGCCGCTCGTCTGGCTCCTCACCGCGAGTTCGAACGTCGTGCTCCGGCCGTTCCGCGACAGGACCACCTTCTCCGAGAGTCGGCTTGCCCCGGACGAGCTGCAGCAGCTCGTCGAGGAGTCGGCGGCGGCGGGAGCGCTGCATCCGTGTGCAGGCGAGCTGGCGTCGCGCGCGATCGACCTCGCGCGGCTGAAGGTGAACGCGCTGATGACGCCGCGTACGCGGATCGTCGTGCTCGATGCCGGTGCGCCGGAGGCCGAGATCCTCGACACGATCCGGCGTCATCCGCACGCGCGTTATCCGGTGTTCGAGGGCGATTTCGAGACGGTGATGGGCTACGTCCTCGCGCGCGAGACCTACGAGGCGATGCTCGGCGGGACCTTCGTGTCGCCGGGCAAGCTCCGGCCGGTGACCTTCTTCCCCGAGACGACGCCCGCCATCGAGGTGTTGCGCGCGCTGCAGTCGACGAGGCAGCAGCTGGGCCTCGTCGTCGACGAGCAAGGCAGCATCGCGGGGCTCGTGACCATCGAGGACATCGTGGAGGATCTCTTCGGCGACATCCTCGAGGAGCACGAGACCCCGCGCCGCTCGGTCTGGAGGGACGAGGCGGACGGCTCGGTGCTCGCCAGCGGTGACGCTCC
>Ga0194129_10004474_pt1 | contig 18533 bp, 18 predicted proteins | sample TA2KigCa35mmetaG_FD_150862 | JGI IMG/M metagenome (GOLD analysis project Ga0194129, IMG submission 150862) | Freshwater microbial communities from Lake Tanganyika, Tanzania - TA2015038 Kigoma Deep Cast 35m | ecosystem: Environmental > Aquatic > Freshwater > Lake | place: Tanzania: Lake...
TATCAAGTTCAAATCCTTGTGCTCCTTCTAATAAAATTTTGTTTATATTTTTTCTACAAAAAGACGAAAACCAAAATTTACGCATATCAACAATTTCTATTCCTAATGAAATAAATTCATTATAATATTCTTCTATACGTTTTCCTGTGCGTAACATTTTTAGTGAATATGTAGGCCCAATTCCTGATCCTGTGGTCCCAATTTTATTATTTTGTTTGTCATATTCTATACATTCATCAGTTATAATATGACATGATTTGCTAATAAAAAGACGACCCCGAATATATATTCCTATTTCACTAAGTTTATTAATTTCAGTTTTTAAACGTGAAATATCAATTAAACAATCGCTTGAAATTAAATTATAAATCCCAGGAACTAACACACCAACGGGCAATTGATGGACAACAAATTTTATATTATTCTCATATATTGTATGTCCTGCGTTTCCCGAACCGTTAAATCTTACACACAAATCATATTTATTTTTTTTTAATAAATCATATACAACTTTTCCTTTTCCCTCATCCCCAAAACTACAACCAAGTACAATATCAACTTCATCCGTTTTTTTCATTATACTTTATTTATATTATATAAGTTTTATTATGTTTATTATGTTTATTATAAATAATAAAACAGCCTGTTTTTTGTTTTTGATGGTATTATATATTTTACACCTTTGGACATTTCACACGTTAGGAAAATGGCGATTTTTATAAAATATTAGTGGTTAAAGAATGTAAATTCTAATGGTTAAAGAATGTAAATTCTAATGGTTAAAGAATGTAAATTCTAATGGTTAAAGAATGTAAATTCTAATGGTTAAAAGATTTAATTCAAAAATTTATGGAATAATATTTCGGTGTTTTTAATAGATTTTTCACCGTCTGATATATATAAATATTTATAATATATAAATATATATTATAAATAATATAACTACATATTTTTTCTAGTCATATTAACCTTTTTTTCGACATCTTCTTTAACTTGTTTTTTATTTTTAACAGTTTTATTTTTAACCGTTTTATAATATACAGGTGGTATTGAATAAGGTTGTCCAGTAAATTTCGAAAAAGCCTTCCTTATAGCATTATATTTATTGTTACATTTTGATTGTTGTATTTGTTCTGGAGTTAGAGTAGTTCCTGGGTGTAACTCCATGTCAATATTTATTGAATAAGTAATTTTTGATATACTGGTTTTATTTGGATTTTTTGTTATGAAATGCGGTTGTTTATTAAAATAATTTATTCTTGGATATCCATATTGGTTATAATATGGTTGTTGATATTGATTATAATATGGTTGTTGATATTGGTTATAATATGGACGTCCACCAGTTATAACATTTTGGTCATTTATATTTTGAGACTGTGATGTATTAACAGTTGTTAATGTTAAAATAGATTTTTTGTGTGGAAATAAATCATTGAAAATTCTTATAAATTCTTGATTTTTTGATGGATTATTTAAAATTTTAATTACTGAAGCATCCATAATTTCCATTATTTGTTGATATAATCCAAAATTCAACTTTGCTGAAGATTCTATCATTGAATAGCTTGAACCATATAATAAGAATAAAATATGTATAGGAGGAATTAAATCACCTTTATTAAATATTGAATACCATTTTCCAGTATACTCTATATTTTTTCTAACTCCTTTGCCGAGAATTTTTATTGTAGGTTTTATATTATATTTAAATCTCATTAGCTCATAATGATTATCCTTATGATATAAAAACATTACTTTTTTTGAACAGTTATCTTTAATATCATCATTATCATATAAAATGGTTCTTAATCTATCAACATATACTGGTTTAAACTTTATTGCTTTTTGATAACTAAAATTTTCAATTGGTAGTACACAAATTTTTAACGCATTACAAACAGCTTCAATCGCAAAATTATTTGCCCAATAATCTTTGCTTTTAAAATAAGCGGAAATTTCTCCTTGAGTTAAGACTCTAAATGGTTTTTCATATTCTCCTATAATAGTTGGAACTGTAGATGGTCTATAAATTAAAAAATTAGAATACATTTTATATGTATTTATTAATTGGTCCATATATTGAGCTGCCGTTAAATCTTTAACATTAAATGCCCGTTTTAATCCATTTATTGAATCAAGAAAAGCGTTATTCAAATCATCAAGTTGAAATTCAGCAGTTGCTAATAAATCATCTTTTTCATCATCAGACAAACTCAAAAAATATTTTAAAACTATATCTCTCATAATAGCTATAGTAAAAAGTTGAGTTTTACCATAAATTCCATAAATTATTTTTGAATTTTGGTTTTCATAATTATATATATTTATACCGTCAGCAACTGCTTTAAAAAAACAGTCTCCATCTTGAGGAGCTTTTAAAATAGAAACTTGTTCACATAACTTAATATATGAAGTCATACTAATATTTGATGTTTGTCTGGGCGGCTCATAGTTTGTTGTTATAAAATAAAATTTTTGTATCTCATTTTTAAAATTATTAGAAAATTCATTATAAATAGAATTTATAAGGCTATAATAATTTTTTATCATAAAATATTTTTTAACCTGTTCAGACGCATTAAAATTAACAATAAGATCTTTTTTAAAATTATCAAATAAGTGTTCCTCTTCTGGCGATATTTGTTGAATTTCTACCTTAGGTGGAGAAGGAGGAGGAGGCAATGTTAGTGGTGATTTTTTTGGTTGATTTTTTTGAGCTAATAATGCTTTATGTTGTTGAGCTAATAACTCTGATACTTTTTGTGGTTTTTGCGGTGGAGGAGCAGGCAACGCTAATGGTGTTAACGGTTGTGCTGGTGGTAATGCTAATCGTGTAGTATTATTTGGTGTTGTACCTACTGTTGGTGTAGCTACTGTTGAAGTAGCTACTGTTGAAGTAGCTACTGTTGGAGTAGGTTGTATTGGTGGAGTAGGAGTTGTTAAAGGCGTAGGTGTCGAAGCAGTTTTATTTACACCTCTTGCTACCGCTGGAATAGGTCCAGAAAAATTGGGACCTCTGGAAATTGAATCAGGTAATCTACTTAATTGCTCTTCACCACTTATTATTTCATCTCGAACTAACTGTGTATAAAGATAAGGGTCTGTTACTCTATTTGGGTCTATTTCAACTTTTTTCTGTTTTACTTCAATATCCCAATCTCCTGTTGTCCATTGAACGTCACCTATAGCATAAGGTGAATTTCCGATATAAATAACAGAACCTACTGGAAATATAGTGTCTAATGTAACTTTTATATTGTTATCTACATAGCCTAAGCGTGTAGCTTGTGTTAGTGATTGGGATTGTATTGAACTATAACGAGTAATTAAAGATTGAAATAAACCTTCATTAAAAAATTCTTTAATCCTATATTCTTTTGGTATAGTATCTATAAGCGTTTTATTTAACTTAACTAATGGGTTAAATCTAACTGATGAATCTTTACTATTTTTCTCAGTCATAGATGGCTTATATTTTATTTTTTGGAATCCAGGAATGCTTGTATTTATAGTAATATTTAACTGGTCAGGTACTACTATTTTATCTTCTGATTCTTTACTCATACTAATATATAATTATATAATTTATATGTATTTATAATTTTAATTTAAAATTGAAAACTTAAATTGCTTACTAAATAAATGTAAACTAATCTCCAAAATGTCATTAATTTACAAATTAGATAACTTGATTGAAGGTTTGGTCACAAAAAGACCTTCGTTATATATTAAAACTCCTTATGTTGCTGATATTAAAATACTATTTAGCGAAAAAAATGTTTTAGGACATACAGCTTCACTTGGCTGTTGTGGATTAGCTGATGTTGGTGCAAATATATTGATGTCTCCTGTTCCTAAAACAAAAAATAATCATCGTTCCGATAAACTTCATTGTGAATATAGAGTTTATCTTTCTGTTATTCGAGAGAAGGGGGAAGAAATAATAGTTGGAATAAATCCTAAATTAGCAGAAGACCTAACTGAATCTGCTCTTAAAAATAATTTGCTAAGTAAATTATTAAATTGTAAATCTTACAGAAGAGAAACAAAAATATATGTTCCTGGTCTTGTTGACTCCCGTTTTGATTTTACTGGCATAGACCAAAATGGTATTCCATTTATTATGGAAGTAAAAAATGTTCCTCTTGCTGATTATGAAGATGTAACTGCTAAAGACAGAAAAAAAATGTCATTTGAAGACAGAGACATAAATTCAAAAGTAGCATATTTTCCAGATGGATATAGAAAAAAAAGCACTGATACGGTAAGCCCAAGAGCACTTAAACACATTAATGAATTGGCACTAATTAAACGTAGATCTAAAACTCGTTGTATTATGTGTTATGTAATACAACGAATAGATGTAGATAGATTTCAACCTTCTGTAATTGATCCTGCCTATAGGGAAGCATTTAAAGAAGCTACTATAGCAGGAGTAGAAATAATAACTATGGTAATTCAATGGACAAAAGAAGGTGAAGCGTATTTTGTAAGAGATGATTTGCAAATTAGTATATAATAATAATAATAATAATAATTGTTACCAAGCGCAATTTAAAATTTATCGGAAACAATACTTTGTGTATTTATATCTATACTATCCATAATTGTTTCTAATGATTTAACATTATTTGGATCATCATGTTTAATTAAAAAGGTAATTAAATCAAGTATAACTTTAATTTTTTCGTCAGTCCATTGCTTATTTAATAACTCTACTATTTGAGCATTATAGTATCCCGTAAAATTATCCTTAGCAAACATAGATTCATTATAAGTTTGATTTATATGATTTGTCAATAATACATAATAATAATTTAAAGTAATAGTTATAATTGAACAAGCCTTATAAGTTTCTATTAATTTTTTAAGTCCATTTTGAGCACATAAAAATAAATTCTTAATCCTAGGGGTTTTATCTACAAATGATTTCGAGAGAAAATATAAGCACGCAATATTAATTGGATTATACATAAATTGTAAATCTGTTTTGTTTGACTTATATATTGTTCTACATAATGCTTGAAACAGTCCAGGCTCTTGAAAATAAATTATATTATTTTGTATTAAAAGCTTAGTTCCGGTAGGTTTATTACTTAAAATAGCTAATTTAATTATTACTGATAAGGGGTCTAATACCAACATTTTAACATTAAAATTATTATTATCGTCAGGAATAGATGAAATATTACTCATTATATTATATTATATAAATAATAAACAAAATTTTAAATAGTTTATAATACATATAATTACATAAAATACATATAATACATATAATACATAAAATAAATATTACTTTTTAATTGTAAGCATGAATTCTTCAACATAATTTGTTGGAATTTTATCAAAATTAATTAGTTTTTCATTAAGTTCATAACGCTTATAGTTTTCAGGATTATCTGCCATTTTTTTCTTAAAAAACTCTTCATCTTCAATACATTTTTGCGCTGTTTTTAGTCCACATTTTGGAAATACAGACGGTATATTGTCACTAGTATCGCCCATAATTATTTTAATCCTTAAATCATCTTCAGCATTTCCTGTCGCTGTTTTCCCTTCGGCTAAATTTTTATATGTAAGTGTGTATAAATGAACATTATGAGTATTTAATTGTAAATAATCACGGTCACTTGTTATAATATATATTTTACAGGCAGGATATTTATTGATTAAATATTTCACAGATATAGCAATACAATCATCTGCTTCTAATCGAGGATGCTTTAAAATAGCTTTTGCTCCGCCTTTTTGGAATAATTCATTTTCATATGCCATTTTAAAGAATGGTCCACCCATAAATCCATCCTCCTGTCCATTAGCTCTATTCGCCTTATAATTGGGAAATATATCATTGCGCCATATACTTTCTCTCTTACAATCCTTTCCTACAATTAATACAGGCTTTACTAGTTCTTTATGAATTTTTAACTTTTTAGGTATTTGCTCTAAATTCTCAACAAAAGTTTTTCTAAATTTTTCGACAAATTTTTGATTTTGATAAGGATCATCAATTGACTCATCTGGATATGCATTTTTCCACCATTGTAGAAGGGCAAAATATCGGTAAAAACAATAATAACTACCATCTACAAATATAAAAGTGGGATTCATAATTGATGTTTCAAATAATTCAATTTCCATTTAATAATCTTACTATTAAGTATTTAATTTGTTTCAATTTTATATTTATAATTTAATACAATATTTTATATAATAAATAGCACTAAGATAGTAATACTTCTGTATGAAATAATTCATTTAATACCTTATCAATTAACGTAATGAAATCATTTTTACAAAGTGACAACGTAACACCATGTGCCATTGCTACAACCAGTTGCGACTTAACAAAATCATCACTTGGTCTTATTCCGATATCAGACATTTCTTTTTTTGATAAATAGTCATTTAGTTTCTTTAAAAATCTATATATCTGTATTTGGTTAGCCTTTTTAGATTTGCTAATGGTCTCTTTTAATATTTCTTCCAAAAATGTAACTATATTATTGTAGTGTTCTTTTGGTATCTGTTTAAAAATGCCTTTTGGTTCAACAATTCCCGAGTTTAATATTTTTTCAGCACATTCACGTGGTTCTATTTCAAACATTTGCGTAAAAACATCAAACAATAAATCTTTATATTCTGATCCAACTTCATAAATAATACCAAAATCTATGACCCCAATTTTATGCGGATATTTGGAATCTTTTTCATCTTTAATAAATAAAATGTTACCACTATGTAAATCACCGTGTGTAACACCGTGAATAACAGTAGTAACGATCCCGAATTTCATTATTAGTTTAACAAATGATTCACTGTCACATTCTTTCACTTGATTAACCTTAATTCCTTCTATATAATCCATAACGATTAAATCAGAAAATTCTTCAGTTATTTGCCTATTTGCTTTGGGTATCTTTACATATTTAAGATGTTTACATTTCTCTCTAATTTTATCCATATTATCTATTTCTTCTAAGAAATTGGTTTGATGACGAATAATTTCAATATTTTTATTGACTACATCAGCAAGCTTATATTTATTAAATACAGGTATAAATGATAATATATACATAAAAAATAGTAAGTTATTTATTGCGATATCTAGTTTTTCTTTTATATTTTTACGTTTCATTTTAACGATTACTGGCTCTCCATTCTTTTTATAAATCTTAAAAACCAACGATATCATTCCGGAATTAATAGGGGTTTCGTAACCGTGTTTAAGCTGTAAATCATACTTATCTGCTATTTTAACTAAGGAAGCTAACTCGATATCAGAATAATCCCAAGGAGCATTATCTGTAAAACTTAGCAATTTATTATTTATATTATCATCAATTAAGCTGTTATTTAAAGCAAATGCTTGAAATATTTTTACATATAATATATTAATAGAAGCTAATCTTTTCGTTAGCCTATCAATAAATAATGAATAATCACGAATTACGACATAACCTAATGATTCACTTAACAAAATAAATGATGCGTTTAATAGAAATAAAATGCCTCTAATATTTTTTTTAACATCAGAATTCAAATTAAAAATATAATTCAACATATTATGTATTATATTTTATATAGAAACGTTCTCTATAAATAGTTTTACACGTTTAAATATTTTAAATAATATTTGTCCAACCATTTTTTCTACAAATGGCGGAATTTTCATCGTATTGTCAAACGAAATATGGCAAGAAAATTTCACCATATGTTCTGTAATTATATCGCAAATACAATCTAATTTATCAATAGGTAATAATTCAGATTCTTCTGGCATATCATTTGGACGTTCACTTTTTATCGTTTCTGACGTAAAAGTGATTCTAGTATCGTCTGTATTTTTTCGCATATGAAGATAAGTAAAACATTGAGGTAAACCTAGGTCTTCAAATAGATTTTTCATCAATAAAGTTAATATTGCTTCATCATTATCGAGTAGTTGAATATCTACTTTCTCGTAAATATCATTATTTAAATCATAAATTAATTTTACTAAATTAAAATCAATAATTTTTGGTAAGATAATTTTAGTATTTTTAATTATAAAATCAAGACTATAAATTCCGTCTATTTTCTTAAATGTAAAGCCTTCTTTTGAAAATAAAACTACTTGTTTCTCCATTTATAGTTTGTAATAAAATATTTTGAAGTATATAACCTTTACGAATGTATCCCTAAAACACTACATAATGAAGGGAGTTTAGTAAATTTTGTCAGTTTTTCATCAAAAATCATTCCCTTCATATGAAGGGAAAAAAATAATTTAAGAAAAGCAAAAGTATTTTGATTTTTGAAAAATGGACAAAAAAAATGTCCAAAATCGATTTGCCAAAAATACTCTTACTGACGAAAAATTTTGTCTACATAGTTAAAATTTATGGTCTCGTTTTAAACGATAATTTAAAAAATTTTACAGCATATTTTTTAAATATTTTTGCGGAAAAGGGTTTAGGAACTTTTCTCGTTACATTATATGAAACATTTAGTAACACTTTTGGTTCCGAAAAGTTCCGAAAAGTTCCATTGCGACAAATGTAACTATTTTACGAGCAGGAAAAGTCAATATGACAGACATTTAGATACCGTTAAACATAAAAAAAGAACAGATGAAACAGTAGAAACAGAAAAAAGTTCCAAAAGTTCAGCTAGACACCAGTGTGTATGTGGCAATATTTTTAATAATAGGACTACATTATGGAGACATAAAAAGAAATGTGGTTTCGAAAATAATGTTATTTTAGAAAAAAATACAGAACCAAAAGAAATATCAGATAAGGACTTAATTATAATGTTAGTTAAACAAAATACTGAATTAATGGAAATGCTAAAAAATAGTAATAATAATAGTCAACAAATTAGTAATACTAATTCACTTAATAATAGCAATAATAATAATAGCAATAATAATAATAATAGCAATAACAAGACATTTAACCTTCAGTTCTTTTTAAATGAAACGTGTAAAGATGCCATAAATATAATGGATTTTGTAGAATCAATAAAATTACAGTTATCTGACCTTGAAAATGTAGGTCAACTTGGTTATACAGAAGGGATATCAAACATTATCACTTCTAACCTAAAGGCTTTAGACGTTACCCAAAGACCTGTTCATTGTACAGACAAAAAGAGAGAAACGATGTACATAAAAGACGCAGATAAATGGGAAAAAGAAGATGATAATAATTCAAAGCTAAGAAAAATGATAAAAAAAGTAGCAGACAAAAATATAAGGTTATTACCACATTTTAGAGCAAAATATCCTGACTATAAAGATTCATCATCTAGAACTTCAGATAGATACGATAAGATAGGTTTAGAAGCAATGGGTGGAGTAGGAAATAACGATGAAAAAGAAAATAAAATTATCCATAACATATCGAAATGTGTTACAATCGAAAAATATAGTGAATAATAATGCTAAGTTATTAGTATAAAGCATCTTTATACATTTTTAGGGCTTTATTTCTCTGCTCAGAATAATCGCAAATTGGTTTCGGATATTTAATATCTTTATGATTAGCATATTCAGTTTCCCATTTGTGTATTATTTTTGGGTCAAGAGTAGACAATTCCGGAACCCATTTTTTAATATACTCACATTTAGGGTCCCACTCTTCTCCCTGCGACCAAGGATTGAAAATTCTGAAGAAGGGTTGTGAGTCAGCTCCTCCACTACTTATCCACTGCCAATTACCGTTATTATTAGCAACATCATAATCTGTAAGAGTTTGAGCAAAATATCTTTCGCCCTCTCTCCAATCTATTAATAAGGTTTTTACTAAGAATGATGCTACAATTAAACGAGCTCTATTATGCATATACCCAGTGATATTCATTTGTCTCATACCAGCATCAACTATTGGGAAGCCAGTTTCACCTTTACACCAGGCATTAAACCAATTGCTATTATGATGCCAATGTATTTTATCATATTTTGGTTTCAAGCTATGACCTATTACTCGCGGAAATTCATACACAATATTTGCATAAAAATCACGCCAATATAGTTGTCTAATTAATCCAGTTTTGTTGTGAAGAGCTTTATGAACTTCCCTAATAGAGAGACAACCAAATTTAATAGAAGCACTTAATTCGGTAGTTTTTTTATTTAAATCATTATGAATAGCATCATAATTTTTAATATTTCTTGATGCCTTAGCCAGCATTTTTAATGCTTCTTTTCTTCCCCCTCTTACCAAAATATCAGAATTTTCTTTTCCCACAAATTTTTTCATAGCTTGTTCTAGAGTTATTTTATTTGAAATATGAGAATCTGAAGATTTTAAATGTAGTTTTTTGGTAACGGGTTTTTCAACTTTCAACTTTTTAGCAGTCTCATAATAAGGAGTAAACTTCTGATACGGAAGACCAGTTCCAGTTTTAATTGAACCAGGTGGATGTAAGAAATAATCTTGATCATACGTAATAAATACATTCATTTTTTGACACATTTTAACAATTTTATAATCCCTTTCTCTCGCATAAGGAGTAATATCTAAATTAAAAGCAACAACATTAATATCCCACGCTTTAATACAATCAGCAATAACCTTTTCATTATGACCGTAAAATGTGTGTAAATGTCCTCCTTCTTTTCTAATATCAGACGCTAAATCTTCTAACGATTCGATCATAAATTGGACAGCATTATCAGACTTATATTTATTGCCGGAACCTACTTGTTCTGGTGTAAAAATAAAAATTGTATAAATGTTATTACAAAGTGTAGAGAGAAAGTTTAACCCATTATTATCAATAATTCTTAAGTCGCGTCTAAATATAAATAGCCCATTTTCTAATTTACCATTTTTGTCATTACTCATTTTATACTATATAATATAAAATGAATTTAAATAATAATATCAAAAACAAATTTATAATTCTTTACACCCACCAATTCCTTCCTAATACAGCAATTTTTGTTCCTTTTTTGTAAATTTTAGTCATATTTTCTCTCGCTTCATATAAATTTGAAAACCAATTATTAATAAAATCTTTCACAGTATTATTATTGATGCTATCATTTAGTAAATTTTGATATAATTCCTTTATTTCATTACGAACTTCAATCATAACATCAACTAATTTACTTAAATTTTGGTCACATGCTCTAAGTTCAGGGCGTAACCCTGCTCTAAACAAAATTTCAGAACCCCAAGCAACACCAATTCCACATATATGATTTTGATTAAGTAATAATCCCGCTAATTTACTTTTTGATTTAACCGCAGTTTGAACCCATTTATTCAACGAATCCGCACTATCTTCCATCCAATCTGTACCTAAGCCAACTACGTATTTGCCGTCATTTAATCCTTTTTTCTCTCCATATATCCATCCAGTTTCTTTTTTATATAATTTATTATCAAGTTCGCTTATATGTACTTGACCTGTTAATCCAAAAGTCCAGTGCTGACCTAAATCGCGAAGTATTAAATGTTTTCCAAGTGAACTACTTTTAAAATTTACTGACTTTTCATAATCATCCTTATAGCATTCATTAATTGCTTTACTTAAAATCCAAACTTCTGGTCCCTCTGGCATTTTATTTAAATATATAAAATTTATATTTAAATAAAAACTACAAATATATAAGTTTACTTATTTGTTAATTGTTTTAAACCAGACCAAAACATTTCATTATTTTGTTTTGCTTTTTCTGATTGTTGAGCATAATAAAACGCAAGTGCGGCTGACTCTTCATTTTTCTCTCTATCTTGTTGATATAATTGACGTAATCCTTCTTCTTTTGATAATGGCTTTGTATCAACCGTATCTCTATAGCGTTTATATTCATCAACTGATCTAAATTTCTGAACCTTATGGAAATCATCTTCAGTTACTGGGATTACAGATTCAGCATATGCTTGTCTTAAATCTGTATAACCCATACCACCACCTCCACCAGTAAATAGAGAGCCAGAAGTGAAATTACTATTATATTCCATTAATGAAGAGCCTCCTACGGATGAACCTACAAAGGCATCGCCTACACCAGTGTAGGGAGTTAACGCTTGAATTTCTTTTTTTCTTTTATCCATCTCTCTACCCATAGAATCTTTATTAATGTTTTTGGGTGTAAAAATAATATCTTCATCAGATTTTAGCCAATTATTATAGCCGTGTTCAACTGGGTTTTCTAAACGGTGTTTCTCGAATTGCTCATTAAACCAATTATTAAAATTCTTAGTATCTTTAAGGTCTTTTTTCATATCAAACATTTTATCTAAAATAACACCATTTTGGCTATCAAAATATTCATTTATATCCACGGCTTTCTTATTTGTTTTATTTTGAAATTCATAAATTTCCCTTAACTTGTTATATGCTTTGCTAAAAAATACAAAATATTTATTATCAAGACGTGACTTATCAGGGTGTGTTTTTAACACAATTTTTTTGGCTTCTTTCATGGAGTCTTCATTTAAGAAAGCATGTGTTTTTAATCCAAATAAACTGTATAATTCTTCTCTTGAATAATTCTCAATATTTAAATCGAGTGATTCATATTGAGACTTCCCATAATTAATATTTACTCTTTCAACATCTCTTACTTGATTTTTAAATGGATCTATACCAGCAAATGGGTCTTCCTTATAATCGTTTCCAGAATTTTTAATTTTGATGCCAGTTTTTCCACAAGTAGTCATTGAATAATTATTTTTTCCACTATTATTCATTAATTAATTATAGTATTATTATTTATATTGAATTAACCTAAATAATAATTTAATAAAAATATATAAAATATAAATAATATATGGAGAAAAATACTGATTTCAAATTTGAGGACATATATAATCCGATAACAAATTATTTGAATGATTTTAATCAAGAGAACCCTAATTCACATCCAAAAAGGAGTAATAATAATTCAAGTGAGGACGCAAACTGCTGCGATTATTTAATACATTACCTTTGCTATTTTTTCATACACGAATAATTTTATATATTATATATATATGACAGCATTAAGAGTAGATTTAGTTTTTTCATATTGAATATATTTTTGGTTGATTTTATACGCGTTTACACCTTTGGACATTTACACCTTTGGACATTTACACCTTTGAAGATTTAAAATGCGATAAATCTACTTTAAAATATATTAATACTTAAAATATATTAATACTTAAAAATATATTAAATAAATAATATATATATGGAAATAAGATATAGTAAATTAACAAATGAAAAAGGACTTTTTTCTACAAAAGAATATAAAAAGGGTAATATATTGTATATTTTATCTGGTGATATATATGATAAACCAACAAGGGAAACAATACATATAGGTAATAATATACATATTTACGATAAATATGGTATATATATAAATCACTCATTTAATCCTAATATATATATTAATGGTTGTGAATTAATTGCTTTATGCGATATAAAAATTAATGATGAATTATGTTTTAATTATAATGATACAGAGATTAATATGGCTAATCCATTTTATGTTGATAATATTTTGGTATGTGGAAATAAAAAATAAACAATTAATAATAAACAATATAGTAAATTTAATTGAAATAAACCCTGATAAACCTTAAAATTTAGCTAAGGTTGTTACTGTTGAATAATAATAATAATAATAATAATAATAATAAATAAATATTAGTTTAATTAATATTAGTTTAATTAATAATTTATAATTATGTTAACACTATATGAATAAATTAACTGTAACTATTATGGCAGCTGGAGAAGGAAAAAGAATGAATTCAAATATACCAAAAGTTTTACATAATTTTCACAATGTTCCAATGTTAATAAGAATATTAATTGAAGTTATCAAAATAAATCCCACAAAAATTATTATAATAACAGGAAAGTATGATGATCTAATTAGGTCTACAATAAAAGAATATTGTGAAAACAATTTATCTTGCTTGTGTGATAAATTAATTTTTATTAAACAGAATAATCCCAAAGGTACAGGTGACGCAATTAAATGTACTTTAGATTTATATGATAATGACGAAAATGTTTTAATATTAAATGGAGATATGCCATTAGTTTCTTCACAATTATTGAACAAATTTATTGAAAATAAAATAAACCCAACATTGCTTGTAACAGAATTAGAAATTCCTTATGGTTATGGTCGCATATTACGAGATAATAAAGGAAAATTTTATGGAATTAAAGAAGAAAAGGATTGCTGTGAAGAGGAAAAAAAAATTAACATTATAAATACTGGTATATATCTATTTAATTCAAAATTATTAACGACATATATACCTCTAATAAATAACAATAATAATCAAAATGAATATTATTTAACTGACATAGTAAGTATAATTAAAAACAACACATCTATAGATGTTGACATTCATTATGTTGATGAAAATTTAAAGTATCAAATAAATGGTGTAAACACAAAAGAAGAATTAGCTTTGTTAGAATTGAAATATATATTATAAAATAATCTTAAATATTATAAGTAAAAATATAATAATATATAATGGCTGTTAAAATAATAAATAAATTTAGTAATTTACCTGTTGAGTTAATAAATAAGATAATAAATTATACGGATGTTATAGTTTATCGGCACGGAAAATATATAAATAGAATTAATAAACAAGACTATAAGTATGCAATACTTTACACTATACCAAAACCAAAAAAAATCGGCAACTATTGTGTTGAATTATGTTTATTGGTATTTAATTATAAATTTAAAGAAACAAAGGGTTATTTCATTGAATATGATTTTAAAAACGGATTATTCGCAGTAACAATTAAGTTTGTTAAAAAGGAAATTGACGGTTTTGACAAATATTTTGATGTTATAACTTGTGAACGATATATTTTTGACGCAAATTCAATGTGGCGAAAAACACCAAATTATATTATGTAACATAATATATTTTAACAGATTATTAATAATATTTACACCTTTTCTCATTTAAAACGCCCATTTTATATAAGAACTCATAAATAATTTTTTTTGATTTTTCGTGTATTGTTTTTCTTGGATATATATTTTTCCGGTCTTTCGTAAGCACCCTTAATTATGTTTCTGTATTTTTCCTTTGGAATATTTCTTATGGTCTTTGTTATGTTTTCCTTTAATTCTACGTGTGTTAATCCGTCTAATTTTTGTAATCGTGATTTCAACATACTAAAATAATTTTCTATTGAATTGGTAAAGGTGGTGACGGAACAGGAGCACAATTAAACAGTTATTCAAGTGGAATCGATGGTGGGTCTGGAATTGTTATAATAAAATATTACACATAACTAATAATTAAATAATATTAAATAATTAAATAATATTAAATTTATATTATTTAATATAACTGTAAAAAATACTATTTATTAACGGATTTAAATATCTAACGAAACGGTATTACTTGCTGACTTCTTTCTGCGTCCACTTTTCTTTGGCATATTTCCTTCTGCTTGTAAATCCTTCAAATCATTAATGCTAATGGTGCTACTATCATTATTGTTCATATTAGGTGTTGTAGGTTGTTGTTGAATATTAATTGTCTTAGTTTTTAATCCAGATAGAATATCAGTAATATCACTTGGTCCCTTCATTTCTGGACGTGAAGAACCTCCAGGTCTTCTGCTTGTTCTATCTTGAACGTCTGGTCTTTCGTAATTCTCCCTAAGGCTAATTCCATCTTCAAAATTACTTCTGCTCAAATTTAAGTCAGGTCTTGAATTCATATATGGGTTGTTACCTCCTCTTCCTGATGGCGGTGGAATTGCGTTAGGGCCTTGAGTAGCCAATGGTGGTGGAGGACCCATACCATTCATATGTTTTGGTTCAGGGTTCATCACATTTGACATAAAGCCAGAAAATCCCGGATTACTTTGAGACATTGAATTTACTGCAGCATTTTGAAATGAACGCATTAAGTCAGGGTTTTGTCTAAGAATATCGTCCATACCTGGCATAGCGGATTTAAACATAGTATTTGTCATATGAACCATCATAGCACTACCACCCAATTGAAAAAGTAGCTTTAATTCAGGTGCCATAGAGGCTTTACTCTTATATTTTTCATGAAGTTCGCCAAAAATATCGTCATAATCAGTTATGTTTTCTTGAATTTGTTCAGACCAACCATCCAATTTAACATCAAAAGGGTCAAACTTACCGTTTAAAAATTCAATACCGTTAATTACAGCCATAAGCATATTACCTTGAAACTTAACTGAATTTTGCTTAGCTTTTTCTTCCATAATTGTCTCATATTCACCCATCATTTCTTGAAGTGATGATTCCATAGAATATTTCTTGGATAATTCGACACCTTTTCTTTCGAGACTTTCCAACTTACGTAAATACTTGAATTTTTCCCTTAGCATTTCGTCTTTTGACATTTTTGGCTCCATAGGAACATGTTTATCAGGATTTATCGGAATATTATTAAATTTACCATATCCATCCCAACTTTTATTGTCATTTTCAGTGTCAAATGTAGCTCGTCCTAAATTATTATCATCAAACCCTCCTAAACGAATTGGCGGACCCTCATCAAATGATACACTTGGTTTGTCAAATAAATCAGATTTAGGAGCATAACTAGTTGAAGGAATGTCATCGACTAAATCATTTAATTCATTTTCTAATTTATTTAAATCTTCTAAATCAATTTCACTTGTTGGTCTATTACTTTCTCTCACTTTATCATTCATTAAAAGTTCTAAACCTCCGCCAAAACTAGAACCATGTGAACTATTTCCAAAACCTCCATCATTTAAATCAAGCTCTGTAATTTCCATTAAATCTGCCATATCTATTGATTAAATAGAACATTTAATTTTAAGTATTACGAATCATAAAATATATATTTTATATTTTAATCTTAATTTTAATCTTAATTTTACTCCTTAATTTCTTCAAATTTCATATAAATATATCCATCTTTGTTATCATCTGCGTAAGATTTAATACAATTAATTTCTATAATTAAACAATCGTCAGAATATAATTTATTATTTAATGCGTCTAAAACAAATTTTACCATATTATCTAAATCTTTGTTGTTAGTATTATACTTAGGTGCTGAGTCCTTAAGTTCATTTGATTTTTTACCGGTTTTGTAATGATTTTTAGGTCTTTTACAGAAAAAATGTAATTGACATTTAATTGGCTTTGTCATTTTTTCATAAGGTAAGCCACCAATCACTTTTACAAAGTCATCTTTATCTTTTTTTGAAGGATCATAAGTTCCACCCTTTAATCGATGTCTATGTCTTTTTAAACTGACTGGCTCAAAATTTACAGTTGTTTCAAATATCATAATATTATAATATTATGATATGTGACTTATGTTTTATATTGTAATATTTATTAATTTAATAAATATTATTTATTATTTATCATTAAATATTTAATATCTGATAATGTAATTCATAACAATAAACTTGTTGCGAATATCAATAATAGAACCACTTCCGGTTGAGTCTGTAGTAAATGTATGATTATGGTTTCCTGCTGAATTTATAGAAATTCCTGTATAACTAGGGTTAATATTTGAAAATGAAATATTAAATCCACCATCATCAGTAAAAGACGGTGGATTTCCACCATATTCATTGAAATCATCGTTATTTGACGTTTGCGTATGTGTATGTCCAGGATCATTAATACTATGACTATGAGAACCACTATCAGCAGTTGTTCCAGTGTGAGTATGTGATGGTAATTGATTAGTAGATAATGTTATTGAACTATTTCCTCCACTATTTCCTAAAATTGTTGAACTAGTTTTTCCCACAGGAATTCTTTCTTCTAAATTAGGAAGATTAAATGTTGTAGTTCCATCACCAGTTCCGTATATTGTAGAAATTGTAGAAAACAAACGCGCATATGTTGTTCTACTTACGGCACTTCCGTTACACAATAACCATCCACTTGGCGCTGTTTGTCCAGAATAAATACAAATACTGCCTACTGGTAAAAAATTATTATCATTTATATAAACGTCATCAGTTACATTAATATTTTCTGTTTCTAAAGATTGCGATGAAATAGTTCCATCTACTATAAGTTTTGTATTGTTGTTTGAAATTTTAATTGTATTCATATTTATATAATTACTATATATAAATATTAATTATAATTTATTTATTTTAAATTAACGGGATTAATAGATGGTGAAATTAATCTAGCATTTAATTGTTCCATTGATATGTAAGGATTTTTAAGGTCAGAATTACAGTAACCAAAACCTGGTTTACTTGTATCAAATGTTCCTTTAAACATATACGGTACATTATCAGATGGTGTTTTATCTGTGTCATAATGAGGATTTAATCCAGAAGTATAGCAAGCTTCTTGTGTATTAAAATTCATAATTTGTGCTGCATTATTCTGTAAATATTGACGATAACCCCAATTGCTTTGTATACCCTGTTTCGTTTGAATTCTTTCATTCACAACAGCGTCAGGTTGCCATTGTGACCAGTTCCTTCCATCTGCCATAATTGGAGGGAAATTAAAATTTATATTATTTGAACCACTGTAACAAGTAGACCAGGACATT
>Ga0194129_10004480_pt1 | contig 18513 bp, 11 predicted proteins | sample TA2KigCa35mmetaG_FD_150862 | JGI IMG/M metagenome (GOLD analysis project Ga0194129, IMG submission 150862) | Freshwater microbial communities from Lake Tanganyika, Tanzania - TA2015038 Kigoma Deep Cast 35m | ecosystem: Environmental > Aquatic > Freshwater > Lake | place: Tanzania: Lake...
AGCGGCTCGGGTGGCCCGTGCGAGCAGCCCTGTAGCTCCGACTACCACTCCGTCGTCGACTGCGACGGCAACGTCCTCGAAACCTGCAGCGGCACCGACGCATGCAACCCCGCGACCGCGACGTGCAGCAACGCTTGCCAGGCCGCGATCGACAACAAACTCTCCGTCGGCTGCGAGTACTACGCGACGTTCATGGACGCCTACAGCGGCAACTGCTTCGCCGCCTTCGTCGCGAACACCTGGAACACGCCGGCCCACATCAACGTCGACTTTGGCGGGCAGCCGGTGAACGTGGGGCTCTTCGGCTACACGACGTCGGGCTTTGGACCGACCCTCCAGTACAAGGCCTTTGACCCAGCCCAGGGGATCCCCCCGGGCGAGGTGGTGATCCTTTTCCTCGCGGGCGAGCAAGGTTCCCCGGGCTCCGGCGCTGCGTTCTGCCCAGTTCCCGCCGCGGTCCCCACCTTCACGGCGCGTCCGAGCGGCACGACGATCGGCAAGTCGTTTCACATCAAGTCGGACGTGCCGGTCGTCACCTACCAGATCAACCCGTACGGAGGCGGCAGCGCGGCGGTGACCGGTGCGTCGCTGCTGCTCCCGACGAGCGTGTGGGGCACGAACTACGTCGCCGTGAACGCCTACGAGGGCAACGACGTCACGAGCCCGACGATGAACATCGTCGCCTCCGCCGACCAGACCAAGGTGACGCTCTTGCCCGTGAACCCGGTGCAAGGCGGCGGCGGCGTTCCTTCGGGCCCCGCGAATCAGCCCATCGAGTTCATGTTGAACAAGGGGCAACAGGCGCAGATTTCGCAGAGCGACTTCCTCACGGGCAGCGTGCTGCAGTCCGACAAGCCAGTCGGCTTCATGGCTGGTCACGTCTGCGCCCTCATCCCGAAGGGGGTCTTCTTCTGCGATCACAGCGAGCAGATGATCCCGCCCGTGCCCGCGCTCGGCAGCGAGTACGTCGGCGTCATGTACCGCCCGCGCGGCGGTGAGCCCGCGATCTGGCGCCTCGTGGGCGCGGTCGATGGGACGCAGCTCACCTGGGACCCGCCGGTGGGCGGTCCGGCGACCTTGAACCGTGGACAGGTCGTCGAGTTCATCACCGGCACACCCTTCGTCGTGAAGACCCAGGACAAGGACCACCCGGTCATCTTGTTCGAGCACATGAGCGGCTCGCAGTGGGGGCAGATCAAAGGCGTCGAAAACAACGGTGACTCGGACACCGTGATCAGCGTGCCCGTGCAGCAGTACCTGCGCGAGTACGTGTTCTTCGCCGATCCGACCTACCCCGAGACGAACCTCGTGGTCGTGCGCGCGCCCGACCAGCACGGAAACTTCCAGGACGTCGAGCTCGACTGCGCAGGCAAGCTCGCCGGCTGGCAGAAGGTCGGCAACTACGAGTGGACGCGCGTTGATCTCATCACCGGAAACTTCCAGGGCGTCGGCGCGTGCTCGACGGGCCGCCACGTGATGAAGAGCGGCAGCACGTTTGGCCTCTGGGTGTGGGGCTGGGGCACCGATTTCACCGACATGTTCACGGCCAACGTCTCGTACGGCTACCCCGGCGGGATGAACGTGACGCCGATCAACGACGTGGTCATCATCCCGACGCCGAAGTGACGGTCACCAAACGACCGAGCCGGAGAAGTGTACCTTCCCCGGCCCGGTGCAATTTCCCCGCGCACGATGCGCTCGCGCGTCGGCGGATGGTGCGACGGCGTCAGTTGATCGGGATCGGAGCCGAAGCCGTCACCTCGACCGCGTTGTTTCCAAGCTCGCCACGCAGAGCCTCGACCGTGAGGTCGGTGTAGAGCTCGGCGAGGCTCGGCTCGGCGTCGAAGTTTTCCCCGAAGACAATGCGGGGGGCCTGGTAGAGCGGGTGCAGCTCGCCGTTCGGCTGGAGGTCCGGCTCTTCGAGCACCTCACGCGCTTCGACATTGAGGTCGTAGAGCGTCGCGCGATGGTGAGTCGTGAACGACAAGCGACTGTCCATGTACACGTTCGGGCAGCTCTCCTTGCGAAGCTCCCACGCGACGTCGACCGCTTTGGGCGTGGTCCACTTGGCCCCGGGGAAGAAGTCGTCGTTCAAGTAGCCGTGTCGTAGGTCGTAGTCGGCGAAGCGCTGCTTCAGCACGGTGACCACCTCCTGCATCTGGTGCGTGGCCGGATCGCCCTCCTCGACCATGCGGACGGGGAGTCCGTGCGACGCGACGAGGATGCATACGTCCTTCTTCGGAGCGCCCGGGAAGGCCGCTTTCACGTCGCGCTCGAGGACGTCGCCGAGCAGCTTGCGGAAGCGCTCGTCGCTCGAGAATTCCTTCACCATAAGGAACTCCGGCTTCCACTCCGGGTGGTGCTTCAGGTACTCGACCGCGTCCTGCATGTGCTCGCCGCCGGTGGCGAGCGAGTACTGAGCGCCCTTGTTGAACATGACGATGGTGCGGACGCCGTCCTTCTTCATCTGGTCGAGGGCCGCGGGGATCGACGGGTTCGTGAAGTCGCAGCCGAGGTAGGCCTTGGCGTTGAGGCCACGAGCACGCAGCGCCTTGGTGGCGGCGTTCACCTGCAGCATCGCGTTGGCGCGGTACTTGGTCGGCCCGATCTCGTCGTACTGTCCACGTACGTTGTCGTATGACAACTGATAGGCGAGGTCGCTCAGCGGCGGGCGGATCCAGTTCGGGAGCGGGATGCCGTCGTTCTTCAAGAACGCCGATTTCACGTACGACTCGAGCTCGGTGTCGGGGTCGTCGATGTCGCAATGCGAGGCGAGCAGGACTCCGATCTCGGGCTCGATCACCTCCGATTCACTGCTTTGAATGGAAGAATCTTGAGCATTGCATGCGGTGGCGAGGACGCTGATGAGGCCGGCGAGGGCGAGGCGGGTCTTCATGGTGTCGGTGGCTCCTTCGTGAGGTCGAGGGGTCATCGGCGCTCATGCGCCGGGTTTGCGTGACCGCTGTATGCGCTTCGCAAGAGCTTCGGTCAACCCGAAAACATACGAATCCGTATCTTAAACGCTGTGCATTTCATATGACTGGAATCGAACACGTACGCGAGATGCGCACGCGACCCGCGACCGGCTTGCGCGGGTCCCTGCGCGAAGGATGAGCCGCACCCCGGCCGCGCGCGTTCGTGCTACGGGCGATCCATGCGGGTTACGGCTGCTTCCCTCCGACACCTCGGGCTCGCCGCCGCCGGCGCCGCCTCCCTGGCCTTCGCCGCCTGCTCCGGAGAGTCGGCGATCGACCCGATCCCGCTGGGCACCGTGCAGTACCACGCGCACGTGAGGCCGATCTTCGAGAGCCGCTGCGTCGGCTGTCACCAGCCTGGCGGGATCGCGCCGTTCTCGATGACCTACGACCCCGCCGAGTGGCAGACGGGAGCCGCCTCGTGGGTGCCGCTCGCGCTCGACTCGGTCGAGACCGGGCGGATGCCACCGTGGCTCCCCGCCGAGGGCTGTCGCGACCTCGCCTTCGAGCGGCGGCTCGGCGCGGACGAGCTCGGCACGCTCGCCGAGTGGAAGCGTCAGGGCCTCGCCGTCGGCTCGCCGTCGACCTACCCTGGCCCGCGCGTCGTCGCGGCCCCGCCCGAGCTCGGCGAACCGACGCTCTCGGTGCAGCCGGAGGCCGCCTACGCCCCGCGCGTGGATCGCGCCGACGATTACCGCTGCTTCGTGCTGCCGCACGAGTTCACCGAAGAGACCTACCTCACCGCGTCGTCCGTCGTCCCCGGCGACACCGCGATGGTGCACCACGCGCTCCTGTTCCTGATCTCGCCGGCGAACCTTCCCACGATCGAGAAGCTCGATGCCGCGGAGGAGGGTCCTGGGTACACGTGCTTCGGCGGCCCAGGAGGCGGGTCGCTCACCACGCTCGGGGCCTGGGTGCCTGGCTCGACGACCATCCCGACTGCGCCCGGCTCGGCGTTCGTGATCCCGAAGGGCGCGCGGGTCGTCCTGCAGATGCACTACAACACGCTGGCGCTCGGGGGCATGACGCCTCCCACGGAGCGCTCGACCGTGCGGCTCTGGGCCTCTCCGACGAAGCCGACCCATCGCATCGAGCTCCTGCCATTCGCGCACCTCGGGCTCGAGGTCCCTGCAGGTGCTCCGGCGAGCCTCGAGGAGCGCGTGTTCCGGTTGCCGACCGACGCGACACTCGTGTCGCTCGCGCCTCACATGCACCTGCTCGGAACCGAGCTCCGGGCGACGCTCGAGCGCAAGGGCGAGAGCGACGCCGGCGGGACATCGGACGAGACCTGTCTCATCGACATCCCCGCCTGGGACTTCAACTGGCAGCAGACCTACCCCCTCGCGAAGGACGCGCGACTGCCGGTGAAGAAGGGCGACCGGCTGCGGCTTCGCTGCACCTACGACAACTCGGCGGCGAACCAACCCATCCTCGACGGGACGAAGAACCTGCCCACCGACGTGCACTGGGGCGAAGGCACGCACGACGAGATGTGCCTGCTCTTCGTTGGGCTCGAGGTGCCGTTCGATGCGCCCGATTTCCGCTGCGGCGCGTTCCCGGAGTGCCAGGCGACGTGCCCCGAGGGCGACGCGCGCTGCTTCTTCGACTGCGCGACCGTCGGCGGGGGCCAGTGCGCCGACTGCCTCATCCGCGCGGTGGGCAAGTGCGCCCCGGCCTACTGCGCCGAGAGCGGCATTGCCCTCCAGAAGTGCACGGCCGCGTGCAAGGACGACGCCCCGCGCTGCCTCGGCACGGTCTGCGCCGACGCGTTCACGACGTTCTACCAGTGCATGGAGCCGCACCTCGAGAACGGCGACTGCGACGCGACCCTGGCGGGCTGCGGCCTCTGAGCGGTCTCGCGTCGGGAGGGTTGAGCCGCGCGCAGCTGGGAGGCATGGGCTCACGACGATCCATGCCATGGACCCACGAGAGACCATGCCCGTCCGTTCAACCTTGGGCAGCCAGGCGACCCGAGCAGGAAATACCGGGGATTTCTTAGGTTCCGCGAACGACCCATGGTGGCCTGAATCATGCTCTGCATGTCGTCGAGGTCTCTCTCCATGAATCACCGCTCCCCGATGGCTCGCACTGCGGGCGCCGCCGCTCTCCTCCTCTCGGCCGCCGCGCTCGCGCAAGCCTGCACCGGGGACATCGGGTTCTCGCTCGACTCGACGCTCACGACCGGCACCGAGGCCGGCGCCGGCGGCGCCATGTCGAGCACGGCGGCGGGCTTCGACCCCACGACCGGCGGCGGCGGCAACGGCTTCGAGGAGTGCCAGGGCATCGAGAACGAGGCGACGCTCATCCCGGTGTCGATGTTTCTGCAGATCGACAAATCGGGCTCGATGGCCCAGAACGGCAAGTGGTCGAACGCGCGCTCCGCGTTCCTCGCGTTCTTCAACGATCCCGCGGCCCAGGTCGGCCTCAACGTCGCGATGCGCTTCTGGCCCGACAACGGCTGCGACCCGTTCTCGTGCAACATCAACGCGTGCGCGCAGCCCGAGGTGCCGCTCGGCCCGCTGTCGGATGCCAACCACGTCCAGCAGCTGACGCAGAGCTTCAACGCGAAGCAGCCGAACGGCCTCACCCCGATGTGGGCCGCGCTCGGCGGCGCGACGAAGTGGGCGATGGAGCAGCAAACGCTCGGTGAGGGGAAGGAGAAGGTCGTCGTCGTCCTTCTCACGGACGGCGAGCCGACGGCGTGCGACCTCAACATCAACAACATCGCGCAGCTCGCCGACGACGCCTTCAAGAAGCAGCAGATCCTCACCTTCGCGGTCGGCCTCGAGGGCTCGAACCCGAACCAGATGAACGTCATCGCCAAGGGCGGGCACACCGACAAGGCGTTCTTCATCGGCAACGGAAACGCTCAGGCCGATCTCCTCGCCGCGCTGAAGAAGATTCAGGAGAGCGTGCTCTCGTGCTCCTACGCGATGCCCGAGAGCCCCGACCCAAACCAGTCGATCGATCCGACCCAGGTGAACATCGACTTCACGCCGGGCGACGGCAGCCCGAAGGTCACGCTCGACCAGGTGGGCGACGCGTCGAAGTGCGGGTCGAACGGCACCGAGTGGTACTACGACGATCCGTCGAGCCCGCAGGCGATCCTGCTTTGCCCCGAGACGTGCACGAAGGTGCAGTCCGACGACAAGGCAAAGATCAAGGTCGTGCTCGGCTGCGCGACGCAGGCGAAGTGACCTTCACGCCGACGCGCTTCGACGGGGACTTCACATGACGCGCCGCCTTCGCTCCTTCCCGGTCTGGCTCGCTCCCCTCGCCTTGGCCGTCGCGTGCGGCAGCTCCGATGAGAACGCGCTCGACGGAAAGACCTCGGGCGCGGGCGCAGGCGACTCCACGACGAGCGCCGAGACTTCGGGCGACCTGACCGGCTCGACCGGCAGCGGCAGCGACGACTTCACCGCGTGCGCGAGCGCGAAGGTGATGGGCAAGCCGGTCCCGGTGACCTTGTTCCTCATGATGGACAGGTCCGGCTCGATGTTGCAGGACCAGAAATGGGCGCAGGCGACCACCGCGCTCATCGCGTTTTTTCAAGATCCCGAGTCGGCGGGGCTCTCGGTGGCGCTGCGCTTCTTCCCCGACGACAAGCCGACCGCGGGCTGCAGCGCGCCCGCTTGCAACGTCGCGGCGTGTGCCGAGCCGCTCGTACCCGTCGGGACGCTGAACGCCCAGCCCGCGTACTCCGACCCGCAGCAGAAGGCGCTTGTCGAGGCCGTGAACTCGGTGATGCCGGAGGGGCAGACGCCGATGTACGCCGCGCTCGGCGGCGCCGAGATGTGGGCGAAGGCCGACGCCACGCCCGAGCACCGCACCGCGGTCGTCCTCATCACCGACGGCGAGCCGCAGGGCTGCGACGAGAACCTCGCGAACATCGCCGCGCTCGCCGCCGACGCGAAGAGCTCAAAGGGCGTCCTGACCTACGCGATCGGGATGTCGGGCGCGAACCAGTCGCAGCTCAATCAGATCGCCGCGGCAGGAGGCAGCGAGCTCGCGTTCATGATCAACCAAGGCACGGTCACGACCGAGCTACGGGCGGCGCTGAAGAAGGTGAAGACCTCGCAGCTCGCCTGCACCTTCGAGGTGCCACCCTCGGCTGACCCCACGAAGCCGGTCGACCCGGCGCTCATCAATGTCACGCTGACGAAGGGCGGGTCGAGCCCGAGCGTCCTGCCTCAGGTGAGCGGCCCGGGCGCCTGCGTCGGCGCCGCGTGGCACTACGATGACCCCGGCGCCCCGAAGCAGCTCGTCCTCTGCCCTGACGTGTGCAAGGCGGCGCAGGGCGATCCGAGCGCGGTGGTCGAGGTCGTCATCGGCTGCGCGACCGTGGTCCTCTGACGCCGCAGGCCGGAATGACGCGGCCTCTCCACGCGTTCCTCTTGAGGAGCGCGGTTCGCGTGGGTCGCGACGATTCCAGCTGCTAAAAAAGCGGCGCAATGAACTGGCGCAGCCCCGCGATAGGCGCTAGATGCTCGCCACAAATCATGATGCACCGCGTCGCGAACATTTTGCCGCCTTCGACGCGCAGCGGGGAGCTCACCCCGCAGCGCCGCACGACGCGCCGCGTCTCGTCGACCGACCTCATCGAGATGCTCACGCCGCGCCTCGCCGTCGGCATCTGCCTGAACGTGAGCGAGGGCGGCCTCCGCGTGGCCGTCGACGCCGCGCTGCACCCCGGTGAGGCATGCCGCATTCGGCGCCACGTCGCCACGGGTCCGGCGATCGAAAACTACCTGGTCGTGTGGTCGCGCGAGGTATCCGACGGCTGGATCGCGGGCCTTGCGCGCGATGACGTGCACTGACGCCGCTTCCCCCTCGGGCCGTCGCGCTCAACGAAAGAGCGGGAGCTGCCGCTTTGCGTCTGCCCCTGGCGGCGGAGGGCTCGCCCGACGCTCGGGCCGCCGAAAGCGCGTGACGTCGAACGCATACGGCTCACGCTCAAACCCGAGCCGCGCTCGCGCGAGCTCGAAGCGCTGACGAAGCAGCGCCGCGTAGGGCCCGACGCCGCGCATCCGCACGCCGAACTCCGGGTTGTAGAGCCGCTCGCCGTGAGGACCGCTCCGCGACGAGGTCCCGTTGACGCACTCGCGGATGAGCGCGAGGACGCGCTCGCGGCGCTCTGGGTAATGCTGCCCCAGCCACTCGACGAACAGCTCCCTCACCTCGTGAGGCAACCGCACGAGGAGCGAGCCGGCGCGGGAGGCCCCGCGCGCTCGGGCCGCCGCCAGGATGCGCTCGATCTCGTGATCGTTGAGGCCGGGGATCAGCGGCGAGACCAGCACCCCAACGGGCACCCCCGCGACCGCGAGCGACTCAATCGTGTCAAGGCGTCGCGCGGGTGAGCTCGCCCTCGGCTCGAGGCGCCGCGCGAGCTCAGGGTCGAGCGTGGTCACCGAGACGTACACATGGGCGAGCCGCTCACGCGCGAGGTCCAGCAAGAGGTCGCGATCGCGAAGGACGCCGCGGCTCTTCGTGACGATCCCCACCGGATGTCGCGTCTCGACGAGCACCTCGAGGATCGCCCGCGTGATCCGCTCGTGCCGCTCGACCGGCTGGTACGGATCGGTGTTGGCGCCGAGCGCGAGCGCTTCGCAGCGGTAGGACGGGCGCGCGAGCTCGTCGCGGAGGAGCTCGGCGGCGCGCGGCTTCGCGAAGAGCTTCGTCTCGAAATCGAGGCCGCTCGAGAGCCCGAGGAAGGCGTGGCTCGGGCGCGCAAAGCAGTAGATGCAGCCGTGCTCGCAGCCTCGATACGGGTTCACCGAGCGCTCGAACGGAACGTCCGGAGAGTCATTCGTCGAGATCACCGACCGCGCCTCGTCGACGCCCACGGTGGTGCGCGGTCGCCGCTCGTCGTCCTCCGAGGCCCAGTCCCAGGCATCGGCATCCATGGGCCCGCGCCGCTGCGCCTCGAAGCGACCGTCCGGATTCGACAGCGTCCCGCGGCCCGACCACGACCGAGCACTCATCATCCGTTCAGTATCGCATCGCGACGGCCAGGGCAACTCGCCAGGAGGTCGCGGGGTCAGCGGACGTAGCGCGAACGCAGAACGCGGCGCATCACCTTGTTCGACGCCGTGCGTGGCAGCGCGTCGACGGGCACCACGTCGTGCACCTTGAAGAGCGGGTTCAGCTCGCGCGCGATCGCTCGCTGGAGGCGGACCTTCAGCTCCTCGGCATCGACGAGCACCCCCCCGCCGAGCACCACGAAGAGGACGAGGAGGCTCGGCCCTCCGCCCTCCGGGGGCACCGCGATCGCGGCCGTCTCCGATACGCCCTCGACCCGATTGCACGCGCGCTCGAGCTCGGCGCTCGAGGTCTTGATGCCGCCGAGGTTCATCGTGTCGTCGACGCGCCCGAGCGCCCGGTAATAGCGGCCGACCCGCTCGACCTGATCGCCGTGGCGACGCAGCACCTCGCCCTTCGGCCCACGCGGCATCCCCTCGAAGTAGGCGTCGTGATGATCGCGGTTCAAGAGGCGATTCGAGCTGCCGAGGAGCGGCGGAACGAGCGCGAGCTCGCCGTTGTCGGTGGGGTGTCCGTCGTCGTCGAGCAAGACGATCCTCGAGCCGAGGGCCGGCGTGCTGAAGGCGCTCGCGGCCTGGGGTTCGACGACCGAGCCCGTGATGAACCCGCCACCGATCTCGGTGCCGCCGCAGTACTCGAGGATCGGCTTATAGCCCGCACGCGCCGACAGCCAGTGCATGTCGTGCGGCGTCGAAGCCTCGCCCGTCGAGCTCATCACGCGGATACGCGACCAGTCGAGCCCGACCATGCAGCCCGTCCCCTTCCACGTCTTTACGAGGCTTGGGACCACACCGAGCATCGTCACGCCCGCCGCCACCACGAACTCGCCGAAGTCGCGACCGAGCGGGCTGCCTTGATAGAGGGCGATCGTCGCGTCGTTCAGGAGCGCCGCGTAGATGAGCCATGGACCCATCATCCAGCCGAGGTTCGTCGGCCAGCACACGACGTCGTGGGGCTGCACGTCGTGGTGCATGTGAGCGTCCGCGGCGGCCTTGATCGGCGTCACCTGCGTCCATGGGATCGCCTTCGGCTCGCCCGTGGTGCCCGACGAGAAGAGCACGTTGGTCACGTCTTCCGGACCGCGGACGACAAACGAGGCCGCGCTCGCGTCGACGGCCTGTCCGGCCGCGAGGAACGCACGCCAGGAGAGGTCCCCCTCGGCGAGCTCGACCGCAACGTCGGCCCCCGCGGGGAGCACGACCGCGCGCGTGTTCGCCGCGCGGGCCGCCTCGTCGACGCGCGCGTAGAGCGGCAAGCCCTTCCCGCCGCGGAGGATCTGGTCCTGCGTGAAGACGACGCGGGCGCCACCGATGCGAAGCCTCGCCTCGATCTCGCCGGCGGCGAAGCTGTCCGCGATCGACACGACCGCGCCTCCGCGACGCACGATACCGAGGTAGATCGCGACCGACTCGTAGGTCATGGGCATCGCGATCGCGGCGGCGTCTCCTTCGGCGAAGCCAAGGGCCGCGAGGCCACGAGCCACCGCGGCGCTGTCGGCGTCGAGCTCGGCGAGGGTGCGTCGCTCGAGGGCGCCACCTTCGCGCTGGAACAGCACGGCCACGCGGCGACGATCGGCGCGCTCGAGGGCGGAGCGCGCGAGGTTGCCACGAAGGCCGACGAGCCAGCGTGCATGCTCGGGGCCCGCAGCGTCGTCGAGGATTGGCTCGGGCTCGGCGTCGAGTCGAAGCGCGAGCACCTTGAGGACGTAACGCCAGTAGCGCTCGGGCTCGGCGAGCGAGAGCGCGTGGAGCGACGCCATGTCGGGGGCACCAAGGACACGCATCGCCCGAGCGAGGTTCGAGCTCGTGAGCTCGCGCGCGCCGGGGACCCAGATCGGGGGCGGCCCATCGGAGGCCGGGTGCCCCTCGAACACCCAGGCATGCACGAGCCGGTGCACCTCGAACGGATGCGCCGGGCCCAACACCTCCTTCGAAGCGTGCCGCCAGAGCGCCAGCGCGCCCTCCGAGTGCCGCGCGGCGGCCTCGACGAGCGCTTGGGAGAGGGCCTCTGCGGTCGCGGTGTCGAGCCCCGCGTCCGCGAGCGCGGCGACGGAGAGAGCCTGCATCGACGCCGTGTCTATCAGACCGCGGCGAGGCCCTGCAGGAATTTCGCCGTGTCTTTGAGCCACCCGCCGAGCCCCTCGAGCTTCCTCGGCACGCGCAGGTTCATCAGAATGCGGAGGAAGGTCTGCGCTATCTCCGTCATCCGGAGCAGGAAGCGCATGCGCTCGACCGCGAAGCGCGGCGGCATGTCGCTCGACATCTCAACAGCCTCAATCGCGCCCTCGAGCGCGACGCGCGCGCTCTCGACCAGCATCCACTCACGCCCACGCAGGACGTCCGAGATCGTCGGCCAGACGTCGACGACCGCGACGTAGGGAGCGTTGCGATGGTCGGCGGTCGGGCGGACGAGACCGTGCTCGAGGAGCTCGGCCATCGCCCCGCTCACGAGGGAGCGGCTGACGTCGAGGAAGTCCGCCACCTCGACCTGCGTCATCGGCGCGGTCGACAGCGCGAGCAGCGCCCAGATCCGCCCGTGGATGGCCTTGAATCCCCAGTACTCGATGAAGCTTCCGACCGCGTCGCACACCTGCCGCACCCGAACCGACAGGCGATCGGTGGGGGTGCGGCCGCGCGGCGCCTCGGTCGACTCTTCCAGTCGCATCGTCATGGCATTTCTTCAGTTCGGGGCGACGGAGGTCGAACGTCCCAGCGACCGGGCTTCGACCTTGCGTTCGGCACCCCCACGACTATAGTCCTAGCGCTTGTTCACAACATTGTGAACAACATCCTCGTAGCGCCCATGACCACGGTTGTCCACCGCCACCTCACTCCGCTCGGGCGAACGCCCGCTGCCGCGACGCGCGCGGTTGAACTAGGAGCCTCTTTTTACTGGAGAGATGGCGCTAGCGGGCTCAACTTTCGGGCGCTCGGCGAGCCGCTCGCCTTCGGACCCGATGGGGGCCACGCCTCGGCGTTGGAGCCTCGTTCAGTCTCCTTCGAACATCACTCCGACGACCACGCGACCTCGGAGCGGCTCCCGGCGTGGCTCCACGCGCTCGGCTTCGACCCGACGGCGGCGCGCGAGGCGGGCTCCCCCTGGGCCGCCTGGCCGAGGTCCGCCTCCTGGCTCCCAGAGCAGCTCATCGTGACGACGCCCGACGGCTCGAGCTTCGCCATCACCCATGCGGTCGACGGCGACGCGAAGAGCGTCGAGGCGTTCGTCGCTCGAGCCGTACGCTTCGCCGAGGCCGCGCGCCGCGCACTCGCGCTCACGACGCGCGAGCCGTCTCGCCCGACCGCCACGGCGGCGCCCGTCGCGTTCGACGAGGCCGCCCACGCTCGCTTCGTAGGGCGCGTCGAGCGAGCCCAGCGGGCGCTCGCCTGTGGGAGCCTCTCGAAGGTCGTGCTGGCGCGGAGCGAGATGGTGACGGGCCCGGGGCGGTTCGACCCCGAGCGACAGCTGTCCGCCCTCGCGCAGGCCGCCCCGCGCGCGATCGTGTTCGGGTGGTGGCACGGTGACGCGGGCACCTGGCTTGGAGCGACCCCCGAGGTCCTCGCCCGTGTCGGGGAAGGCTTCGTAACGACGAGCGCGATCGCCGGGACCGCGCGGCGAAGCGATGACCCCGAGGGGTGCGCGTTGGCGGCCGACCGAAAGTGCCTCCATGAGCACGCCCTCGTCGTCTCCGCGATGCGAGCCGCCCTCGAGCCTCTGGTGGTCGACCTCGTCGTCCGAGAGCGCCCGAGCGTGCTCTTGTCCGAGCGCCTGGTTCACCTCGAGACCCCCATGCGGGCACGCCTCGACGGTCACGGTCTGCTCGCTCTCGCGCGAGCGCTGCACCCGACGCCCGCGCTCGGCGGCTCGCCGCGCGACGCGGCACTCGCCTGGCTCCGTGAGCATGAAGGTCTTGACCGTGGTCATTTCGGCGCACCAATCGGCTGGGAGTCGCCGAGCGGTGACGGCGTGCTCGCCGTCGGGATCCGCGCCGCGCTCGTCCGCGAGTCGAGCGCCGTGCTCTTCGCCGGGGCTGGTCTCGTAGAGGGATCCGATCCAGAGGCCGAGTGGCGCGAGACGGTGAGCAAGCTCGAGCTCGCCCGGTCCACGCTCATGCCTTCGGGCCCGGCGGGCTCGCTCGGCGTGCGCCCCGTCGGCGAGGAGGCGCGCGCATGAGCCCCGACGACACGCTAGGTGAGAACCAGCGCCTCGCGCACGAGCTGGCGCTCGCCCTCTCCGGCGAGGGGCCCACTCACGTCGTGGTCTCGCCAGGCTCGCGCAGCACACCTCTCGCGCTCGCCTTCGACGCCCTCGAGGCGTGCGAGCTGCACGTCGTCCTCGACGAGCGCGCAGCAGCCTTCGTTGCGCTCGGGATGGCGCGCGCAACGGGTCGCCCGGCGGTCGTCCTCGCGACCTCGGGCAGCGCGGGTGCGAACCACTACCCCGCGGTGGTCGAGGCCAACCTCGCTCGTGTCCCGATGCTCGTCGTGACCGCAGACCGGCCAGGCGAGCTTCAGGGCTGCGGCGCTCCACAGACCATGCCGCAGCGCGCGCTCTTCGGTGAGCACGTGCGGCTCGCGCTGTCGCTGCCCGAGCCATCGCCATCGCTGTCGCAGCGCTGGCTTCACGTCGTCGGCACGCGCGCGCGGGCCGCCGCGACGGGCAGCCCGGCCGGTCCCGTTCACCTGAATGTGCCCTTTCGCGAGCCGCTGTACGATCCCGAGCGCTCCTTCCAACCCGAAGGCGACGTGGCGCTCCCGACGGTGGTGCGAGGCCGCCGGCGCCTCGACACCGACACGCTCGAGGCCCTCGCCGCGGACCTCTCGTCGTGCTCGAGCGGCGCCATCGTGTGCGGCCCGCTCGCGCCCTCGACAGTGGACGCGCGCGAGCTTGCGAGCGCCGTGTGTGGCCTCGGCGCTCGGCTCGGATGGCCCGTGCTGGCCGACGCGACGAGCGGTCTGCGTTTTGGCGGAGAGCCTGCCCAACACCCCATCGCGTGCGGCGACACGCTGCTTCGAGCGGGGGTCGGCCGCGCTCCCCGCGTCGCGCGGATCTTGCGGTTCGGCCAGCCCCCCACGACCAAGTCGGTCCTGCGCTGGCTGGCCGCACACGCGGGTGACATGTGGCTCGTCGATCCCGATGGCGAGTGGCTCGACGGCGGCGGAGCGGCGAGCCGCCTCCTCGTCGCCGAGCCGGTGTCGCTCGCGCGCGACCTCACCGCCGCATTGCCCTCGAGACCGAACACCGAAGCAGCCGCCACCCTCGCCCGATTTCGTGCCGCCGAGGCCGCCGCAAGTCGCGCGCTCTCGCGGCATGCCCGCGACGGTGAGTGGGAAGGCCGCGTCGTTTCCGAGGTCGTCATGGCGCTGCCGCCCGGCGCGCGCCTCCACGTTGCGAGCAGCATGCCGGTGCGCGACCTCGACTCGTTCTCGGGTGTCCGGGAGGCGCCGCTTGAGGTCACCTCGAATCGCGGCGTGAACGGGATCGACGGGACCGTCGCGACAGCCCTCGGGCTCGCTCTCGTCTCGCGCGTCCCGACCGCGGCGCTGCTCGGAGATCTCGCGTTTCTCCACGATCTCGACGGCCTCGAGGCCGCCGGTGCCCTCGCGGCGACTCGCGGCCTCGCGCTCGTCCTCGTGGTGGTCGACAACGGGGGCGGCGGGATCTTCGGCGAGCTCCCTATCGCGCGACACCCGACCGCCTTCGAGCGGCTGTTTCTCACGGCTCGCCCCGGCGACGCCGCGACCATCGCTCGAGGCCTGGGGCTCGCGAGCGAGCGCGTGGCTCCTTCCGGGTTGGGCGCGGCGATGACGCGCGCCTTCGCCGCGGGAGGCGTCACCGTCCTCCACGTCCTCGTCGATCGAGAGGCGAGCTCGACGCGACGCCGACGTGCGCTCGACGAGGCCGGCGAAGCCGCGTCAAAGGAGCTCTCCGGATGAGCGCCGCGCGTCCATCGACCCGTGAAGCGTGGCTGCAAGCCACCCGACCACGCACGCTGACGGCAGCGGTGGGCGCGGTCGCGGTCGGCTCGTCGCTCGCGCATGCGCGCCATCGGTGGGACGTGACGTTGGCCTCGCTCGGGGTCGCGGTAAGCCTTCAAATCGCCTCGAATTTCTACAACGACTACGGCGACTTCATCCGCGGCGCCGACGCCGAGCGGATCGGACCAAAGCGCGCAGCGCAGTCCGGCTGGCTCAGCCCCGAGAAACTACGGCTTGGCGCGCTCGTCGCGATCCTCGCCGCCATCGCGTGCGGCCTCCACATCGTGCGGCTCATCGGCTGGCCCGCGCTCGTCGCTGGCGTCGCCGCGATCGCCAGCGCCGTGGCCTACACCGCCGGCCCAGCGCCGCTTGGCTACCTTGGGCTCGGCGACGCGTTCGTGATGCTGTTCTTCGGCATCGTCGCGGTGAACGGCAACGTCCTTGCGCACACCGGCGAGCTTTCGCGGACGAGCCTCGCGACGTCGATCGCCGTCGGCGGGCTCGCGACGGCCATCCTCGTCGTGAACAACCTGCGCGACCGAGTCGGCGACGCGAAGGTCGGCAAGCAGACCCTCGTCGTGCGCTTCGGTCAACGTTTCGGGCGACTCGAGTACACGGTGCTCGTCGCGGGCGCCTACGCAATCGCCGTCGGCCTCGCCTTGCTCGACGCGCGCCCGCTTCGGCTCCTCCCGCTCGTCACGCTGCCGCTCGCGCTCGTGCGGATCCGCTCCATCTGGACCCTCGACGGAGCGGAGCTCAACGCCGAGCTCGGCCGGACGGCCCAGCTCGGCCTCGCCTACAACCTACTTCTCGCGGTGGGGGTGTCGTCGTGACCGCGATCGCCATTCGCGCCGCGCGCGTCCGACCGTACACGCTCGACCTCGGAGCGCCCCTCGTCACCGCACGCGCTACCGTACGCTGGCGACGCGGCTACCTCGTCTCGGTCGAGGACGACACGGGCACGGTCGGCTGGGGCGACGGCGCGAGCTTCCCGGGGTTCGGGTCGAGCGACGAGGCCCTCGGCGCCGACCTCGCGCGGCTCGCGAGCGAGCTCCCTGGGTTCGCTTTCGGGAGTCCTGACGACCTCGACGCGCGCCTCGACGCAGCGGGGCTCACGCCCGAGGCGCGCTTCGCAGCGGAGGTCGCGCTCCTCGACCTGCTCGCGCGGCGACGCGGGGTCACCCTTCGCGCGCTCCTCGACCCTGAGGCTCGACCGTTCGCGAGGACGCATCGCCTCGTCACGCAGCTCACTCGAGATGGGCTCGCCCCCGACGCCGAGGTGTACAAGCTGAAGCTCACCGGCGACCTCGAGGTCGACGACGCTCGAGTCGCCGCGTTGCGCGCGCTCGTCGGCGAAGCCGCGGCCCTTCGGCTCGACGCAGGGGGCGTTCATGGCGAAGACGAGGCGAGGCGCGCGCTCGACCGCCTCGCTCGCTACCGAGTCGAGCTCATCGAACAACCGGTCGCGGCCGGATGCCTAGAGGAGCTCGCGCGGGTCCGAGCGCACGCCAACGCGCTCGGGATCCAGGTCGCCGCCGACGAGGACGTGACCGGCCGAGCCTCGGTCCAAGAGCTCGCGCGGCACCGCGCCGTCGACTTGATCGTCATCAAGCCGATGTTCGCAGGCGGTCTACTAGCGTCCCGGCGCCTCGCCGCAGAGGCGCGGCACCTCGGTCTCGACTCGTTCGTCACGCACGCGCTCGAGTCCGCCGTTGGGCGCACGGCGACGATGCAGCTCGCGGCGACGTTGCCCGGCGTTCATGGCCTCGCCTGGACCCCCCCGCACGACGTGGCGAGCCCACCCTCGGCGCGCGGCTCGACCATCTCGCTCCCTCACGCGCTGGGCCTGGGTGTCGCACCCGAGCTCGACGCGCTCGGCGAGCCTCCGAGGTCGGCGAGGCTCGCACCTCCTCTCGCGATCCCGAGTCCTCTCGCCGCGAGCGCGGCGCTACGGCCCGAGCACCCCGCGCTCGTCTCCTCGGAGGGCACGCTCACGTACGGAGAGCTCGCCCGCGAGGCGTCGCGGGTGGCCGCCGCCCTCGCCGAGCGCGGCGTCGCGCCGGGTGTCCGCGTCGCGCTCGGCGGTGCCGTGGGGCGCGAGTGGGTCATCGGCCTTCATGCGATTCTGTGGCTCGGGGGCGTCGCCTGTCCGTTGCCGCATCGCGGTACCATCGACGAGCTCGAGGCCGCGCGCCGCGCGATGAATGCCACGCTCGAGGTCGACGCAGAGGCCCTCCCTCGCCATGCGAGATCAGCGGAGGCGAGGTCGTGGCCGCTCGAGGAGCCGCGCGTGGTCATCGCCACCTCCGGCAGCACCGGCGCGCCCCAGGCCATCGCGCTGTCGGCCTCGCAGCTCGCGTGGAGCGCGTTCGGCTCGGCGTTGCGCCTCGGTCACTCGCTCGACGACCGCTGGCTCTGCCCGCTCCCGCTGCATCACATCGGTGGCCTCTCGGTGCTCATCCGTGCGGCGCTCGGCGCGACCACCGTCGTGCTCCAGGGCGCGTTCGACGCGAAGGCCGCCGCGACCGTGCTCGACTCGGGGACCATCACGGTCGCGTCGCTCACGCCCACGATGCTCGAGCGCATCCTCGCGGCGCGCGAAGCTCTCCCCCTGCCCGACGCCGTGCGCGTCCTCCTCGTCGGCGGCGGTCCGGCGAGCGACGCGCTGGTCGCGAAGTGCCGCGAGCTCGCCCTCCCCGTGGCCCTCACCTGGGGGATGACCGAGGCCGCCTCGCAGCTCGCGACGCGACTGCCCGGGGACCTCTCGCCGCTCGAGCGCGGCCTGCCGCTCCTCACCACCGTCGAGGCGCGCATGCGCGACGCGGCGCTCGAGGTCGAGGGGCCCGCCATCGGGGGGCGCCTCACGACGCGCGATCGCGGAGCGGTCTCGGCGCGCCACGTCGTCGTTCACGGTCGCCTCGACGACGCGATCGTCCACGGAGGAGAGAACATCGATCCGCGCGAGGTCGAGCGCGCGCTCCTCACCCACCCGGCCGTGCGCGAGTGCGCAGTGGTCGGCTTGCCCTCGCCGACACAAGGCGCCGACGTCGTCGCCGCGCTCGTTCCGGACGGGGCGCCAACAGCGGACGAGGCGCTCCGCGCGCACTGTCGTTCGCGGCTCGCGGCCTACAAGATCCCAACGCGATTTCGCTGGGTGAGCGCGCTCCCGCGCACGGCGCTAGGCAAGCTCGCCGCCGCGGCCGTCGCGAGGCTCTTCGACGAGACCGAGCCGCCGGAGGCCCTCGAGGAGTCGAGCGGGCAAGGCGCTCGGCTTCATGCCGTCGAGCGCGACGCACACGTGCACGAGCCGCGCGCGGGCGCGGACGTCGTCGACGCCCCCCTCGCCGCGCAGCGTGTAGGCGAAGGTGAGCGAGCGCGCTCCGAGCTTCTCGAGGGCAATCGACACGTCGAGCCGGTCGTGCAGCCGAATCGGCTTCACGAAGTCCGCCTCCGAGCGGACAAGCGGGAGCCCGACACCATCGGTCGCGATGAGCGTCTCGATGTCGGCTTCCGCGGCGAGCAGG
>Ga0194129_10004481_pt1 | contig 18509 bp, 22 predicted proteins | sample TA2KigCa35mmetaG_FD_150862 | JGI IMG/M metagenome (GOLD analysis project Ga0194129, IMG submission 150862) | Freshwater microbial communities from Lake Tanganyika, Tanzania - TA2015038 Kigoma Deep Cast 35m | ecosystem: Environmental > Aquatic > Freshwater > Lake | place: Tanzania: Lake...
GCTGAGGCCATCGATATGCTGGAGACGCTCGAAGGCAAGATGATCACCTTCAAATAGGCGTGACAAGCCCGGCACTGATTTCAGAAAGCGGTGGACTATTCTGGCATGCCAAGGCCTTGCTTCGGCACCGTGGCCTTTGGAGTGACTTTAATAATCGGGTAGAGCGGTTTTTATCGGATTGGCAGGCCGAGCTTGAATTTGGCGAAGGCCCACGGCCCGATGGGCTCATTCTTTTGGGTCCAAGCGGGGGCTGGTGCCTGCCCACCCGGGGGCTCTTAGACTCTTTTTCAGATGTCATTGCGGTGGATCCCGACCCAGCGGCCCGGGCCATCTTCCAGAGGCGTTTTCGGCCAAAAACTCAGGCAGCGGGCGACACCGCGAGCAGGCCAAAGCCCACCTGGGTGTCCTCGACCTTTGAGCGGGTGCTGCCGGCGTTGCTCACCCGCCACCCCCGTCATGCGGTGCTCTTTTGCAATGTGCTGGGACAGTTGCGCTACCAAGATAACAAGACCCTGGAGCGCACTGAGTTTGAGCTGGGTCAAATCAAACTCATGCTGGCGGGTCGACACTGGGCGAGCTTTCATGATCGGATTTCAGGCGAGACAGCCTCGGCTGATCTTCATGAGCTTGAATTTTTTTCTGCTGAGCCGGTCACAACCCAGTCGCTTGCAAAGCGGGTGGCCAGGGGCGGAGAATGGCTAGACCATCTCACCGAGTGTGTGCTGCCCCAACACACGCCGCGGCGCTTTATGGCCTGGCCCATTAGCCGTGAGCGACTGCACTGGATTGAGGCGGGCTGGGTGGGCCGGCAGGCTTAGGTGAGACGTAAATGCGATGCATTAGGAGGTACGGCAAATGGAAGCAGATCTCTTAGCAGGCGAAACGAAACTCAGGGCACGGCGTTTTCGCGAGACGGCAGCAGCGCTGGCAGCAGCGGCCAAGGCCTATCAACAAGCCGCCGAGCATCTGGATCGTGATGAAGAGCAAGCCGCCAACCGGTCCTACAAAAGCGCCCAAATTGCTTTAGAAGAAATCACCGATGAGCTGCCCCGGCCCATCCCCAAGCACGTGCAGGCCCGGCCAGTGGAAAAAGCGCACCACGAATGGGGCTGGGCCAAGTACATGATTCCAGTCGGCGTGGTGCTGGTGATTTTGTATTTTTTGGTCATTGGCGGCTTCTCCGGAGACCTCTCCCAAGGCTGGTCGGTCACCGGCGATATCCGAGATGCCGTGCGTTACCCCAAATAGCCGCGGGACCAAGACTGCGGCTACCCGAAGTGGCATTTAGTCCCGCATAATCCGGGTCTAAATGAAATTGTCCCTGAAATCCCTGCAGATTCCGGGCTTCTCGTCCCAGGCCGTCGGCCCCGCCGTTGTCCTGGCAGTGCTGGCGATGATGCTGATCCCCCTGCCGCCGCCGGCCCTTGATGCACTCTTTACCTTCAATATCGCCGCCTCCATCATGGTGTTGCTAGCGGCCATGCAGATCAAATCGTTTAAAGACTTCATCGCCTTTCCAACGATTCTGCTCATCACCACGCTGTTAAGGCTATCGCTGAACGTAGCCTCAACCCGGGTGGTGCTGGCCGAAGGCCATACCGGACCCGATGCAGCAGGTGTGGTGATCGAGGCCTTTGGCCTATTTTTAATTGGCGGCAGTTTTGCCATCGGCATCATCGTGTTTTTAGTAATCACCTTGATCAACTTTATGGTGATCACCAAGGGCGCAGGCCGCGTGGCAGAGGTCTCCGCCCGCTTTGCATTAGATGCCATGCCAGGCAAACAGATGGCCATTGATGCCGACCTGAACGCAGGCATCATCAAAGAAGACGAGGCCCGCAAGCGCCGCCAAGAAGTCAGCCAAGAGGCTGACTTTTACGGCTCCATGGATGGTGCCTCGAAATTCGTGCGAGGCGATGCAGTCGCCGGCATCGTGATTCTGTTTGTGAATCTGATTGGCGGCCTGATCATCGGCATGGCCCAAAAAGGCCTGGGCTTTACGCAGGCGCTGCAGACCTACGGCACGCTCACCATCGGTGATGGCCTGGTGGCCCAGGTGCCGGCGCTCATCATCTCGACTGCCGCAGGCATCTTGGTCACCCGCGTGGCCTCCGATGAAGACCTCTCGGGCCAGGTCTCCAAGCAATTCCAAGGCAGCGGCAATACGCTCTTTATCGTGGCGGTGATTTTATTTTTGCTGGGCCTGGTGCCCGGCATGCCGCATGTGCCCTTTATCGCCTTTGCCCTGCTCTTCGGGGGCCTGGGCTATCTGCTCAATGATCGGCTAAAAAAGACCGAGCAAAAAGCCAAGGAAGCTGCCGCAGCCGTTCCGCCAAAAACTGAACTGGAATGGTCCGATGTGCCCGTGATTGAGCCGCTTTGCCTGGAGCTGCCCTACCGGTTAATTCCGCTGGTTGATAAAGGCGATGAGAGCGATTTGATTAAGCGCATCCGCGCAATCCGCAGAAAGTTTGTCACCGAGATCGGGTTTCTCACGCCATCGGTGCACATTCGCGACAACTTACAGCTGCCCGCTGAGACCTATCGGTTTTTGCTCTATGGCGCTGAAATCGGCCGCGGCCAATGCCTACCGGATAAGCTCTTGGCCATCTTTCCCCAAGGCGACACCCAGCCCTTGGCAGGCATTCAGGTAAAAGACCCAACCTATGGCATGCCCGCAGTCTGGATCGATCGCGGCCAGCGCGATGAAGCCATCAGCAAAGGGTATACCGTGGTTGAGCCCGCAGTGGTGATGACCACGCACTTGGATCACCTGGTGCGATCCCACTCCCATGAGCTTTTGGGCCGCCAGGAGACACAGGACTTACTGGATCACTTTAAATCCAGCTATCCCAAGCTGGTCGAAGACGTGGTGCCCAAAGTGGTCACGCTGGCCAATTTGCAACGCATCTTGCAACTGCTTTTAGAAGAAGGCGTGCCGGTAAAAGACCTGCGCACCATTCTCGAAGTCGCCAGTGAGCATGCAGCGCTTCTCACCGATCCCAACAATGTGTTGGCACCCGTGCGGTATGCGCTGCGCCGGACCATTGTGCAAGAGACCTTCGGTGAGACCAGCGACTTTAAGGTCCTGGGAGTCCATCCCGAATTCGAGCGGCTAATTGATCAGACCGTGGGCAGCGCGGCCACCGCGGCCGATGGTGCGATCGAGCCCTCGCTGGCGCGGCTTTTTGGCGAAGAGGTCATCGCAGGCGTGAATGAAATGGAAAGCCAGGGCCTGGCCCCTGTGATCCTCACGGGATCCAAATCCCGCCTCACCCTGTCTCGGCTGGCCCGTCGCATCAAATCCCAAGCCATCGTACTGGCGATGAGTGAGCTGCCCGCCACCGGAAATGTCACCTTTCAGAAAGTACTCTGTAACCGGGGTGCAGCCGGTTAAACTCACGAAAAACACACCATGGGACCCGAACGATTCGTTGCGGCTTCGGCCGCTGAAGCCTTAAAACAAGTCCGCCGAGCGCTCGGTCCGGACGCCATGGTGCTCTCCACCAAAGAGACCGCCGAAGGCGTGGAGATCATGGCCATCACCCCGGATGCGCTGGATCAGCTCTCTGCTGGGTTGGGCCGCAGTACCATCAGTGGTGCGATGCCGGGCAGCTCCGCAGGAGAGCTCTACAGCGCCCCGCCGCGTCGCTCGGCTGCAACTTCGGGCCCATCGTTTCCGCATGAGTTGGTGATCTCTGATGTGATCAAATCCCAGCGCAATCTCGATGGCTCTCCGGTCTACACACCCGAGCAGCTGGGCAAGGGCAAACGGCCTGAGCCAGCCGCCGCTGCCGCAAGCAGCGCCCGCGCCAGCGCCGCCCGTGACTCCGAACTTGCTGCTAGCGCATTGGCTGCTGCCTCTGCCAATGCGGCTGAGATGAGCCGGCTGGTGCTCGAAATGGCCCAGGTGAAAAACCTGCTGCAGTCCCATCTGGCCAGTAACTTCTGGAGCAATCTCCAACAAAACGCGCCGGCCCATGCCGATGTGGTGAAAACGCTCATCAACGCGGGGTTTTCACCCAAGCTTTGCGCCGATATCGTGCAGGCCATTCCCAAAGACGGGGACACCGCGACCCTGCTTAAGCGGGTCAGCGATATTTTGGAAGCGCTCATTCGGGTGCAGGATCCCATCGATGTGTTCGATGAAGGCGGCATCTTCACATTCATCGGGCCCACTGGCGTGGGCAAGACCACCTCGGTGGCCAAAGTCGCCGCCCGCTGCGTGCTGCGCTATGGCCGCAATCAGGTGGCCTTACTCACCACCGACACCTATCGTATCGGCGCCCAGGAGCAGCTGAAAGTTTTTGCCAAGATTCTTGGCCTGCCCGTGGTCTCCGTGCGCGACAGCGACGATCTGGCGGCAAAACTCAAAGAGGCCTCCAAGCGCAAGATTGTGCTTTTGGATACCGCTGGTGTCGGCCAGCGCGACACACTGATGGTGGATCAGACCCAGCTATTGGCCAAGGGCTCGGGCAACTCACACCGAATTCTGGTGATGAGCGCCACCACCGATCTGCGCACCCAAGAAGATGTGATCATGCTGCACAACCGGGCCGACTCCGCCGAGAGAATCAAGTCCGTGATTGTCACTAAGACCGATGAGGCCGCCTTGGTGGCGCCAATTCTGGATTGTCTGATTCGCTATGAGCTGCCGCTGCTTTTTATCTCCAACGGCCAGCGCGTGCCCGAAGACCTGAATCCGCCAAATCCGCAATACTTATCCCACCGCGCCATGCATCCGCGCACGCTTTCGGAAGAATCGGGCATCTCCGCAGAGCAGATTCCCGCTGTCCTTGCTGACAATCTTGCGCAATGGTCGAAGACACCAAACTAGATCAGCCCGCTGAGATCAAAACGGACCAGGCCGAGGGACTGCGTTCAATGTTTGGAGAGCGTGCGCCGCGGATGGTGTGCATATCGTTTGCGCTCGATGCTGACACTGCCAGCACCATGACACTGGGCACTGCCCATGCGCTGCGCCAGCAGGGCCAGCGGGTGCTGCTGATTGACGAAATCCCCCTGCAAGAGCGGCGCGATATTCATGGGCTCGCCTATCCCGTGCGCTATGACATCGCCCAGGTCTTGGAAAACGACATTCCCCTTGAGAAAGCGATCTGCAAGGCCGAAGACAACCTCTGGTATGCCACAGGCCTGCGCATGGAGCGCTCTTACATGAAGCATAAGCTGCGCCACCCCTCGCTCGTTGAGCGAATCGTCAAGGCCAAAATTGAGCTGGATTTAATTCTGCTGGCCACCAAAAATCCGTTCGAAGGCGTGCTTCGGGCCTATGCTCATGACATTCAGCATCTCGTGGTCTGCGCCCCCGAGGAGGCCAGCATGATTCACGCCTTGGGATTCGTTCGCAGCCTCTCGTATCGCACCGATGGCGCAAAAATTCCGGTCCTCATCATCGGCGGGGATTCTGAGACCGTCGGCCAAGAGGCCTTTGATCAGCTGCAGCAGGCCTCGCAAGCGCTCATGGAGCAGCCCCTGGAATCGATGGGCTGGATTGCGGCCGTTACGGTTCCGAATTCAACAACAAAAATGAAGCAGCCAGCGGGATTGATCCTGCCTGCAACCTTGTATGCGAAACTCGCAGGCACAACGCTGCAGCTGACCTGATGTCTGCCCAAAAAAACGCCTACGCCCAATCCACCGCCCTTGACCCCGCGGAGTCGGTGACCCGATACGCGCCCCTGGTGCGTAAGCTGGCCTTTCAGATTGCCTCAAGGCTGCCGCCCAATGTTCACCTTGATGATCTGATTCAAGAGGGCATGATGGGGTTACTGGACGCAGTCAAGCGTTATGAGCCCCGGCCAGGGTTGAACTTTGAGGCCTATGCGCGATTTCGCATCACCGGAGCCATCTACGACAGCTGCCGCGAGAACGACATCCTGCCGCGCAATCAACGCGACAAACTCTCTGGGCTGGAAAAAGTAGTCCGGCGGCTCGAGCAGGAGTTGGGCCGCTCACCGACTGAACAAGAAATCGCTGATGCCTGCGAGATCTCGATTGAGCAGTACCACGATACTCTGGACACTGCAGTGGGCATGACGGCCATCGATGATGTGCCCGAGCATTTGCTGCCAATTGCAGAAGGCGCAGACCCCTCGCAGATCACTTCGTTTAAAGAGATCGCCCAACAGCTGGCCGGCGTGATCAAAGACTTGCCGGAGAAAGAACGCATGGTGGTAGCGCTGCACTACCAGGAAGATTTAAGTTTTCGCGAAGTCGCCTACGTTATGGATCTCACCCCAGGACGCATCAGCCAGATTCACACCCAGGCCATGGTCCGTATTCGGGCCCACTTGGGCTCTGACGTTAGCTTTCAGCCTTAAACCGGCCAGCCACTGGCGGGCCGCAGTGCCCCTTACACCTTGCGCGACAAGAGGCTGCCCAAGACGCTGGGCACATGGCCACGCTCTGAGTAAGTGGCCTCGGCGGACTGCTGGGCCACCGTCGCCTGGAGGGCGGCGTTTTTTTGCATGGCAATCCGAATCAGCTCTCCATTGACCTTATGGTCGATGGATGCCTTGGTGATGAGTTCGCGAAGTCTGAGTTTTTCCTGCTCGGCAGAGCGATCCAGGGCAGACCGCAGGCTGTCGATGCCGCCGGGATAGCCGGCAATTGCATCTAAGGCTTTCTGGGCGGCCTCAATTGCAGAGGGGTATTCGTCGATGCGTTCCGCCTCCAGGACCGCACGCAGCGCCCCCACAGATGCGGCCATCTGCTCAATGACGCTTGCGACCTCTGGGGCTGACAATTACCTGGCTCGGCGCATCGAGGAGGCAATGGCATCGCTCAGAATCGACTCGGCCACGCGGTCGTAATCGATTTCAAACTCACCTGCCGCCACTTTGGAGCGGATCTCGTCGAGCAATTTAATGTCAGTTGTTTTATCAACGCTTTTGGCGTTGGCCAGGGCCGCCGCCACATTGATGTCCAGGGATGCCGCAGGGGAGGCCGCCTTGGCGCCCGCCGCAGCAGGATTTGCACTGGCCGTAGGGGTCGACATCGCCTGCGCCGACTCAGCCTGAGTCCGGCGGTTCTGATCTACCCTGGTTTCGACGATCTTTGACGGATCAATCTTCATAGCCAACCTTCCTGTTACCCCAATTCACAGCGCTAGCCGAATCGGCTAGTTGATCACTACTTCGACTACTCCGTGGCGAATCACCCGGCCAGACACCTGCTGGCCATCGGGCATCCGCACCCGAATACTATCGCCAATTGTTCCGGCGGTAACTGCCACGCCCTCGCCACTGGCCTGAAAGCCCTTGCCCTGAATCTGGACTCGGACCCCTTCTCCTACCTTGATTACGGATGGCTCGCGAAGAATGTTTAGTGCCAAGGTAGCCCCCTGGGCCAGGGGCTGGCTGAGGATCTTGCCCTGGACCTCCTCCACAGATCGGGCCAGGTCAGCCGGGGTGCGGGTGATGTCAGTAGAAACGGCCTCCAGGTCCTCCGCCTTAAGCCGGGTTCCTTGGGCCAGGTAGCGCTTGGCCACGACCTGGGGCCCGAACACCCGGGTCTGCACTGACACGGTCACCCCCCAAAACGGCTTGGCACAGCGCACGACCACGCTAAAACTGCCCCAGGGCCTGGCCTTGGGGGCAGCAAAGGCCACCTCCGGGGCGGCAGGGCAGTCAGCCAGACGCTGACGAATCCGGCCCACCCTGACCTCAGCCTTTAGGCCCGAGAGGCTGGGGTGGCTGCGGACCATCTTGATGATGCGCTCGACGATCTCGGCAGGCAGGTCCTCTTCGGGGGCGGCGGCCGATCCGCTGCCCTGCTCATAACGCGAGGCCTCCAGGGCCCGCTGCGCTTGGGCAATCTGGCTCAAGAGCATCAGGCCAGCCAGCCCGATGGCCAAATAAATTAAGAACTTGCCGGGACTACCCATATCACCGGCTCGGTCACTGCGCCGACCAAAACACCCGCCACCCACTCGGGCGCCTCAACGGCCGGGGGCAACAAAAAGGCGTTCATGACTTCAAACGGCCGGACTTCATCGGCATAAAGGGCAACCTCATCGACACCGGATCTCAGTCGCAGGCACAGCCGCGCGCCCTGAGTTGAGCCAAGCAAATCATCGGGGCCGGACTCAGCACCCTTGACAGTCTCCGCACGAATGAATTGGGCCCAGCTGACGGCGTAAGTGAGTCCATTGCGCACAAATGGCACTGCCCTCAGTCGACTTAAGCTTGAAGGCAGGATGAGTCGCAGGCCCTCGGCAGTTTCTTCGATTCGGCCAGCGAGAATCTGCACAATCTTGCTGGCCTTCTCCAAGCTCTCGGCCCCAGCATGCAATTCGGCCAAGTCAATGAAAAGCGTCTGATGCTGGCACGACCCCTTCACCGCCGCTGGCTGTGGCATCACGCTCATTGCGGAGATCAGGTAATCGATGACATCAGTGTCGGCCCGCACGCCCGCAAGCTCAATGGTGCGCGCCATGCCAATTAGGCGTCGCTGAAGCGGCTCTTGCGCCAGCGCTGTCATCCAATTGGCATGATCGGCAAGCCGCAGCCTTGCCTGATGGGCAAGCTCAGGGGTTGCCGCCTTGCTGATTTCATGGTCCAGCGCCTGAATGGTCTTTAAGGCGTAGAGCCGATCATGCAGTGTCATCTTTGGCACATGAATCGCATCCGGGCCTGCCAATTCCGTGGAAAGCGGAATCCTGGCCATCGGTGACTCGGACTCTTTGCCCGAGAAATACATTAGGCCAGTGACTTCTTCTAAATCAATCACGCCTTCAGAGGAGGGTGAGTCCGAGCCCGATGCGTCGGCCGACTGCTCGTCGCGGCCTGGCTCCAGGCGCGAGGAGTCTCGCGTTGCCTGAAAGGCAAGCGAGCTGAAATCAGCGGGCTGCTCACCAAACACAGACACCGTGCGGGCCAGATTCGAGATCGCCTGATCCTGATTTGGAAATGCCTGCGCCTCGCCTTCGGCAGGCTCGCTGTTCAATGCATCGATGGCTTCTTTCACCAACACGATTAACTCGCGTGTTGAGGCCTCCATGCCGGGCCGGCCGGCAGCCAAATGCCGAGAGACCACCAATGCGATCTCCGCATGCCGCGGAAGGTTGACGCTTTGCAATGCATCGGAGAGATCGCGAGCATGCAATGAGGCCTGTGTCATGCCATCCGGGCCCAGATCCAGACTCTGGCTGAGGCCCTCCATGGCGCGGTTTAAATCCGCAAGAAAAAGCCCGAGGAGATCGTTCACGAGGGCTCCCGTCGATCGCCAAGCTCTTCGAGCACCTCACCCGGGCGGCGGGCTGACGTGCTGGAGGCCACATCCAGCAATCGATCCAAATCGGCCAAGGCCTCATTGAGCCGATCAAATTGACGCGTCCACTGGCCTGCCACCACCAGCAGAGACTCCGTGTCGCGCTTTAAGACCATGGCGTGATTGCGCACCAGCTCATCTTGCTCCGTCGACATGAGCTGGGCCAGAGTCTCATCAAGATCCTGCTGCATGGAACGGACCAGCGCATCGGCATGCTCAATGCTGTCCACCAATTTATCACTGGTCTCGGCCATCACGGGCTCAAGATTTGCCTGTGACAGCGCAAGCGACAGCCGAATGCTTTGCTCCTTGAGCACCGCAAAAGAACGCTGAATCTCGCGCGAACGGAATTGCGTATCCATGAGGGCCTTCATGCCGGGATCCTGCTGTGAACTCTCCTGCGGCCCAGAAACCGAGGCGGCTGATTCGCCCAGCCGTTTGATTGCGGCGATCAGCTGCTTGCCAAGATCAGAGATCTGTTTGGCCGCAATTTGCAGATATGGCAGGCCCTCGTTGGCCTTCTGTAAGGCTTCAAAACGATTCGAATTGGTGAGCGCTGAATCCACCGCGGTCAGATCAATCGTGGACAAGAGCCGGCGATCGCAGCGGGCCACTTCCACCAAGGCCAGGATGAGCGCCACAAATCCAAGGGCGCCAAAAATACGCGACACCATGCCGCTGTCCATGCCCACCGCATCGGCGCCGGGCTGCTGATCTGAAGGAGTGGCCATGGTGGAGGCGATGCGATTTAATTCTGTCGAAATGGCGACCGCAGAAAACGTGGCCGACTCCCAGTCTTTTGCCCGGCGCATCACAGTGAGCCCATCGATTCGGGCCACGATGGCCTTGCGACGCTCATTCATCTCCGAGGCGAGCGCAGGATCATCAAGTCTTTCACGGGCCTCGATCAGGGACTTGAGACTCGATTGAAATCCCTTAAAACTATCCAGAGGTTTTTTCGCCTGAATCGCCAAGAAATCGATTCGTAATTTTTCCAAAGCAGTCGACACCGGAACAAACGGTGATGTCGGCGGAATGATGTCTTTGAAAAGCAGCCCTCCCCGAGAGAGCAAGGCCTCCATCTCGCGATTGATATTGGGCGCAAGGCCACGAATCGGCACCAATCGTTTGTCGAGTTCTTTTAGTGAGGCCAGCTGCTTTTGGGCCTGGGCGCTTTCGGGTGTAGTCAGCAGGCCCAGCCGAGACTGCAATCCGGCAAGTGATTGATAAAACTCAGCATCAAAATAATCAGCTGCGGAAAGCCTCGCCCGAATCTGCTCGGCAATCTCCGGCCCACTGCCGGCGGCCATTGGCCCAGCTGATTTTGAATTCGCAGCCTCTTTACTGACTCCGGCGCTGCCCGATGCAGCCGCTGACTTGGCCGGCGGCTCCGGCACAGCCACCGGGGCTGACTTCTTCGGCCCCGAGAGGACCGTCATCAAAGAAAAGCAGCCAATTGAGACCAGCAGCAAGAGCGCCGAGGTCAATCGGGATTTGAAAATAATACGGCTCACTGCAGCCGAATCACTCATTTCCATCTCCCTGTAGGTCTTCCATGACATTGGGCCGAAGCCTGACCACTGCCCACCACTGATCCAAATGCTGAATCTCTTTTTTGGCAAACGCATCCGCCTCGGCCATATCGGGCTGCATACGAAAAGGTCCACTGGCCCGCTCGACGCGAATGCCCACGCTGGAGATCGAATCGCCATTGAAAATCACCACCCAAGAGGCAGGCACCCCGACTGAGGCAGCAGTATCGTGCTCGGCAGCATCCAGGGGGCCCGCCGCGCTTGCAAATAGCCGACTCGGGGGCAGCAAAAAGACTGGCGCGCCCTCGTGCACCAGCAGGCCACGAATCCCCAGAAACGGGCCCTTCTCCACCACCGTGCGATCGGCCTGACCATGATCACCCGGCTGATAGAAAACGGTGTTGATGCAATTGAAATCAATGGCGTAGCGGCGGCCGTGGATCTCGATCCCAAACCAGCGATAGGGGCGGGTCAGTGTATTCATGGCAGTGACACGCCCGTGGCTTTAATCATCCGTGAGCCCCAGCACCGAACGGTTATGAAACCAGAATGCTACAAAAAACAATGCCAATGCGGCGATAAGCCCAATAATGGCATCGCCAAAACTGCCCAGGGCGGCCAGCTGACTGGCACTTGCGGCACGTGTGTTTTCCACATGCTGCTCGATGGCTGAGGTGAATGCATCGTGATGCCACGACAGCATCTGATCGATACGAATAAAGCCCGGATCGCCTTCGACCAAGTCACGCTGAGAGTCGATATAGGCCAGCAGCTCGTGGGCAATCACCGCCAGCGAAGTCTGATACTGACGGCGCCACTCGGGCGGCACCAGCAGCATAAAACGGGTATCAAACTGCGTGGCCAGAGAGGCCACCTGGCTTTTGCCCACCACGTTTAATCCCTTGGGCACGTTAAAGAGCATGCCGCTGTTTTCGGCATTAATCCGCTCACCGGCTGGGGCGGCCAGGCTTGCAGAAAAGAGCCGGCCCTGACGACGAATCACCAGCTGCACGGTCTGCTCGCCACGCTGATCCAGCATGTCGTAGACCGCCAACACTGAATCCACCGCCGCGCCATTGACGCTGACCACTTCATCACCTGCCCGCATGCCAATGCGTTCAGCGATTCCGCCAAACACCACGCCCGATAAGGCGGGCTTGAGTTTTTTCAGACGATCACTGGCACGGCCATTTTCAAATTCAGCAATCCACTCAAAAATCTGCGCCACGGATGCATCCCGTGCGGCCTTCTCCGAATTAAATCCCACCCCCTTGGGGGCGGAGAGCTGCTCAAGCCGCAGGGCCTTGCGGTACTGATCCGCATCTGGTGCCTTTAAGGCCTGGGCAGTGAACCGATGGCCGGCCGAGGAAATCTGAATGCCGATATACGCCAGCCAAACGGAAGTGAGCACCACCAGGCCAAAGGCAGTCCAGACGAGCGTAAAGGACAGGCTCTTGGTGTTCACGGTCATGCTCTGAAACGGTTTCATAGGGCGGCTTAATGAGAATCCGAAGACTCAGTGTCCAAGGAGAATTTTTCTTTTAACTGCTGAACATCCCGATGCTCAGCAAGCAGGCTGACCTCGCGATGACGGACATCCATCTTGGCACGGCAGGCCAGCAGGGTCTGAATCCAGGGGCCCGACTTCATCGAAATGACTGCATCGGCAATCAATTGGGTCCCGCGCTGATCGGGCCGCACCCGGACGGTGACCAGGCAGGCGTCGGACTGATCAAACAAGCTGAGCTCGATAAACGATAGGCGGCTGTAGCGATGATGGGCACCGACCAGCAGAAACGATTGGTCCTCGAGGGTGAAATAAATCTCGTAGCCAGGCTGGACCTGAACAGTCTCCACCACATCCACCTGGGTCACGCCGATCTTGCCGTGCCAGTCTAAGTCGGCCTTCTGGGCCTCGCGCGACTTGCGGCCATAGTGGCGCATGCCCTCATAGAGTTCATACAGCGTGATGGGCACCCGGTTTTGGCGGGCCAGATTTTTCAAAGCCTCGGTCTTGGTCTGAACTTCCTCTCGTTCAGCCGCAAGCCGATCTTCTAGGGTCTTGATCTCGTCTTTGAGCTGGGTCTGAAGGGTCTCAATGCCCTTTAATGCCTCACCCCAGAGCACATCGATTTCATTACTATCGGCGGGCGGCACTCCCGCCATCGCTTTTTCAACGACCTCTTTGCGCTCGGCGGCTTTCTGTTTCTTGCGCCGTGCATCCCGCATTGCTACCACCGCCAAGACGGCGAGTAACACGAGACAGATCAGAGCGATCCATATTCCAGGTCTGATTGCGGACGCCGTGTCGATCATCAGGTCGAGCCAAGGCCTTTGTGGATCCAGTCAACAGCGTCAAGTGTAACGTGTCCGACCTGCGGCATCGCCATCGGGGAATCCATCACCGCCACTTTTCCGCTCAAGGTGCACAGCTGTACCTCGACCTGGTCGGCCCGGGCCTTCGCGTCCAGCACCAGAACCGTCGGCCGCTTCAGACTGGGCAGCGTCTGGGCAACCGAGGCAAACGGCAGCCGCCGGGCAAGATCGGCCCAGCGGACCTGGCCCTGATCGGACCAGCAGCCATGGTCCTGCGGCGCGGCAACAGCGCCGCCACCAAACAGGGAGGCCAGAGCCCCACGGCAGCGTGCAAGTCGCCACTGCGCAAGACGGTCGGGGCCGAGTCTGGCAGTGGAGAGGGAAAAATCGAAGCCCAAAAATGGCGCAAGTGCGATCACGCCCGATAACACCGATGGCTGCTCAATCACTTCGGGGTGAATCACGGTGGAATGTCGAATGCGGGTTTTTTTGGGGCGGATCCGATCCAACATATCCAGCCACAACGCAAACGAGGCCGACAGGCCCACCGCAATCAAGATCGTGGGCACTGAGGCCTCAGACGGGGCCGACGATGCAGTGGATGCACGAATCTGTGCCAGCGTATCGAGCGCTGCCTGATCGGTGCCATCCAACGCATCCGGGGACACCATGACCCGGCTCACTGAGGCGGTGAATCCCTTTAAGAATTCCGTCAGAGGGTCCAGGATTGCCGCGTCTTGCGCGTAGGTTTGCAGCAAAAATAAACGCGTTGCTTGCATGGCCCGAGTATATACTCGGCTGCATGGAGACCCTGCTGCTTGCCTTTGCAATCGCAGTGGCCATCGTGGCCCTGGTGCTCTATTTCGAGCTCAAAAACACACAAGAGCGGGTGGAAAAAATTCGCACAGAGATTGAGCAGCGAATGTCGCTCACCATTCAGAATGCGATGCACGATACGTCGGAGAAAATTCCTCAGATTGAAAAACGCGTTGAGGAGATCGCACAGAAAGTCGCCGAGACCGAGGCCGAGGTCCACAGCATGACGGCCAAAAACAACGCCGCCCAGCAAGAATAGAGGCAGCGCAGCGGACCGCAGTCGGCCCTAGGTCAGCCAGCCCAGCCAGTGGCCAATCGAGACCAGCAACACCAGCGCCACCCAAAGAATCAACGCCCGCCAGACCAGGCCGACCGCGGATCGCAGCGCGGCCTCGTTGGCCTCACGCAATTCGGGCATGTCTTGCACCAACGAGGGCCAGGGGCCGCCGAAGGCTTCGGTTTCTGAGGGCTCATCGAATCGAATCGAGACTGACGGCGCCTCGGGCACACTCAATCGCACGCCCATTGCGCCTGCGCCTGAAGAAAGAATCACCCGCTCGGTGTCGTTTTTATGCGGCGCAAAGCCTGACTTGTAACGCCACATCAAAATCGCATCTTCAAAATTACCCACGATCGCAAACACAATCGCTGTCACGCGCGAGGGGAACCAATCCACCCACGCAAAGGCACGCACCGCAAAATCTCCAAACGGCGGGATCGGTGCCGTGGATGCGCCGCCAACGAGCACCGGATCGCGTGCATCTGCCCAGACGCGGCGAGCCTCTGCGCTTAATCGGTAGAGGACCGCGCCTGCCGGGCCGGGAAGAATCACGAACCAAAAGATCACGCCAAACACGTGCCGCTGGGCGCCGACCAAGGCCAGCCGAATGGCCTCACGACAAATCGCAGAGCTGTCGCCCGATTCGGCAGCAAGGCGCGTCAGGACATCGCCGCCGGAGTGCTCCATCCATCGGCGCAGCGCGTTTCGCGCGGCTTCTAAATCATTGACAGAGAGTGCCAGCTGGATTTCGGTAAACCGATTGCTGAATTGACGAAAACCAATACAAAGATACAGAACACCCACCGTCGCCAGAAAACCCAGCAACACATTGACATGCGAGAGCAGCGCCACAATGACCCAGGTCAGGACGGCGCCCCCCACCACAATGGCAAACCAAGACAGCCGCGCCGAGGACATCTCACCCGAATTGGTCGACCGCTCCACGCGCAAAAACAGCTGCTCAATGCGCTTGGCAAAGGCGGAGTCATCCCGCACGGGACGAAACTGCTCCAGCAGCATTGCAAAAATAAAACTAAACAGTGTCATAACGGAAAGTCTAACCTTGAACGGCCAGCCTCCGATGCTGATTCCAGGCCGCCCACAACAGGTGATAGAGATTTCGCAACATGGATGCAGTCGCTCCCCAGATAAAAAACTCCTGAATCTGGCCAGGAGAGGTCAGTGCCTCCCCCCGAAAGGGCATTGCATAAAAGCGAATCAGCTCTCCCGTGGGGCTGCGCTCTGCAGGCAAAAGCCGGACCTGATGATTGGCAGGATTCATCAAAAACGACAGCGGCACATGAAAAATCTCTTCGACCTCTCGTTGATCGCGCTCAAAGGCGGCCTGCGCATCGACCCGGGCGATGACCGGTGAAATACGAAAGCCCGTTGCGGTCAGGTAATCCGGCAGCCTTCCCCAAATCCGGACCGCGGCCGGATCTAAACCAATTTCTTCGCTGGCCTCCCGGATCGCCGTCTGTTCGGCAGTCGCGTCCGTGGGCTCTGCCCGGCCCCCAGGGAAACTCACCTGGCCCGCGTGCGTGGAGAGGTCTTGTGTGCGCTTGGTCAGAATCACCGAGGGGCCCTGCTCAGCACTGTCCGACCCCAAAAGCGCGATGAGCACTGACGCCGGTGTGGCCGTCTCTGGGGTGAGAGGCCGCACTGGGCGGCGCCGATCGCGCAGCAGCTCCGGGGTCCAGAGCGGGAAATCGGACTCCGATTCAATACGGCCAAACAACATCTCGAGACTTGAAAATGACAAAGCCTGCTCGGGAAGAGCAGGCTCTGCATCACGTGGCTCGATCGCCGTTTGCTGAGGATCGAAGCTAAGCAGTTTTTATTCCTCTGCCGCAGGTTCGGCCTCAGACTTGCGGGCTGCGAGCTTTTCGCGAATACGGGCTGACTTGCCGGAACGCTCACGCAGGAAGTAAAGCTTGGCACGACGCACATCGCCGCGACGCTTCACTTCAATACCCGAGATCAGCGGCGAGTAAAGCTGAAAGGTCCGCTCAACGCCTTCGCCAGAAGAAATTTTCCGAACGATGAAAGAAGAATTCAGACCGCGGTTGCGTTTTGCAATCACCACGCCCTCGTAGGCCTGCACGCGCTTACGATTGCCTTCGACCACATTGACGTTGACCACAACGGTATCGCCCGGTGCGAACTCGGGCAGTTTTTTGTTCATACGAGCAATTTCTTCTTGCTCGATCTGACGAATGATGTCCATGATTTCTCCAAAACCATCGTGGCCTCAGCCTGGCGCGGCTAGCCCAGAGGATGGGGTTATTTCACTTCACTACAACACTTTTGAATTCGGACTACCCAGCAATCGCTAGGTCGATGACTTTCCACTGGGATCCGGCTTGCCGGACGAAGGCATCAAGAGATCGGGCCGAAGGTCTTGGGTCGCCGCGAGGGCGGCCTGTCTGCGCCAAACTGCAATTCTCTCATGATGGCCTGACAAAAGCACGTCCGGCACCGCGGCGCCGGCAAAGACCTCTGGCCGGGTGTAATGGGGCCAATCCAGAATGCCGCCGCCCGGCCCCTGCGGGGAAAAAGACTCTTGGATGGCCGACTCCGGCTCGCCCAAGGCCCCCGGCAGCTTGCGTATTGCCGCATCCAGTATCGCCATGGCTGCAATCTCGCCCCCAGAGAGCACGAAGTCGCCAAGGCTCCAGCACTCATCGACCTGCTGATCAATAAACCGCTGATCCACGCCCTCATAGCGGCCGCAGATCAGGGTCCAGCAGGCCTGGGCCTGAGCCAGCTGATCAATCATCGATTGATCAATGCGCTTGCCTGATGGGCTCATCAGAATCACCGGGCCGGGCCTGTATCCGGCCGCCTGCTGCTGGGCCTTCACTGCCGCCACCGCCTCAGTCAGCGGGCCAGCCATCATCACCATGCCGGGCCCGCCACCGTAAGGCCGATCGTCGATGGTTTTATAGGCGTCATGCGCATAGTCGCGCAGCTGATGGGCCACCACCATTGCCAGTTTTCGCTCGCACGCACGGCCCGTAATGCCAAAGCGGGTAACCGCATCCAGCATTTCAGGAAAAAGTGTGACGACATCAAAGCGTGTCATTGCCACCACTCCGGATTCCAATCCACATCGATGCGCCGCGCCTGGGTATCGACCTGATCAATGTATTGGGCAACAAAAGGAATCATGCCGCCATCGAGCACCAGCCAATCGTGTGCGCCATTGGTCTGAAGCGACTGCACTTCGCCAAGCCGGCTGCCCTGGCGATTGATGACCGCGCAGCCCAACAGGTCCGCCCAATAGGCCTCGTCTTCAGAGGGCTCGGGAAAGACACTGCGCGATAAGCCCACCTGAGCGCCTCTTAATTGCTCGGCCTGATCGCGGCTCTGTATCGCCTGAAGACGTAACTTCAGCCCGCGGGTCTGGACCGAGCACTCTTGAATTTTCGAATAAAGCCAGCGGGCGGGCTTGGACTGCACGATGTAAACCCAACAGTCAGCGGACTGCATCAGCAGGGTGTCATCAATGGGCAGCCCGGTAACGGACTTCAGGGTGTGGAGCCGGACAGCGCCCGATAGACCAATGGGCGCGCCGATTTCTCCAAGCGCCACCCAGTCGGGTGGCGGTGATGCGTCAGGCTGCTTTCTGGGCAGCAAATTCTTTAATCAGGCGGGCCACGCGGGGGCTGATTTGGGCGCCCTTACTGCGCCAATAGTCCACACGGTCCATCGATACCTGGGTCTTGGGTTCATTGGCTGCGGCCAGGGGATTGAAAAACCCGACCCGCTCGATGAACTTGCCATCGCGGCGGCTACGCGAATCGGTCGCCACCATGTAAAAGAAGGGCCGCTTGTGGGCGCCGCCTCGGGCTAAACGAATAATAACCATCTCAACATTCCTTCATGAATTCGGGGGCAGGGCAAAGTCGCTAAGCCCAGGAAAAGCCCTCTATTCTAGCAGTCCTGGGCTTAATTTCCCAGGTTTTTTCCCATCGCGGCAGTCAGCTCAGGAATGATCTGGAAGAGATCCCCCACCAGGCCATAGTCGGCCAGCTGGAAAATCGGGGCCTCGGCATCCTGGTTGATGGCCACGATCACCTTGGAGTCCTTCATGCCTGCCAGATGCTGAATGGCGCCTGAAATACCGACAGCAATATAAAGCTGCGGGGCCACCACCTTGCCGGTCTGCCCGACCTGCCAGTCATTGGGCGCATAGCCCGCATCCACCGCAGCCCGGCTTGCGCCCAGGGCAGCGCCCAGGGTATCGGCAAGCTTTTCCAGTAGCGCGAAGT
>Ga0194129_10004488_pt1 | contig 18485 bp, 14 predicted proteins | sample TA2KigCa35mmetaG_FD_150862 | JGI IMG/M metagenome (GOLD analysis project Ga0194129, IMG submission 150862) | Freshwater microbial communities from Lake Tanganyika, Tanzania - TA2015038 Kigoma Deep Cast 35m | ecosystem: Environmental > Aquatic > Freshwater > Lake | place: Tanzania: Lake...
AAGCTCGCCAACGTCCTTTTTGCCGCAGAGCTCGCCCGCCGACTCGAGGGCACCGGCGTCACCACGTACTCGCTTCACCCCGGCGTCGTCGCCTCGGATGTGTGGCGGCGCGTGCCATGGCCCTTCCGCTCGCTCATGAAGCTCGGGATGATCACGAACGAAGAAGGTGCCCAAACGACGCTCCACTGCGCGACCGCGCCCGCGCTCGCGAGCGAGAGCGGCCTCTACTACGATCGCTCGGCGCCGAAACGTTCGAGCCGCCTCGCCCGGGACGAGAACCTCCAGCGCTTGCTCTGGGAGCGGAGCGAGGAGGTCAGCGGCTGCCGTTGGCCCGGCTGACCTCGCGAAGCGCGCGGGCGATGCCGAGAAATTCGCGCAAATAGCTAGCGAGGAGATCCCGACCGCGGGCTATGCTGCGGCGATGATGAATGCTCAGACCATGGTTCGCGCAGGAGCGCTCCTGGTCCTCGTCGCGTGCAACGCGGTGACGGGCGCCGAAGGAGTCGAGTTCGTCGACGGCGTCGGTGGCAACGACAGCGCGAGCGCGACGGGGAGCACGGTCAGCAGCACGAGCGCCACGTCGGGCCCCGGACAGACCGCGGCGTCGACGGGCGCCGCCATGGCGAGCAGCGGGGCAGGCTCGAGCTCGAGTTCGGTCGTCGCCAGCTCGTCGACCGGCGCCAGTTGCGTCTACCCCGCTGGTCCCTACGGCGTGAGCCTGGGCAAGATCATTCCGAAGAACCTCAAGTGGCAAGGCTACCTCGCGGGCGGACAGGCCCAGGGAACGCTGACGACCGAAGAGTTGTTCGACTGCGACGGTACGAAGGGGATCAACGCGATTCTCTTCGACACGTCGCAGTTTGGGTGAGGCGCTTGCTCCCAGGAAGCGAGTTCGCTTCCCAACCTGATGCAGAAGTGGAAGCCGATGGGCATCCGGGTCGTCACCTTGTTGATTGACGATCCCCAGGGCGGAGCGCCGACGCTCCTCGGTGCTCAGCAGTGGAAGCAGAAGTACAACCTACTCGACGTCGACGTCATGGTCGATCCAGGCTTCTCGATGGCGTACACGAGTCAGGTCGGAACGCCGATGCTGACCTACGTCGATCCGCGGACGATGAAGGTGACGTACACGCAGCAGGGCTTCTCGGGAAATTACTCGGGCCTCGAGGCGGTCGCGAAGAAGAACGGCGGCTGAGCGACCCCCGAGCCGAGCAACGCCGCCCGCTCGTCGCGGCACGCGACGGCCGCTTCGAAGAGCGCGAACTGGCCCCGCGCCCGCGCGAGATTGTGCGCGCCGCGAGTCTCGAAGCGGGACGGATCCCACCCGAAGTAGCATTCCAGCAGCGCGTCCGCGGCGAACCGCGCGCTCAGCTCGAGCGCGATCCAGTCGAGGCCGAGGAGCGCGGCTCGGACCTCTTCGGCGTTGGGGCGCCGGCCGAGGCCCTCGACGAAGCCATTCCAGCTCGCACCGAGCACGTCGAGGTCGAGCCGAGCCTCGTCGTCGTCCTCGGTGGAGCGGTTGCACCAGGAGCGCCACATGTCACCGAGCTCGTGTCCGAGGTGAATGGGCCCCACGGTGTCGAGATCGACGAGGCAGAGCGCACGCTCGGGGCTCATCCGCTCGAAGAGGATGTTGCCGAGCTTGAGATCCCCGTGGCCGATGCGAAGCGCAAGCGGAGGCAACGGCGGCAGCTCGGCGGCGCGCATGGCGATCGTCCGCGCGAGACGGCCCACATCGACGTGGAGCGGATGAGCGCGATGCGACGCGACCGCATCCGCGAGGATGGCGAGGTGCCGCGCGGTGTCGTGCACGCCCTGGCGCATGCCGACGAAGCCGTGGTCGAGCCCTTCGAGCGCCGCATGAAACGCGCCGACGAGGCGACCCGCCGAGCGCGCTTGTTCGAAGCTCGTGACGACGTCGAAGCTTGAGCCATCGACGTGGCGATAGAGGCGATAGACACCGCCGCGATCCGCCCACAACCGACCGTCGTCCGTCTCGACCAGCGAGAGCGTCGCCTGCCCTCGCGCGCCGAGGCGCCGCGTCACTGCGGCGATGTTTTCGTGGATCCTTGGATCGAAGATCGCGTTCAAACGCTGGAGGACGGCGCGCCCCGCGTCCCCGAGCCGCGGCGACGCCCCGCTCTCGACATCGACGAGAAAGGTGCGGTTGATGAGGCCGGTGCCGAGCGGCGAGACCGTCGCCCGCTGGAGTGACCATGCCGCGAGCGCGTCGCTGGCCTCCGCGAGCGCGTCGCTCACCACCACGCACGACCTCGGCGCTCGAGCCTTCGGCGAGCGAACGCGACGACGAACCCGAGCACCACCAAACGCGCCGCTCCATCGCCCATGGGCCGGGAGGCCCCGACGACGCGGCAGCCGCAAGCCGAGCTCTCCGGGGGCACGAAGCCACCTCCTCCGGTGCCGCTGCCACCCGCGCCACCCGCGCCCGTGTTTTCACCCGCGCCCGACGTGGTGCTGCCCACGAGCTCCCCCGGGCCGCTCGAGTCGTCGCCACCCGCTCCCCCCTTGCCGGCGTTCGGATCGAGCACGCACTCGCCCACCTCGCACTTCTGGCCGCTCGGGCACACCGCACCGAGGCAGTCATCGACGCAGTTGCCAAGGTCGTCGCAGTGCGTCCCTGCGGCGCAAGACTGGTTGACGCACGCATCGAGGAGGCACTTGCCGTCGGGCTGGCAGCTGTTGCCCTTCTTGCAGCCCGCGCACTCACACCGCTCGACGCAGGTCCCGAGGACGCACACTTGATCGGCGTCACAGGTGAACTTCGAGCAGGGATCGAAGCACGCGCCGGCGAGGCACACTTCGCCGAACGGACACACGACGCCGTCACAAGGCCCGACGCACTTGCCGCCGTCGCACTTCGAGTTCTCGGGGCACGTCACCTGGAGGCAGGCGGGGTCGACGCAGAGCCCTTTCCCATTGCACACGGTACCGTTCGGGCAGGTGAACTCGCCTCCGCCACACTTCGGGACGCACGCCCCCTTGTCGCAGACTTGTGCGTCGGGGCAGAGGTTTCCCTCGTCGACGATGCCGCTGCAGTCATTGTCGAGGCCATCGCAGACCTCGGTGCTCGGCGCGGTGAGCGGTACGCAGGCGAGGGCGCCGCTCTGGCACTGGAGCGAGCCATCGGCGCAGACGCCGAGCTTGCCCGTCGCGCACGTCGAGCCGCCGCCCGTGCAGCTGATGCCGCTGACGAAGGTGGTCAGATCGTCGAAGTCGTTGTCGCCGCCGCTCAGCAGATCTTCCCAGCCGAAGTAGAAGCCCTTCTGGACGACGGTGCTGTTGTAAATCAGGAGGTGGATGAAGGGGTTCTGCTGATCACTGTCCGGGTTGTACTTCTTCTCGCTGTAGAAGATCGCGTCGTGACTCTGCACCGAGCCACAGCCGCCGGTCGCTTCGAAGAAGCCGATGTCGCCGCCGAGATAGGCAGGGTCCTTCTTGATGTTGAGGACCTTCTTCGTCCCGACCGGATCGTTGCAGCTCAAGAACTCGTGAAGATCGGCGAGGGCCGGCTTGCTGCCGGTGACGTTGTACCAACCGAACGCGTTCTTGTAGCCGGCGTTCCGCTGCAGCACTTCGAACTCGAGCTGGCACGTGGGCGTGAACGTCTCGGGGGTAGCCGCCGCATCCGCGAGCGAGTTGATCGCTTCGCCGCGGCTGTCGAAGAGCCCCTGCAACCCAGCGCCGACCGGGATCTCGACGTTGTTCGGTTGCTTGAGGGCGTGTGCGGGGGACGCGAGCATCACGAGCGCGGCGAGCCACGCGACGAGGAGGAAGCGGACCGAGCGAGCCGACATCCACTCATGGTAGCCGTGGTCGTCGACGCGTGGCCACCTCCGCGGTCGATTGCGCCGCTGCCGTGGTAGCGTCCCCGACTCGATGGATGTCGTGTCGCTCGCCCCGGTTCCCGTGTCGGCGCTCCGCTGGCGCGTGGGTGAAGGCCCGTGGTCGCTCGCCGTGGTCTGCAAGCTGACCTTCCTCCTGCGGCCCGAGCGCTGCGCACTTGCGAAGCGTCAAGAGCCAATCCACTCGAACGATCTACGCACCGCCGAGCTCCCGTCCGATCGAATCCTCGCCCCATGCGATCGCCTGCCGGCTCGCCCGCGGGTCGATGTCACCGCCTACGTCCCCGGCTCGAAGAGCCCCCTCGGTTCGGAGGTACGCCTCGCTGTCTCGAGCATCGACCGGCGCGTCGCGGGCACGGGACGGATCGTCCACGAGCTGGCGGGGTTGGCGGGCGGCTCACCGATGCGTCCGTCGCTCCTACCGGACCTTCACGACGAGGTCGAGCTGCCCGAGGGTTTTGATTGGTTCGAGTTTCAATGCGCGCCACCCGAACAGCGACTCGGCGAGCTCCAGCCCGACGCGGAGCTCAGGCTCGAGCGCGTGGTCGATGAGCACGCCGTCCTGTCGACCCGACTCCCGAACGTCGCACCGCAGACATTCCTCGAGCGCGATGGTCAACGGCGCGAGATCGCGATGCGCATCGATGGGCTCTGGTTCGACGGGCGCCGTGGGCTCGCGTGCGTGACCTTTCGCGCGCAGATCCCGCTCGTGCATCGCGAGGAGCAGGGCAAGGTGTTCATCGCCGTCGCGGGGCCGGACGCGCGGTTCGCGGACGCGCAGGTCGGGGAGCTCGTCGCCAAGCTCCGTGGGGTCCCCACACCACCGAGCTCCCAGACCGCGACTCGGGAGGACGCCACTCGCACGACCCGCAAGCCCGAGGCGACCGAGACCTCGTTGCTCGGCGCGCTGCGCGACGATGCCACCTCCGACAGCCTCGCCGCCTTCGTCGATGCCGCGCCGCCGTGGCTGCGTCGGGAGACCGCATCGCAGCCCCCGCCTTCCACCCCGACCACGGCCCGGACGCCCTCGGTCGAGCCGCCCCCCTCTGGCATGGCCGACGTGACCGCGGCGTTCGTCGCGATCCCGGCGCCTTCGGTGCCGCCGCTGCCGCCGCCCTCTTCGCCGGGGCTCGCGCGAACGACGCCCCACGGTCCCGCGACCTCCGCATCGCCAATCACGGCCCCGGCGACCCTCGGGGCGACGTCCTTGCCACTCCCGCCAGCGCGGCCACCGCTCTCCACCGCAGCAGGGCTCGGCCCTGCGCCGGTCGCGCCGCCACCCATGCCTTCGTCGCCATGGAGTCGTGCGCCGCGTGACCTCGACGCGTCGCCACCTTCGGTGGTCGCAGAGCCGGCGCTGCCCCTCGAGCCCGCGCGGGCGACGGAGCCGCGCCCGCCTCGCGTGACCGCCGACGTCATCGAGCTGCTCTGGTTCGACGCCGAGGCCACCGCGCGCCTGCGTCGCCGTCACGCCGCCCTCGCCGAGGAGCTCGATTTCGCGCCCCTCGACTCCGAGCATGACCTCCCGTCGAGCGATCCGGCCGCGGCGCGCGACCATCACACCCACTTCGGACTATTGACTTCCATCAGTCCACTCGGCCTCGCCGAGCTTCGGGACCGCGTGCGTGGCGCGGTCAGCGAGACCGGTCGGTTCACCCCTCCGATCGTCGCCGTCGCGGGGGAGCTCGCCTTCCCCTTCGAGCCGCTCGAGCAACTGAAGGCGACGGCGGGCGCCATGACCCCGATGGTCGGCGACGACCGACGACTCGGGGATGCCATCGCCGCGGCGGAGAGCCTGCTGGCCTCGCCACTCGCGAGCGCGTCGCAGGAGCCGATCCAGAAGATGCTCGACACCCTGCGAAAGGCCTTCCGTGAGGTACGTCGCGCGGTCGCGACCGAGCAACTCGACGAGCTCGTGACGCGAAGCCTCCTCGAGCAGCGTCGCTACCAGCGCCGCAATTTGCTCAGTGGGACGTGGATCCGCGCGCTCTTGACGACGCCGACCTCGCGCGAGTCAACCCCTTGCTATCTCCCCGAGTCGCTCGCCAGCACGCTCCCGATGATGACGTCGTTCCGCGCGCGCTTGCTCGTCGAGGCCCACGTGAGGCTCGATCAATACGAAGCCTCGCGACACGCGCTGCGGGCAGTCACGCTCGGTCGCGTCCTCGAGCTGTGAGGGGAGCCGCGCTCTCAGTCGCGGCCGCCAAGCTTCACGCTCGAGAGCATGCGGTCGAGGAGCGGGCCGAGCTGCGCGAGCTCGGTACGCGGGCTGGACAGGGTCAGCACGGCGACGTCGCGGTCCCGAGCGACGACGAACAGCGCCCGGTGCTCGAGCGGCAAGCCACCTGCGGTCGATGCATAATCGACGCGGACCGCCGCGCGGTCATCGACGAGCGCGTCGAGCACCGACCGGATGACGAAGCCGGGCTCACTCGCCAGCCGGGCGAGGTGCCGCTCGACGTGCACCGCGAGCGTCTCGTCGGCGGCGAGGCGGGCCGTCGTCAGCACCGCTCGACCCGGAGACATCTCGCCATCGAGCCCCCTTCGAAGTGGGGCCTCGTAGCGAACCTCGGTGCGATCTTCCCAGTCGCGCGGGTAGTCGAACGAAAGGAGCGGCCCTCGATGACGTGCCATCGCGCTCAGGCTCCCGCCTGGCTCGGGGCCTGGACGAACGGGCCGGCGAAGTCACCCCAGGAGCGCTCGTAGACGACGTAGCCCTGCGCCTCGAGGATCTGGTTCATGGCCTGCCCGTTCGGGGTCCCTTGCAGCTGCGCCTCGACGAGGTGGCGTGACACGGCGTCGGCATCGAGCGGGAGCGCGCTCTCCGTGGCGACGATCATGCGCTGCCCCTCGAACGGGCCCTGAAGGAAGCCCACCTGCCCCGGCCCCGCGGCGGTCAGCAGGTCCTTTCCGGCCAGGCCGCCGGCGCGCGAGACGATGGTCGGGCTCGCCGAGACCGTGGGGGACGCACCGAGCGCCGTGATCGCGGACGTCGACGCGAGCGGGCTCGCCGTGCTCGCGAGGCCGGCGGAGGCGAGCTGCGTCTTTCCGCCGCCGAGGATCGCCCCAAGCGACGGGGCGCCCGTGATCGCGGGGTTTCCCTTCGGCAGTGCGACGACCGTCCCGGGCGTGGCACCGATGACGCCCACGGCGCCGCCGCCGGAGACGCCACCAGGGGCGTCGAAACCGAACAACGCCGCGACCTCTTCGCCCATCCCGAACTCGTCGGCGAGCGAGGCGATGTCCTTGCCGAGCTGACGATCGGATCCGAGGGCGAGGTCGAGCAACGCATCCTTCGGGTTCTCGACGAGCGCCTTCATGTCATCGAGAGCTCCTTGGATTTCAGCACCCACCGCCTTCCACTCGCCGACCGTGTCCTCAAGCCATTTCTTCTCGGAATCGATCAGCGCGATCACGTCCTCACGAAGCGCCATGATGTGCGCGCGCTGCTCCTTCACCACCTCGACGAGGGCCTTGCATGACTCGATGAAGTTGCCGTGCTTGCCCGAGAAGATGTCGCCGAGATCGCCGCGGAGCTTCGCGAGGTTCGCCTTCTCGAGGTCGAGCCTGTCGCCCAACGTGGCCTTCAGATCGCTGAGGTGATCGCGGTTCTTCTCGAAGTTCGAGCGGGTCGCGTCACCGATGCGAACGAGGCGAGCCTTCTCGGCCTCAAGGCGCGAACGAAAGAGCCCCTTCATGGCCTCGTACGTCGCCGGATCGAGCAGCTGCCCCTGGACCACGTCGGCCTTGTGAATGACACGCGCGTAATGCTGAAGCTGCTCGTTCACCGCGGGCGGCAGCGGCAGGTTCTTCGGAAGCTTCACCTTGACGCCAGCCTTCGCGAGGAGGTCCTCGTAGACCTTCATCGTGTCGAGCTTGGCGTCGGCAATCCCGCCGGGTGGCTTGCCCCCCTGGCCCTGCGGCGAAGGATTCGCGGAGGAGCCCGGCACGATCGACGCTTCTGCCGAGGGCAGAGCCGAGGGTGCGGGCGGTGCCGGGAGCTGCGCCACGTCGGGAGGGACCGCGTCGTGCTGATCGATCGAGACGCTCTTGTCGATGGTGACCGTCTTGCTCGCGATCGCCACGAGTCGGTTCGAGCGCAGCCAGATGTTCGACGCCGAGTCGATGCGGACGATCGGGCCATCCAGGACAATCGATGCTTGGCCGTTCGAGATCACGATCTTGCCATCCTCGACCGTGATCCCGGTGCGTGCGCCCGCGCGCGATTCCATCCCGCCCTCGACGACCTCGGTGCGACGACCTCCGACGCGGACAGCCTGATCTCCGCGAACCTCGACGGACTGGCTGCCGCCGACGTGCTGGCGATCGGAGCGGCGCACGCTGGTGGTGCGGTTCGCTCCGACGGTCGTACGTTCGTCGCGCATCGCCACGAGCTCGAGGTCGCGCTGCGCGCGAACGTGCACGAGTTCTTCCCCGGCGCGGTCCTCGAACGAGAGCTCGTTGTAGCCCTCCCCCCCCGGTGTCGACCGCGACCGCCAGACGCTCTTCGAGCGGTGCTCCGGTAGCGCGTACGGTGCCGCATCGACACGGTTGTGGGCGCGACCGACGACGAGCGGGCGATCCGGGTCGCCCTCGAAGAAGCCGACGAGCACCTCGGAGCCTACCCGAGGCAGCGCCACGAACCCGTGTCCGCTGCCCGCCCAGGCTTGACTGACACGCAGCCAGCAGCTCGCGCGATCATCGAATCTCCCATCGCGATCCCAGTGAAATTGCGCCTTCACGCGACCGTGCTCGTCGGTGTGAATCTCGTCGTCCCCGGAGTCGGGTCCGACCACGATGGCACTCTCGAGGCCGTGCGCGCGCGGTCGCGGCGTGATGAGCTGAGGACGGTGGGGCTGGCGCGTCGGGGTGGCCTCCACCGCGACCCGCCATGCGCCGCCGATCTCGCCTTCGACTTCCGCGGCGACGACGAGCAGCCCTTCGGGATGACACAGCTCGCCCCGCGGATGGCCCGTGAGCGAGAGGACGCTGCCCGGCTCCAGATCGAGGACGTTCGTCATGAAGCGCACCGTGACGCGACCGGTCTGCTCTCGCTCGAGGTCGATCTTCGCGGCCGCCACGGCCGCGCGGTCGTCGAGCCGCGCGCCTCGAAACACGCCGTCGTCGCGCTCGGAGAGGAATGCCCCGGGGGCGAAGCGGTACCGCTCGTAGCGTCGCTCGAGTTCGTGCTCGACGTGGGCCTCGGCGAGCAGCTGCAGATCGCGGCTCGCGCGAAAATCGTGGCCTCGCAGGCTCACGCGTCCGGACCGGACCGCGCGACTGATCCGCAGCTCGCGCGCGTGCGGCTCCGCGTCGACATGCTCCGAGGCAGCGCGGACCGGCAGGCCCTCGTGACGCCGCAGCCCGCGCTGGGGCTCGACACCGAGGACGAGCTTCATGCGCTCGAGACCCGGCGCGCCCTCCGGCGGCACCTCCCCCTGCTCGAACCAGTAGCTGACGCCCGCCTCCTCCAGCTGGCGCGAGATGAAATCGAGATCGGTCTCGTCGAGCTGTACACGAAGCTCGTGACGCGGCAACTCGAGGCCGTGGAGGCGCACCTCCGGCGCGAGCCCCCACTCTTCGAGGACCGCAACCGCGATCTCGACGGCAGTCCGGTGCTGAAACAACCGACGGTTGGTGCGCTGCGAGAGCCGAAAAAGCTGCGGGACGATGCGGAGGAGGTAGATCGACAGACCAGTCGCATCGACCTCGACTTGCTCGATCGCACGGCAAACTCCGCTCCACACGCGGCGGGGGGAGGCGCCGATGCCGGCCATCAAGCGGAGCGCCGCCCCGCGTCCAGCCACGCGATCGAGGTCGAGGTCGGGGTCCGTCGACGCCGCGGTCACGAGCACCTCGAAGCCGCGGTCGAGCCCTTCACGGACCGAGAAGGCGCGTACGCTCATCGCCAGGTTTTCATCGGAAAATCCGAGGTGGGCGAGCTCGGTCGCGAGCACCACCTTCACGTCTTCGATCACGCTGCCCATTCCAACACTCCCGTCTCGGAGGAGCCCTCCGGCGCGCGACATTCTAGCGTCGAGCGGTGGTCTCGCGGCGAGCGCATTCGCCCGGGTGTCGGCTCGTGTCAGACGCGGGCGCTCACGGGACCGCGAAGCGCCGCCCTCGCGTCAGCGCGGTGAGAAATACCCGGATCGTGCCCCGCTGGCGGTCGGTGAGAGCCTCGTACGCGTCACGAGCAGCCTGCGCCTCACCGCCGTGCATCACGATTGCAGACTCCAGCGTCGGAGCGCGCCCATCGTGCAAGTAGGGGCGGCTCCGCGCGATGCCCCAGAGCGGCGGCGTGAGAAACCGGGACACGCCGCGCCCGCGCTCGGGGAACGTCTCGGCGAGGAAGCCGCCGATGTCGTGGAGCTTGAGGTCGGTGAAGGCGCGGAGCGTCACGCCGCCATCGGTGTCGGGCACGAGCCGCGGGTCGGCCCCTTCGCGGGTGAGATCGAGCTCGAGGGTGGCGCCGCTCTCCCGCGCGGGCAGCGTGTACCGCGGCGAGGCGACTTTCAGCTCCGGGACGTGGCAGGTCGCGCAGCCGATGTCGCGAAAGCGCGTGGCCCCCTCGATCCAGAACGGCATGAGCGCGTCGGTGAGGTCATCGAATTCGTGCAGCAAGGTCGGTGGCTCGACGGTGGGCACCTCCTGCATCGCGAGGTAGGCCGTAAGTGCGGTGACCTGCCCCTCGGTGATCTCCGAGTTGACGCCGTCGCCATCTGGGTCCGGCAGCGGCATCGCGCCTTTCTCGTCCGTGGAGGCATGCGCGACGTACCAGTCGGACTGCATCCCGTGATGTGTGGCGAGCTCCGACTCGATGAACTCGCGAAGCGTGCGCGTGTGCCCCTTCCATCCGAAGGGACGCACCACGAGATCCGCATCGACACCCTCGACCTCCGTCGCGTCCACGGTGCCGTTGGGGCGGACCGTCAGGTGGCCGAACGCGATGCCCTTCGCGGTCAGGGGACCTCGGACGAACTTGTCCTGCCGCCGCGCCTCGTCGAGCAGCGCGGTCCGTTGCGCCGCAAGCTCCTCCGACATCTCGCGACCGAGCAACTCGAGGTAACCGGCACCGACGAGCGCCCGCGGATTGCGCTCGAGCGCCGTCGATGGGCGCTCGCCGTCGCCGAGGATGTACGCGTTGTCCGACGCATCTCCCGCGCCTGCAGGGCCACCGCGGCGATGACAATCGGCGCACTGGAAGGCCTCCGGACCACCGCGCTGACCTCGCTGGAATCGACCGAGCTGCGGAAGATCTGCGGCGCCGAAGCCGTCCTCGCGCCGAAAGCGCTGGTGAAAGAGCTGCGCGCCAAGCTCGAAGAGCTCGCCGGGTGACCAGAGGCCAGCGTCGATCTCGCGTTGGGAGACGCGCGTCGAGCGGAACGTCACCCCGGGTGACACCACTTCCTCGAAGCGCAGCGCCCGACGGCGTGCGTCGCGCTCGAGGGAAGCCCGCGCCTCGTCGCGAGGGTCGGGAGCCAGCGTGCGCGCGAAGAGCCCGAGCGGGCGAGCGCTGGAGTCGCGCGCGGGGACCGGAGTCAGACGCTCCTCGGTGCAGGCGGAAAATGACGCGGCGAGGAGCGCGATGGCGAGGACACGTCGACTCATTGAGGCACCCGTAGCCGCGGCATCCGCGAGAGCGACATCAGGAAGAGCTGCACGTTGGCCTGGTCCTCGGGGCTCAGGGCGAGGAACAGGTCTCGAGGCTCCTGAGCCTCGCCGCCATGGTGGAACACCGCCTCGGCGATCGTCGCGGCACGCCCGTCGTGGAGATAGGGTGCGCTCTCCGAGAGGCCCCAGAGCGGTCGGGTCAGGAAGACATCACGACCGATCCCGTCCGGGTCGTCGTTCGGGTCGGCGAGGCGCTCCCCCATGTGGTGACGCTTGAGATCGCTGAAGAGCTGGACGGCAAGGCCGCCTCGAGGCTTTTCCCCGTCATTAAGCAGCCGCACCTCGACGCCGGGCATGTGGGTCGTGTCGCCGACCTCGAACCAGCGATCGGACGACATCGACAGGCTCGGTCGATGGCAGTCGGCACACCCGACCGATGCGAACAAGGAGGCCCCATACGCCGCGCGCTCGCGCAAGCCTTCGTCGGCGGGCGGCAAGGCGAGCGGCGTCTCGAGGAGCTCGAGATAAATCGCGTAGGCCGTCAACGTGCCTTCCTCGAGTTCACGCTGGACGCCGTCGTTGTCGGGGTCCCACCAATTCGGTCCAGGGCCGAGCCAGGGTTCGGGGTTCGACTGGTAGCCCAGCGCGAGGACGTGGGACTGCACACCGAAGTGCGCGAGCGCCGCGCGTTCGACGAACCGCCGCAACGTCGGCGTGTGACCTTTCCATCCGAAGGGCTTGATGCGCAAGTCTCGATCGACGCCGACGACCCCCGAATCATCGACGGTGCCATCGGGCTTGGCGACGAGCGTTCCGAACGTGACTCCGTGCGCCTCGAGCGTGAGCACCTGCGGCGCCCCCGATTCGACCGCCTTCGCCGTCGCGAGCGTGCGGCGGTACTGGAGGTCGGACGTCATTTCCGCGGCGAGCGCTTGCACGAGCCCGAGCCCGAGAACATTCGGCGGATTGCGAACGATCGCCGAAGCCGCCCGCTCCCCGTCGCCGAAGTAGAACGAGTTCGCGGTGACGGCACCGGCACCGTTCACGCCCCCCTGCTGATGGCAGCCCGCACACGAGAACGAGTCGAGGCCGCCCGAGCGCCCATCGTGGACGCGCGACAGGCGCGGCAGGCCCAACCTGCCGTAGCCGTTCTCGTTGCGAAACTCGTGGCTAAACGCTGCGTCGCCGAAGACAAAGAGCCGCTCGAGGTCGAACAGGCCGGCGTCGATGTCGGGCTGCCGGACCGTCATGTGTTCGGTGTCTTCGCCCTTCTCTGCCGCCTCGAGAAACTCGTCGAAGCGCTCGCGTCGCGCGATTTCCTCCTCGGCCGCGATCCATTCGTCAAGGTCCGGCCCGCTCGGAGCCATACCGAGCGGCCAGGGCACCGGATCGTCCGAGGCGAACCCGAGCGTCCCGAGCAAGAGCGGCACGAGCAGGAGACCACCAACGACCCATCGATGCTTCATTGTCGCGACTCGCCTAAACACTACGGTGCGCGACCGCCCCGGGCAAGCGGCCGCGAAACGTCGCGCCCGCGAGGTGAACGGTCATCCGTCACAGCCGCCGTTGCCCAGGCCGAGGAAGACCCCGAAGGTCAGCGCCTCCTCGCACGGACAGCGGACCTCACCGAACGCCGCGGCGACACACGCCACGAAGGCATCGTTCGGCTGCGTCATCGCGAGCCCGTCGACGCAGCCATTCGGCGCGAGCGTGACCTCGACGTCGCCGTTCGTGGCGCAGCCGGACTCCGCCTGGCAGCGGTCGATGACCTTCGCCGCCCATCCGTCGAAATTGCAGGGAAAATCCGAGTCGCCGTAACATGCCGTCTCGGACCTCTCCATGCAGCCAGGGTAGGCAGGCGGCCCCAGCTCGACGTCGACCGGCACGAGCATGTCGTCGTCGGTCTTCGGCGCCTTCGGCAAGAACACGGGATCGTGCTCGTCGCGGATGTCGGCGCTCCGGTCGCACGCCACGAGCCCCACGACGACGAGCGCGAGGGTGCCCTGTCCGAGTCGAGACGAGGTGGTCATCGCGTTCAAAGAGAAAGCGCGATCTCGTCCTCGGTGAGCGTCCTGAACCAGACGATCCAGAAGGGAGCACCGGGAAAGCGCGTCAGCGCGACGGCGATCGTCGGCTCGCGCACCGGCAGCTCGCCGTGCCTCGCGAGCTCGCGCGCTTCATCGACGGTGCGCGGGGCCACGTCGTAGCTCCGGATGAACAACGTGACATCCCCTTCGACGGTGAACGTGTCGATGCAGCGGTAGAGCGTGAGCTGCCCCGGGCTCTCCTCGACGGCGACGAAGGTCCCTGGATCCGCGAAGGTCGGCGCAGACGGATCGAGCGCATCCGAGCTGCAGCCCGCGAGCGCTACGCCGAGCGCACCGAGGCCCATCGAGCGACGCGACGTCGTCTTCACGGCCACGTCAGAACGCTACCATCGCGCCCGCGCTGCCACCAACGACGACCGCGCCAAACGGGAACGCATCGACGACGCTGAGCTCGATCCCCGGAACGATGCCGCCCTCGAACGCGTAGCCGAGACCGCCGCCGACGCCGACGAACGCATCCCCGGCGCGCTTGTGGACGGCGAGGGATTGAACGAGATCGTTGCCGCCCTGAAAGCTCGGCGCCGAGGGGATCTCCCGCACCCGTGTCCGTGCAGCGATGTCGAACTGACCGAAACCCGCGGTGACGAAGCCGTAGGGGCGCAGCCCGGGACGCACGAACGGATCCTCGCCCGTCGCGAACGCGACGCGGAGCCCGACCGACAGCGGGATGAACGAGGCCGCGCCGCGAGCCGCCGTGGCCTCGCCGAGGAACGCCCAGCCGACACGCACGCCCACGAGCGTGTTCTCCGCGACGACGCGGTCGTACGCCGCGACGACGCGCGTCATGCCCTGCCCCACCGCGAGCGGTCGCGCGACGTAGGCGGGATTGCCGATGTAGGGAGCGCCATCGTCACGGTGACACGACGTCCCCTCGTGCTCCTGCGCGGGCAAGGCACACGCCGCGCTGGCATCGAAGAGCCCGAAGTCCTGGGCGATCGCGACGCCGACCTGGTGGTAGCGACGCTGCGTCTTTTCGCAGAGACCGCGAAACCCGCAGGTCTCGCCCCCCTCGCAGTCCTCGTCGTCGTGGCACTGCAGCGCGACGACCCGCTCGCTCGGACAGCCGGGCAGGCCAGGCGGACAGTCGCCGGGATCGGGACATTTCGCGACCTGCGACGCGGTCGCGTCGAGCGCGCGGTCCTGCTTGACCGCGATCACGTGTGGGCTCGCGCGCGAGGCCCCCGTCGCGATTACCTTGCCGCGCTCGTCGTGCACGCGCACGTAGTAGCGAAGTGGGCCGCTGACGCTCCCGACCTCGAGGCACGGGATCGCCCCGTGAAACTCGACCCCGACCCGCCGTAGCTCGATCGCGGTCCAGTCCGGAACGCCCCACAGGCGATAATGCACGAGCACCCGCTGGGCGCGCCGATCGAGCTCGATGGGCAAGGCGACCACGAGCGGCACCGGGCGCAAGACCCCCTGCTCGACGCGGCGCTCACGGATGGGGCGGTGGAGCACGACGGGGCCGAAGGGGCGGATTTCGTCCCCCAGCAGCGGGCGGGTCACGAGGACTCCGGCGAACAGGAAGAGGCTCGCGATGAACCCGTTCCACGGCGCGCCCTCACGGTCGTCCTCCGCGTCGAAGGACGTGAAATTCGACGCGCCGATTGGCCCGTCGCGCGTCTGCATCGCCCCCGGCGACGAGCGGCGCACGCTGACCCAGACCGCGGGCGACGAGCCTTCGCGCTTCGATGCCATGCGACGTGAGCCAACGCACGACGCTCGCCGCGCGCTCCTCGCTGAGCCGCTGATTGTGCTCGGGTGTCCCCGAATCGTCGGTGTGTCCCTGCACCTCGACGAGCTCGAGTTCCGGATGCTCTCGGAAAAGCTTTGCCACCTCGGCGAGCAGGCCTTCGCTCTCGCGTCGCAGCAGGGCCGTATCGACCTCGAACTGCACTTGATGCTCGAGCTCGAGGCGCTCATCGACGAGGCGTACCGGCGCCGGTGGAGGACAGCCTCGCAGCGCAGGTTCACCCACGACATCGACGCATGCATCGTCCCGATCCGGGACGCCGTCGCCATCACGATCGCGCGCCCGCGCGCAGCCGTGGGTCTCGCGCTGGAACGTCGGCTCGCCCGCAACCCGCGGGCAGGCGTCGACCTCGTCGGGGATGGCGTCTCCGTCGCGGTCGTTCATCTCGGGGCAACCGTTCATCGCGCGCACCCGCGACGCTTCGCCGGCGGCGCGCGGGCAGGCATCCTTCGCGTCGGGGACGCCGTCCTTGTCGGCGTCGGGCGGTGGCGGCTCGCGCTCGGGGACGAACCCCACTTGCGCCATCACGCGAAACGCGGCCGCGCCCGCACCACCGCCGAGGTCGGGGCCACCCGCGAAGGCAAGCTCGAGCGGCCCGCCTCGCACGCGATACCTCCCGGTGAGGAGCAGGTGCGCGACGATCGCGCGGGGGTCGAGGAGGCGCGCGCCGCCTACGAACGGCGACGACATCGCGACCTCGAATCCGACGGCGAGCGCGCGGTCGCGGCCAGGATGCACGCCCGCCGCAGCGCCGAGCGCGAGCGCCGTTCCCACACGCGACGGCACGACGCCGGGCAGCGACATCGTGGGACGGAAGCGCACGCCCCCGCTCGCGGACCAGTAGCCTCTCGGATGCAGTCCATCGGCAACGACCGACGAGGCGCCGCCCAGCCCCTCGTCGCCGGCGAATCGGTCGCGGCTCGTGGGCAACGACACCGACGATGCGAGCGCGAGTCGCGTCCCGAGGAGGGACTCGGAGGAGGAATCGGCGACCACCGCGCGCGCGAAGAAGCGTACATCCCCGAGCGAACCCGCATCTTCGGGTCGTGCGGCGGTGGCGCCCGAGGGCGCCGGATCTCCCGGCTCCGTCAGCACGAGGGGCACGTCGACGCCGAGGGCGAAGCGATGACGCAAGGCGACGCTCGCCTGGGCATGAATGCGTGCCTGCCGCGCGACGACGACGTCGAGCTCGGACGCTGCGTTGCGGAGGACGAGCGGGCGATGCTGCACATCGAGCAGGAGCCGCGTGGCGACGAGTCGGTCCCCCCTCACCGCCGCCGTGGGAACGACGAACCCCGCGTCGGCCGCCATGGTCGGAGGCGGACCGAGATCCACCCCACCCGCCTGCGCGGGCGACGAGCCGAGGGCGACGGCGAGAACGAGGCGACACGCGAGCCAGGCGTGACGCCGGTCAACCGCCATCACGCACCGACGAGCGGGGCCACGAAGCAGAAAACCGAGCCGCGAGGGGCCCGGTCTTGGTACTGGAGGGCGCTGTTGGAGATGCGCCCTCGGCTGGAATGGCATCCGCGTTTGGATGCGGAGCGGGAGAAGGGATTCGAACCCTCGACGTCAACCTTGGCAAGGTTGCACTCTACCACTGAGTTACTCCCGCAGTTCGTGGTCGAGATTCGTAGTCGGCGTTTTTCCGCGGGTCAAGTAGATTGCGCTAGATGAGCGAGCCACGCCCCGGCGACGACGCGGCGCCGAAACCTGCCCGGGACCCCGGCGAAGCTCGCGCCGCGCAGGACGCCACCTCGGGGCTCCGGCGCTTCTTCACGCCGAACCTGCTCGCCAACCGCTTTCCGGAGCTTCATGGCGTGCGGCTCCTCGCGATCCTCTCGGTGCAGCAGCTCCACGTCACGAGCATCATGCGCTCGCACGGCCTCATCCGGACGAAGGGCGCGGCGCTCTTCGCGATCCGCTCGCTGTCGATCTCGTTCGGCATGGACCTGTTCTTCGTCCTCAGCGGATTTCTGATCGGCATGATGTTGATGCACGCCACGCGCACCGGAGAAATCGCGGGAGCACGAGGCGTCGCGAGGTTCTACGCTCGGCGCGCGTTCCGGACGTTTCCGCTCTACTACGCGGTCCTCCTCGCGCTGGCGGTTCTGCTTCCCTTCACGCCGATCCACCGCGAGAACTTTCCTTACGAGCTCGCGTACCTCACGAACTACGCGACCGACGATCCGGACGAGCCTGTCGTCATGCCCTGGGGCTGGTCGCTGTGCGTCGAGGAGCATTTCTACCTCGCGATCCCCTTCTTGCTCGCAGGCCTGCTGCTGCTTCGCTCGCACCTCGCCCGGATCCTCGCGCTGCTCGGGCTCTTCGCGTCTTGCCTCGTCGTGCGCCTCGCGATCTTTGCGAGCCACCAAGGGCCATGGACCGACAAGGAGCACTTTCACGTTTTCTGGATTCACACGCACACGCGCTACGACACGCTCGTCGCCGGAATTTTACTGGCTTACCTGCACTTCCACTTCAAGGAGCGCCTCGACGCGTGGCTGGCCCGGCCGCTCCTTCGCTCGGCGCTCACCGGGCTCGCGGCGGCGTGCTTTGCGCTCCTGATGTTTCCTTTCGAGGTCGCGGGTCCGAAACATTTTCTCATCCTTCGGCTCCTGAACTGGGGGACGATCTCCTCGATCTTCTTCCTCGCGTCCCTCGCGCTGCTCCTCCACGGCGACGGACTCGTCAAGCGCGCCCTCTCGCACCGCGCGTTCCTCGTCGTGGGGACGCTCGGCTACGCGGCCTACCTCGTGCACATCCCCGCCTTCGAGCGGATCGTGATCCCGTTCCTCGCGCTCGCGACGGCGCTGAAATGGTCCTTCTTCGCAGTGTGGAGCCTGGGCCTCTGCGGCATGGTCGGCCTCTCCTTCGGGATCGGCTATCTCCTGCACCTGCTGGTCGAGAAGCCGGCGCTCGTGCTGCGAGACCGGTTCTTCCCCTGAGGGCCATCATGCCGCGACGCACCCGGCCTTCACCCACCGACGCCGAGCGTGAGCACGAGCGCGAACTCCTCGACGAGCTCGGGACGATCTACCGCGACGTCGACGAGGCCTACGCCGGGCACCGATGCCCGACCTCCACGGACTGCTGCCGCTTCGGCGTCACCGGTCGCGAACCCTACGTCACCTCCGTCGAGCTGCT